>ERZ1740059.1021-NODE-1021-length-14266-cov-7.896981_pt1 | contig 14266 bp, 8 predicted proteins | sample MGYA00581744_ERZ1740059 | MGnify/ENA primary metagenome ERZ1740059 (study PRJEB43018, sample SAMN04849738) | marine metagenome | isolation source: floating plastic debris | place: Pacific Ocean | collected 2008-08-28 | study: EMG produced TPA metagenomics... | reverse complement strand
TGGTGGCAGTGGGACCTGACCACGGATGACCATCGGCACATCGAACAGGCCCTTGCCTGGACCGATATGGGCCAGTATCGCCATACTCCCGTGTCTGCCCTGTCCGGCGGTCAACGGCAGCGAGCCTTCTTGGCCCTGGCCCTGGCCCAACAGCCCCAGGAATTGCTGTTAGATGAACCCACCACCTATCTCGATATACACAACCAGCTACAGCTGCTCGAGCTACTCAAACAGCTCAACCGGCAAGAACAGCTAGCGGTGATCACCGTGCTGCACGACATCAACTTGGCCGCCCGCTATAGTGACCGACTGGCCTTTATGCGGCAGGGCAAACTTTGGGCCATGGGACCTGTTCCGGACACCCTTACCCCAGACATTGTGAACCAGGTGTTTGACGTGGATGTCGCCATTTTAGAGACCCCAGTTGGTCTGCAAATTTGCCCCCTGGCAGCCTCCTAGCCCCACCCACCCTCAGAAGCTGTTGAATTGATCCCTAATGCCCCCTCTGGCTCACCGGGTTCCTAACCGCTTGCCTTTCATCCCGTGTTTTCAATTAATCTATTACCCCCTGAGATGAACGCTACCTGCTTATTGAGAAATTTTCTTTTCAATGGTTCCTGTTTGATGTTGTTAATGGTTCCCCCGGCCATGGCTGCATCCGAACAGTACAGTGCCTGTGAACAACCGACTGATTTACTAGAAGAGGATGCAGCCTGCGAGACTGAACTATCGTTAGACACCCCATTGGCTGTTCAGGCAGAGATAGCTCAGACAGCCCAGACAGAACCAGCTGATGACGCCGCTGTAGAAGAGGACGACGGGCTGTTACGGATTACGGTAACTGGTACCCGCACCCCCCGCACCATTCAAGCCGCACCCGCCACTGTGACTGTGATCGATGCCGATGATGTCAATCGTTTACTCATCCGCAACATTTCTGATCTAATCCGCTATGAGCCCGGAGTCTCGGTGAGAAACAATCTGCAGTTTGGTCTACAGGATTTTAATATTCGAGGCATTGAAGGCAACCGCATCCTGATTCAGGTGGATGATATTCGACTGCCGTCTGCCTTTCAGTTTGGCGATGCCGTTACCCCTGGTCAGGGATTTAATTTGGGACGAGATTTCTTTGATACCGAGATTTTGCGCACGGCTGAGATTCTTCGCGGTCCGGCTTCGACACTATATGGCAGTGACGCCCTGGGTGGTACGGTTAGCTACTTTACCCTGGACCCGACCGAGTTGATCGAGGCGGCTGGTCGTGATTCTGCTACCACCGGTTCCACAAATTTTGATAGCCGTAATACCGGATTTACTAACACAGTTGTCCAGGTCAATCGTTTTGATAACATTGATACCCTGCTGGCCTATTCCCGGCGCGATGGTTCTGAAGCGGAAAACCTGGGGGATGAGCAAACCACTAATCGCAACAGCTTACTGGGCAAACTGGTCTACAACCTGGATGACACCAGTGCCGTTGACTTCACCGTAGAACATTTTGATAATGACATCGATACCACTACATCGGATGAAAATTTACCCCTGATTACGGGGACAACAACCCGATTTACAGAAGAGATTGACACCACTCGCACTCGGTTGAGTCTGGCCTATAAGTATGACAGTGCCGAAAGTGCTTCGTTCCTTGATTTTGCCCAGGCTCGTCTTTATTTCCAGGACTCCCGCACCCAAGAAGAAAATGAGCGAGAGTTTTTCCCGTTTAACTTTCGTGCCCGTCGGCCATCCACCACACCCACCCTACGGGTAGGTGAAAATCGCTTTGTGGATCAGGTGTTTGGTGGTGATGTGCGGCTACGCAGCGACTTTAACTGGGGTGATAGCGACCACCGTCTGACCTATGGAGTAGACGTTTCTAACACATTTAATGCCCGACCTCGAGAACGGGTGCAAACTAATCTGATTACGGGGGACACTACCCAAGACGCAATTCCTGATGACTTTCCCACCCGAGACTACCCCAACTCAGATACCTTTAGGGTGGGGGTTTATGTCCAGGATGAGATTGAGGTTGGCAAGTTTAGCGTTATCCCTGGGCTGCGCTACGACTATTACGATCTGAACATTTCTATCGATGAAGATTTTGAGCGTAATGGGGCCACGGCCACTGACTTTAGCGACAGTTCTTTTTCACCAAATTTAGCCCTGGTCTACCAGCCGACGTCTCAGTTGAGCTTCTATGGTCGATATTCTCGAGGCTTTCGAGCACCGCAATATGACGAGATTAACAGCGGATTTACCAATCAAATTTTTGGCTATCGCACCGAGCCCAACCCTGACCTGGAGGCAGAAACTAGCAACAGTTTTGAACTGGGGATGCGGGGTAACTTCTCCAAGCTCAATTTTAGCTTAGCGGGTTTCTACAACCGCTATAACGACTTTATTGACAACCAGCTGGTGGATACAGAATTCATTAGGGGACGTCCCTTGTTGGTGTTTCAAAACGTCAATGTTGACGATGTGGAAACCTATGGTGCAGAGGCTAAGGCCGAATATCAATTTACACCAGGTCAAGGAGGATTTAGTTTACTGGGTTCTTTGTCTTGGACGGAGGGCAATAATCTGACATCCAATGAACCTCTATCTACTGTAGATCCGCTTGAAGCAGTATTGGGACTGCGCTATCGGTCGCCTGATGCGCGCTGGGGAGCCGAACTGGTGAGTACCCTAGTGGGTGAGGCGAGGGGAGAAGGCTTTGAACCCGAAGATGGCCAAGATCCTTTTGTCCCTGATGGATTCACCGTGTTTGATTTGATTGGCTATTATCAGGTTAATCCTAACCTCACGTTGAATTTGGGGTTGTTCAATCTGTTTGACACAGACTATGAGCGCTATAGCGATGTGCGTTTTTTAGACAGCAACGACAGCTTATTTGATTTGCAACAGGCTCGTTTTGAGCAACCGGGGTTAAATGTGCAAGCTGGGGTTACCTGGCAGTTTTAACGGCTGATGGATACTCAATAGTTTGGGAGAGCGGTAATGACACGATCACAATTGAGACGGCTGTTTGGCGGATTGGGGGCGATTATTATGCTCTCATCCTGTAGCCCCAATATCACTCAGGCTCCGGACGAGACTGTAGCTGACGCAGCTTCAACAGATACGGCTACAGTCTCTCAAGCCGCTCTCCAGGACGCGCCCCATATTGTTGCCCTCACATCCGTCAGCGCCGATATTGTCCATACCCTAGCTGCCGATACCCTGGTGGGTATTCCCGGTAGTCCGCTGCTCACCAACGATCCCCGCTTTGATGGGCTAACGGTGGTGAGCAGTGGACGTACTGAACCCGATCTGGAAACCATTGTGGCGCTCAAGCCAGATCTTGTTATTGGTGCCGCTGGATTCCATGACAAAACCCTGGAGCGATTGACCGATCTGGAGGTGAATGTGGTGTCCGCTGATATTAAAAGCTGGGAAAGTCTTAAAACATTTACCCAGATTTTAGCGACTCAACTTAATGTTGATCCCACACCGTTGGTAGAACGCTATGACGCCTGTTTGGCAAAGGCTAGTGATAGTGGGGCTACAGCCATTGTTTTGGCGAGCAGGGACCCTATTTTATCTCCTAGCCGAGAGAGCTGGGCGGGAGATTTTCTGGAGCAATTTAATATTCAGAATCTGACGGCTGATTTACAAGGTCAAAGTGAATTTCAAGGATATATCACCCTGTCTGCTGAGAAAATATTGGAGATGAACCCGGAACAGTTATTTTTTATTGACTCTGGCGGTGGTATTCAAGCTGAGATCGCCCAGCTTGAGACCGATTCGTTTTGGGGTCAGCTGAGCGCCGTGCAGACCAATCAGGTTTATCCATTTAACTATCACGGGCTGATCAATCCGGGCAGCATCGAGAGTATTGAGCGGGTATGTGAAACCTTGGGGTAAGGGCGTGTGGACTAAAGCTGACGCTCTAGCCGTAACATTTGCCGATAGGACAGCCAACCGGTACCCACCATGACTAAGGCAAATAGGCTTAGAAAGCCTACGTGCTCACTTGCCGGTTCCCCTGCCAATGTGAGGGTCAGGGCCTCGGTCATGTGAAAAATTGGGTTGTACCGGGCCAGTTGTAGGAGGGTGTCTGGAAAGATGGACGTGGGCATAAAGGCCCCACCCAGGATTAGCAGCGGTACCCCAAAGGCGGCGACCAGGGCATTGACATCTTCGGTGCGGCGGGCAAACTGGGTGCCGAGGATAAAGCCTACCCCCACGTAGGCCAGGATGCTGAGCAGGATAATTAGCATGGCGAGGGGCCAGGAACCGGGGAAGGTGGCTCCAAGGGCAAGTGCGATCGCAAACACCAATAGCGTCTGCCCCACCCCAATGGCACTGTGGGCGACGACAATACCCAAAAAGTAAGACACCCCCCGCAGCGGCGATAAAAACAGCCGCTTTAAGGTATTGTGCTCTCGCTCCGCCACCACGGTAGCCACACTGCCCCCCAAACAGCTAAAAAATAGCGCCGCCCCCACCAGGGTAGGGGGAGCCACCACCTCCAGAGCTGTTGCCAGGTCTAGCTGGGCCCGTTCTGCCGTGATAGTGCTATTTAGAAACAGCAGCAGCGTCGGAAAAATGGCCCAAAAGATCAGACTCCGTCGTCGCCGCACCAGCTCCAATAAAATTCGCTGGGCCACGGCCATCGTTTCCTGCCAGTGCTGAGCCATTAAATGAATCATGAATGTTGTCTGTTAGCAGAGCTTGTGGTTTAAGATTTGTACCGAATTTGATTTATATCAAGTTTGGGTCGTCATCCTCGTAAACACGCCGTTAGAGAAGTTCGTTAAACGGTTAGCCAAGGTTAGCTAACGTTAATCACCTTTGAACAGGCCAAAACCATAGCAATCCAAACAGTCCCAGGTCTCCGTAAGGATTATGGGCCATTCACCGATTAGTTTCCGTTTCCTTAATGAATCCATTCCCTGACTCCTGGCAACCCCCTGATATTTCTAGACGGAGCGCGCTCAAGCTACTAGGCGCAGGGGCCGTCGGCGGTACCCTAGGCTATACCCGCTTTGCCAAACCCCGGCCCACGTTACACCAAGTTGATCAGCTCGATTTACCCAACACTGTTGGTCGCGCCACTAAAGCAGTGGTGGTGGGGGGTGGCCTGGCCGGACTGGCCGCCGCCTATGAACTTAGCAAGCGCGGTGTGGCGGTTACCCTACTGGAGCGTTCGCCGCAGCTGGGGGGCAAAATTGCCAGCTGGCCGATCCAAGTAGGGGACCATGAGCTGCGCATGGAACACGGCTTCCATGGGTTCTTTCCCCAGTATTACAACCTGTTTAGCCTGGTGGATGAGCTTAAGGCCCAGGATAATTTTCAGTCGCTTAATTTCTATGCCGTTCTTTACAAAAACGGCTACAAACCTGAGGCCTTTTACCCTAGCAATGCTGCCTTTCCCTGGAACATTGTGGATCTGGCCGTTTCCTCAGACAACCGTCTTAGCTGGGGCATTAACCTCACAAAACTCAAACATTTGGAAGTATTTCGGGAGATTACTAGCTTCCGCATGCCCCAAACCTATGAGCGACTGGCCCATCTCACGGTGGATGAATGGGGGCAGGGGTAGTTTCCTAAAGGCCTGTACGACCTGTATATTTTACCCATTGCCACGTCGAGCCTAAACTCACCCGATGTGCTGAGTGCTGGGGAGCTCATGCAGTTTTTCCACTTTTACTTTTTTGGTAATCCGGAGGGGCTGGCCTTTAATGGTACCTGTGAAGACATGGGTCGCTGTTTGGTGGATCCCCTGAGTAATGCGATTGAGGCTAATGGCGGACGTATCCTGACTGGGGTAACCGTCAGTCAGATTAATTGGCAGGATGGGAAAATTGCTAGCGTTGACTATCAGAAAGGAAATATGGCGGTGAATCCGGTGCCCTTTTGGTGCGATCGCAACTCCCTACTCAGCACCGACACCACCGACTACTACGGTGCGGGTGACCGGCTATTTGTGGTCAACGCCGACAGTAACAGCGCCATCTCCCTCACCTGTACCCACCAAGGCTGCAGCGTTAACAAAGCAGTCGCCGCCAATGGTGACAGCTTTATCTGCCCCTGCCATGGAGCCGCCTATGATGCCCAGGGCAAGGTAGTTAGCGGTCCTGCCCAGGAGAACCTGGCCCAGTTTAAAGTACTCAAACGAGACGCCGACCGCATCCAGCTCATTGCCGCCAACCCAGTTAACAACCCAACCGGACTGGCCAACAGCCTAGACGCCGACTACTTTGTCTTTGCCGCCGATATTCCCGGCATCAAAAATCTCTTTTCCCTATCCCAGGGAGACCCCAGTCCCACCGTCATGGCCCAGGTGAATCAGCTACAGGTGGCTGACCCCTTTGCCGTCGGGCGGTTTTGGTTAGACCGTGACTTTGCCTGGGATCAAAGCTGGTTTACCTCCCTCTCCGGGTACGACCTTACCGACAGCATTACCCTTTACCACAAGGTACAGGGAGACTATACAAAATGGGCCGAAGACACCGGGGGGAGTGTGGTGGAACTCCATGCCTACTGCTATAAAGAGAAACAGTTTCCCACCCAACAGGCCCTCCTAGACACCTTTAAGCGAGAACTGTGGGAGATTGTCCCTGAACTGGAAGGGGCCAACATTTTGCACCAGGAGCTGGTTAACCAAAAGAACTTTGCCGGGTTCCCACCGGGCAGCTATCCCAATCGCCCCGGTAGCGCCACCGCCGTCCCCAACCTCATGTTTGCCGGAGACTGGGTCAAAATGCCCTTCCCCTGTGGCCTGATGGAGCGGGCCGTCAGCAGTGGTTTAATGGCCGCCAATGAAGTGTTACAACGGGAAGGCAGCGCCCGTCGACCGCTGATGTCTGTTAACCCTGAAGGAGTGTTTAAGGTGTGACCCAAAAGCTAGAACAAAATGCCCCATCCCAGGATCTCTCAGCCTCCCCCGCGCCTCGAACTCCGCCTCCGGTACCGTCTACGGTGTCTATAGAAAAGCTGCGTCGCGCCCCCATTAACCTAAACCACTGGTATGTTGTGGCCCAGAGCAGGGAGCTGACGGATCGGCCCCTGGGCGTTGTGCTCTGGCAGCAGCCAATTGTGCTGTATCGCGATGCTAGTCACACGGTCCATGGTCTTGAGGATCGCTGCCCCCATCGCCAGGTCCGCCTGAGCCACGGTCAGGTACAGGGTAATCAGCTGGAGTGCGTTTACCACGGCTGGCAGTTTAATGGAGCCGGTGCCTGTGTGGAGGTCCCCTATTTAACTGACAAACAAAAGCTGCCCAACTGTCGGCTGCGTCACTACCCCGTTCGAGAACAAGACGGTTTTATCTGGCTGTTTCCGGGGGACACAGACCGGGCCGACACCATACCCCTGCTGGGGCTGCCCGAATGGGATCAGCTCAACTATATTGCGTCCTACACCACCATTGATACCCAGTCCCACTTCTCATTTTTGATCGAGAACCTGATGGATATGTACCACGGGCGGCTGCACGATGATCTCCAGGCCTGGGCAAATCCGGTCTTGCGAGACATTGAAACGAGTGCTACGCGAGTCGATGCCCATTACGACGCCGAGAGCTATTACAAAATAGACAAGATTTATTCGGTGGGTCAGTTGTTTATCCCCGCCATGCGTAAGCTGCGCCCCACCAATTTGGATGTCAGCTATGTTTATCCCCACTGGCGCTCTACCCTAGGGAAGGACTTTAAAATTTATTGTTTATTTTGTCCGGTGAGTGAAACCTACACCAGAGCATATCTGGTTCATTTTGTTTCTTTGGGGGCGTTTCATCGATTACACAAACTTCCTATTGGCTTCCGTCGCTTTATTAAGCAGCGTTTGTTTAATGCGGCTCGAGGGTTGTTGGCGGGGTTGGTGAAGCAGGATATACTGATGATGGAAGATGAACAGCGGGCATTTGAGGCAACGCCCCAGCGGAAGGGGCCAGAATTTAACCAGGCCATTGCTAAGGTGCAGCAGTTAATCTTCCATCAGGCTAATCAGACATAGGAAAACGGTAAAGCAATTGCACATAAGCACCCGGTATCGACGGGCATCCACAGGGAAGTGCCCCTACGGGAATGCCCCTATAAAATTGTCTCTTTTAATCGGGTTTAGAGAAGATTAGTTACTCAGAACTCTCATCCCAGGTGTCATCGCAACTGTCGTCCCATCGTTTGAAGACTGGATTCAGAAGGAACAGCATGGGAATTATGGTTTTGCTGCTGGGACTTGATTTTTGCTTGGGCTCGCCGAAAAAAATGTCTACTCTCAACGGCAATAAAACGGCCTATGGCCTCTAACATATCCAAATCTTCCTCATCCCATAGGTTAGGTTTTGGATGGCCTAGGGCGATGACGCCCCTCTGTTTAATGGCTTCTATGGGGGCTGCCATTAAACATTTTGCAGTGGGCAGCTGTGAGTCAAACCGTTGTCGATAGCTCGTATCCTTAAAGTGGACGGGACGATGTTCCCGTAGGACCTGGCCACAAATTCCATCGGTCAGATGTACGCTCCATCCTTGACCCATGGCTTCTCCGGCGGCAACGACAACTTTATAACTATCATCGTCAGTCTGAAATGCGATCGCAACGCCCGTCGCCCCAAAAACATCCAACAACACTTGAGCGGCGGCCTGCAAAAACTGCAGCAAACGCTGGGTTGAGATTGCAGAAAACGCCTGAAGAGTTTGCATGCGAGACCACCGTCGTTGACTCAGCGTATTAATTTCTTCTAGCTGGTCTACAATGCAGCTATTCATCTCAGAAATGTGGAAATTCTGCTGAGCATAGTCCCGTTCACGGATAGGATGATACGGTCTCTCCATCAGCTGAGAAAGCAGCAGCGCTATGCGTTCAACCACCTCAACATCGTAGGACCAGACAGCATCAAATTGTCGGCTATTTGTCACCAAGTCTTTTTCAGGCACCTCTCGAGCCACCAGGGTAGCCCAAAATGTGGGGGTGTTAACTAGCAAGAACCATTCCTGAGCTAACGATGACGACGGGGCTAACTCCACAAATTCGATGCCCGAAATATTGGCAGGCTCGCAGTCGGGGACCCCAAGCACATAAACCCGGCGACACACTGAGCCAAGACGACTGTAGCGACGTAGCTGTTCGGGAAAATTGGAAAACCGCTGAAACCCTGCAAAAAAGTCAGTTGAAATTTGATGATTAATCACCTGTTCTTCAATCTGGTGACTGATCAGATTCATCATTGGAATCGTATTCACCCTGCGTAGAGATTCATACTGATCTTCAATCGATAAAAACAAAGAGATGCCCATAGGTTAACGTCCCAATTGACGTTCGATAAGAAAACAACGCTGATGTCACCAGAGGCTAAACCTCAAATGACTTGAGAATCAGTCATCACAGGAAAACGATTGACAAAAATAAATTCTTTTTGCCAAAATGATTGATTTTTCTAATTAAACTAGAGAAAACTGGGTCTTTCGAGGGATGTACGTAATGTGTTACGTATCTACATGAAATCTAGGCAGTAATTCGACACGTTAGGTGTGGTGATTTCAGGTGTAGTGACGCCAGGTGCAGCGATCTCAGGGGTGGTGACTTCACTACGATTAAAACATTGTTTTCTAGCCATATAAATTAGAAAATTCTCATCTATGGAGATGAGAGCATTTTGAGGTATCGGCTAATGGTGCGGGGTCGCGGATTGTTAGGGGCACGATGAAACTTTGGCACAGCCGAGGTCTAGCAGCCCCTACTATGGTCATGGATAAAAAAAGTGGGGGACCGACGTTTTCTTAGATGGTGTCTTACCTACATTTTGGTCAATTACAACCGGAGTCTGACTTAATGACCTATTGCTTAGGAATATCGGTAAAAGAAGGGTTGGTCTTAGCCGCAGATTCTCGCACCAATGCTGGGGTGGATTATATTTCGTCCTATCAAAAGCTGTTTGACTTTTCGATTCCTAAAGAGCGAGTGATCGTTGCCTGTGTGTCGGGCAATTTGTCGGTGACCCAGGCTGTGGTGCATCAGCTGGGGCAAGATATTAAGAATGGTGCCAAGGATTCGCTTCATACCATTCCCACCATGTACGAAGTGGCCCGCTACATCGGCTATGAAATTCGTAAGCTGCAGGATGAAGACCGTAATTGGTTAGATCAAGATGGCATTAAGTTTCAGTGCAACTTTTTGGTGGGAGGGCAGCTGCCGGGGGAAGCGCCGGAGGTGTATCTGATTTATAGCCAGGGGAACTGTATCAAGGCTACTCCAGAAACGCCATTTTTGCAGATTGGTGAGACCAAGTATGGCAAGCCGATTTTAGATCGCACCCTGACCCATGAGTCGTCGTTGGATGCGATCGCAAAATGCGCCCTACTCTCCATCGACTCCACCATGCGCTCCAATATTTCTGTCGGCCCCCCCATCAATATGGTGCTCTATGAAGCTGACAGTTATGAAATTCGCCACCGGGTGCAGCTCCAGTCTAGCGATCCCTATTTGGCAAAAATTCGTAAATATTGGGAACGGACACTGCGGGAAGCCACCAACAATATGCCCACCCCAGAATGGAACCGGGTATCGATTGATGCTGAGCCAGATTTCTCTCTTGAGTAAAGGGTGAACAGCTAATCACTGGTCGCTATCGGCTCCCTGTTAACCAATAGGTGATCATTTCCCCTTTGCCTTTAACGTCAATGGGGCCACGCTGCTCAAACCTGTATCGATGGGCCAGCTTTTTATAGACCGTAGGTGTCACCTGAATTTTGCCTGTTTCCCCCTGGGATTCCATCCGGCTAGCCACATTGACCGTATCGCCCCACAGGTCATAGGCAAATTTTTTGGTGCCAATGACGCCAGCTACTACGGGTCCCATGTGAATGCCAATGCGGACCTGTAGGGGCTGGGCCGACTCGCTCGCCAGCGGGTAGGTGAAGGATTGAACAGCGTGGACCATATCGAGGGCCATATTTGCGATCGCACCCCCTTGATCCGTCGCACTTCCAGGTAGCCCCCCCACGGCAATGTAGGCATCCCCAATGGTTTTAATTTTCTCTAGCTGATGGCGCTCACATAGCTGATCAAAGACTGAAAACACCTGATTGAGAAAGGCCACCAGCTCAGCCGGAGAAATCTGGCTAGACAGGGGGGTAAAGCCCACAATGTCACAGAACAGAACAGTCACCTCTTCAAAGCCATCGGCAATGGCCTGTTCATCCTGCTTCAGACGCTCCGCAATGGCCACGGGCAAAATATTGCGCAACAATCGTTCTGACTTAGCCCGCTCTGCCGTCAGAGCCTGGGTTCGCTGGGCAACTTTTTGCTCTAGGGTGTTATAGAGCTGAGCGTTTTGAATTGAGATCGCCGCCTGGGATGAGAGTAAATTAATCACCTCTAGCCGATCACGGGTAAAGGCATTGGTTGTTAAACAATGTTCAAAATACACCAGCCCCGTCAGGGTACCCTGATGTAGCAGCGGCACACAGAGAATTGATTTGGGCTGATGACCCCGAATGTAGGGATCTTGCATAAAGTCTTTTGTATTGGCGGCATCCCCCAAGACCAGGGGCGTTGCCGTACGCATCACATAGTTGATCAGGGATAGGGGCAGCTGGTTTGGATCCGTCGCATCATTGGCCACGGGCATAGTGTCGGTGCCACTCTCTGTGCCATTATCAGTAGCGCTTACAGTGCCATTATCAGTGCCACTGTAAGCCGCGATGCCAAGGGCAGTATCCCCCTGCAAGAGCAAATATCCCCGCTGTGCCCCTGCATTTTCCACTAAAATCTCCATCAGCTCCTGGGTCAGACGCTCCAACACAATTTGGCTAGAAATGGTTTGGGATGCCTTGAGCAGGCTGGAGAGATCTAAGGTGTCGCTAAAGGTATTGCCACTGATACGTTTGGTGATAGCTGCTGAATTTAATTCCAGATCATCAATGGACTGGAGCCAGGGAAATTCTGTTTCTAACTGGGCCACCTTTTGCAGGGCACCCCAACGCATAAAGGCATAGTGGGCCTGTTGCAAATAGGGTTGGGCAAAGGTCTCTTTACCCTGCTCTAGCCAGAACAGCGCGGCCCGTTCACAGGCAATGGCTTCATCTTGCAAAAAGTGATGGGCCAAAGCACTGGCAATGGCCGCATCGTAATGTTGGAGCGCATCCCACGGTTGACCCTGGAGACGTGCTAGTTCGGCGTCAATTAACTGGGCTTTTTGCAAAAAGTTTTCAGAACAGGTCTCTGCTCGCTGGACCAGCCAGGTGTGATGGTGTTCTAGCCGCTGTAGGGCATCGGGAGTTTCGGGCAGCTCCGCCAGCAGCAGTGCCCCATAGAAATGGAACTCGGCCACTGAGACCACCCCCAGGATAAAATCCAGCATGGGAGCGGCCTGGTCCAGCATCCCCAGGGCTTCAGCCGGCTGACGGTTGAGATATAGGGTTAACCCCTGAAGGATATAGTAACGACACAGACCGCTGAGACTGTTGTTGCCATGACAGGTTTGAATATAGTCGGCAGCGACGGGTAAGGCGGTGAGTTCCTCGCTGCCACATAGTTGGTCAATGGTGAGCTGGTATCCTCGCAGTGCATCAATGGCCCACTGGTTTTTGACTTGATGACAAAACTGCATCGCTTCTTGTAACGCCGCCATTACCTCATTTAGGGGTTTACCTTGGAAAAACAGATTAGAGATCCGATAGCTGAGGGTATAGCCCACATATTGAAACTCTCCGGTTTCCAGTCCGGCATCCACACCTGTCTGGTTGATGGCATCCGCTTCAGAGACGGGTCTGACCCAAGATTGGACAAAGTTACTCAAAATAAAACAGGCGCGGGAGATTTGGGTGCGATCGCCATACCGTTCACTCAGCCGCAACGATACTAAGGCCGACTCGTACCCAGCCTCATAGTCTCCGAGCACAGACCCCAACAACGTGCCATAGTTGGAATAGCCATAACAGGACTGGGGCACATTGCCATGGTTCAAAAACAGATTGATCGACAGCACCACAATGACCTGCCACGCTCGGCGGTCGTAGCGATAGGCAGCCGATCCCAGATTTGACAGCAGCTCTACAGCAAAAATCTTATCTGGTGCGGTGATGGTGGGCAGGTCTTCTAGGGAGGCCAGGGTGCGACCATCCAGGGTCTCGCACAGGTCAGCATATTCCCGTTGGAACGCCTCGTCTAAATTGGTCAGCGGTAGCGTCACCCCCAGAACGGCCAGGGCTGCTTTGCCCGCTTCTAAGGCGGCCTGGTAGTTGGTTTGGATGGTATTTTGCACAATGCGCAAACTGTATACCTCTGCCTGTTGCAGCGGAGATAAATTGTGTTGTAGCAAATGGTCAATGGTGGTCTGGGACGCGTCAAACTGGCCGAGCAGATATTGCACCTCGGCCCATTCTCGATGGAGAGAATACATTAAGCTGGCATCTCCATCCGCACCCTCTGCTAACAAATCGTCCAGATAGCTCACCCCTGTGGCTAAATACTGCTCCGCCGCCTGGTAGGCCGTTGCCTGTTTTGCTCGCTGTCCCGCTGCCAGATTTAACTGGGCCACCCTTAGCCACTGCGCTGGGGCCAGTTGGGCTCGGCCTAAATTTAAATGATCCACCACCTCAAACGGCATGTCCTGGGTGGGGGTGAACTGTTGTTGCAGGTGCTGGCCAATGCGTAAATGCAGGATCGACTTTTCGTCATGGCTGACCAGATCGTAGGCGGCCTGCTGTACCCGGTCATGGAGAAAGCGCAGCTCCTGGGTCTGGTTTGATGCCAGAATTAAATCCGATTGCAGGGCCGGTTCTAAGGTTTGTTGGATTATCGCGGACTCCTGCTGCGTCACCTGACTGAGCATTTCCACATCAAAGGTCGCGCCAATACAGGCAGCGATACATAGGAGCTGCTGTACGGCTGACGACAGCTTTTGCAGCTTGCTGGTCATTAGCACCACCACATTGTCGGTAATGTCCTGGGCCTGGATCTGGGCTAGATCCCACTGCCAGCAGCGCTGGGTTAACTCAAACCGAAGCAGCCCCTCAGCTTCTAGGGTTTTAAGAAACTCATTGACAAAGAATGGGTTGCCACCGGTCTTTTGTAACACCAGCTGGGCCAGGGGTTGCACCATCTGCAGCTCCCGATAAAGGGTATCTGCTAACAGCTGACAGATATGGGTGAGCCCCAAGGGAGACAGCGTTAGGATGCTTGGGCTCATTCCTTCTAGCGTCCTGAGGGTGCGCATCAGCGGATGGGTGTCGTTGACCTCGTTGCTGCGATAGGCTCCAATCACTAGGAGGGCTTCTGGCTG
>ERZ1740059.1020-NODE-1020-length-14273-cov-9.954916_pt1 | contig 14273 bp, 9 predicted proteins | sample MGYA00581744_ERZ1740059 | MGnify/ENA primary metagenome ERZ1740059 (study PRJEB43018, sample SAMN04849738) | marine metagenome | isolation source: floating plastic debris | place: Pacific Ocean | collected 2008-08-28 | study: EMG produced TPA metagenomics... | reverse complement strand
CTTGGGAGCTACCATGACCAATTACACATATGCCGTTCACGCCTAAAAGTAAAGCCCCGCCATGTTCTGCATGGTCCATCCGCTGTTTAATTCGTTTCAGGTTTGGTTTTAAAATAGAACAACCAAGTTGGCCGCGCAATCCTTGGGGTAACTCTTCGCGAATAATTTGCAACATTATTTCCCCAACTGCTTCGGCAAATTTTAATAACACATTGCCTACAAAACCATCACATACAATCACATCAAAATCACCCGAAAGCACATCGCGTCCTTCGGCGTTACCAATAAAGGTAACGTACGGATTTTCACTTATCATTTGGTGGGCGCGTATGGCAACGTCATTGCCTTTACACTCTTCCTCACCGATATTTAATAAACCTACTTTGGGTTGTGAAACACCCAAAACATACTGAGAATAAGCCGAGCCTAAAATAGCAAATTGCTCTAAAAACTTAGGACGGCAGTCTACATTAGCTCCAACATCAAGTACTAGGACTTGCTTGCTAGCTACCATTGTAGGGAATACTGCACCAATTGCCGGACGATCGATGCCCGGAAGTCTTCCCAGACGAAGTAAAGCTGCTGCCATCGCTGCACCAGAATGGCCGGCACTAATTACAGCATCAGCTCGTCCCTTTTTCACCAAACTCATCGCCACGTTGATTGAGGCCTTTGGTTTGCGTCTAATGCCGCTTAAAGGTTCCTCATCCATGGCGATCGCGCCTTCGGCAGGGACAATTTCGACAAGTTCTGACTTTATTGATGGTGGCAGTATAGGTTGAATATCTTCGGGGGAGCCTACCAGCAATACTTTTACACCCAATTCTTCGACAGCTCGCAGTGCGCCAGCCACGATTTCGCCGGGTGCATTATCTCCTCCCATTGCATCAATAGCGATTCTTACGCCAGTCGATCCCATTGCTCAGAGCTTCCAGAAACCTTACAAATTTTACCAGATGCCTCTGTTATTCGTAGTAGATTTTTAACTACCAAATCCCACTTTTATGAGGTAAGGCATCAATTCCGACTTTTGCTCAACATAACATGAATTTAGCTCTATCACTCTACTCTCGGTTCCCTACAGCTAAATGTTTTGAGCAATCGATCTAGGCGGGTGAATATCCTCAAAAAAACATTACCACTAGCTCCAAAATTACGTAAAGCACTAGTGGAGCATCCACTGTACCGTAAATATTCTTGCATTAATCGCAGAAGTCAGTAGTTATATTTCCCTGAATATTTTTTTTGTTTTACACCATAAAATCTCATATCTCACCACATAAAATCATGGAAAATTGTATGGAAAAGACGAAATTAAATTATTTTTTCGATCGAAATGACTTTGATAAAAACGATATTATAATTCTTGACTCTATCATGAATTTAAAACTATTCCAGGTGTTAATTGATTTCTTTATTACCAATATTATTGTTCGTAAATATACTAAGTTTTTTTAATTGGGCACTTAAAGTCGTATATATTACATTTGCAATATTTATGATGATGCATATTTGATGGAATAAATTGCAAAATTATTAGTAAATTTGTTTACAGATAATTCAATAAAACTATTCCTTTCAATTCAAAATTAGAAAATTAGTGAAATTTGCCTGATATACCATGGAACATCCAGAAGATATTCACAGTGACGAGAGCGTAAGCATTTTCAGAAGCTGCTCTGTGCATTTATTTGTCAGTAAACTGTATCGTCGATGATATTTTTCGCTTCTAGGTATGTTGAGAAAAAAGTATATAGTAGTAACAAAACTATTCAACTTGATTTTCTTTCACTTTGAATATGGTTTGTTGTAAAAAAGCAACGACACAAATATGATTAAAAAAGTATTTTTGAAAGACTTATCCCTCTCTGTGTCTTTCTGAAATGCTCCTTTAAAAGATCTACTTTTCTTAAAACATTTATCAAAGGATCGGATCAACTTTGTTCATATAATTATCCGACCATATTATTATGAGCTCTACAGAACCATCACAATTTGCGATCAAAGTAACTATAAAAGTATTTATATGTTGAATTCAATTAGAAATACCTAATTTTCCGATTTGAATTTTTTAATACATAAATTTGCTGCAATCGTAACGATAAGTGTGATAATAAAACCCATTGCTTAAGAAATTTAAGCATAAAGGTTGAGGTAAATTGCAAAACTTTGTTATATTTACGTCTTCCGGAAACAATAATCAGCAGTTATGATTACGACCATGAAGACAGGATTTGCTTTGTGCGTAATATTACAGCAGATAAGGTAGCAATTACTTGTATAGGAGTTAAGGATGCTGGAATTATTTGGTTCGGGTTTAATTTCCTTGTGGTTAGATATGGCAGGGGTAAAAGTTAAGCCAATGGAGGCTTTTGACACCTTAGCTTGGCAAGCTGGTCCAGGTTTAGTTCTCGCCCCCGATCCGAATCCAGCCAGAAGTAATACGATACGAGAATATATTAAAGAACTACAAGCATTAAAATTAATCAAATCCGAGCAAACCGAAGTTCAGGGTATTTGGATGCAATCAGGTCCGATACTGATGGCTAATCATCAAGGTACAAAACCCCTGCCAGCAGCTTCTTTAACTAAAATTGCTACAACACTAGCTGCACTAAAACATTGGGGTCACGACCATAAATTTGAAACTCTCATAAGTGCAACAGGCCCAATTAAAAATGGTGTATTAGAAGGACATTTAGTCGTTAAGGCCAGTGGCGATCCTTTGTTTGTCTGGGAAGAAGGAATAACAATTGGCAATATGCTCTCAAAAATGGGCATCAAGCGAGTCAATGGAAATTTAATCGTTGTTGGTAAATTAGCGATGAATTTTCAACGCAATCCCCAATTAGCAGGGCAAGCACTCAAAAGAACACTCAATTTTGCCACTTGGCACAGACCTATAGCCTCCGTGTATTCGCGAATGCCTAAAGGTACCCCAAAACCTCAAATTAGAATTACCGGAAAAGTTGAAGTTCTTCCCGAAGTAACCACCTCCCAAACTCCGCTGATACGTCATTACTCATTACCGATGGCACAGTTAATTAATGAGATGAACGTTTTTAGCAACAATAAAATGGCAGAAATGCTTGCAGAATCCGTAGGAGGAGCAAGTGTAGTCCAATCAACTGCGGCCAAACTTGCAAGAGTACCACAATCGGAAATTCAATTAATCAATGGCTCTGGATTAGGACAAGAAAATCGTATTTCCCCCAGAGCAGCGACTGCTATGTTAATGGCGATTCAACGCTTAGCAGCCCCTCACAATCTTACGGTGGCAGACTTTTTTCCGACTTCTGGCTTAGACCATCGCGGTACAACTTACGCCAGACGTATTCCTAAAAATACTGCTTTCAAAACCGGTACTTTAAGGGATGTCAGTGCCTTAGCTGGAGTAATGCCTACGAAAAATCGCGGTTTGGTTTGGTTTGCAATTATTAATAAAGGTACTTATGTACCAGGTTTTCGTGCAGAACAGGACAAATTACTACAAAAAATTCTTAAGGATTTGCAAGTGCCAGCAACCGCATCAACTGGAGTTAGTCCGACTTCAGGGAAAAAAGCCATACCCGAACTAGGTAAGGCAAATCGTAATGAAATTTTGTATAAAAGTTAAATCAATGATCAATGATCAATGATCAATGATCAATGATCAATGATCAATTTTAATTACTATTTTCTTGTTCCCAGGTTCTACCTGGGAATACAGTTTGGTAGGCTATACTGACCTATATTTATAAGTAGAAAAGCAGTGCATAGTATTAAGCATCCACTAAAAGGAAGCAGGGATAATTGTTAATTGTTAAATTGGGGAATAATCTCTGTAATCACCCTTTCGCTTGAGTTCCCTCCTTTAACCACGATATTTTCTGTTTTCAAATTACCAGTAGCTGTTTCACCTTTAAAAGTTAATTGGGGATCTTTTTGCCCATATATTACTTTTCCAGAGGCTTCTATTAATTGCTTGTCCAAATACCAAGTTAAATTATTCGATTGGATAGATTGACCTTTTTGTCCAATACCTTTAACATTTCCTCGGACATACACCGTTTTCTGAGGTATTTTCAGTTCACCCCGATTACCACTTACAGTTACATATTCAGCACGATGCACCACTTTTAGAGGTGCATTTGTTTTAACAGTTTCAGCTTTTATATTCCAAGTCATAGAGTTACTAGCTATTTGCACCAGAGGATCTAGTAATTCGATAAAAGCATTTTTTGTAATATTGACAATCTCTGTTTTTAAGAAAATTTCAGCAGCATCTCCCCTACCACGATCGGTAATTTTATTATTCTTAAAGCGCTGAATTTGCATTGAGCGATCGCCAATTAATTTTTCCTCCTTAATCATCCAGATTAAATGCTCGGTTTGCATTTGCAATTGGGGTTCGACTGATTTAGCTACGACTCCCCCAGAAAAATCAATCCGCTGTTCGCGAGTTTTAACTTTTGCTTCTTGGGCTACTGCTTGTAGCTGCTTGTGAGTACCGTTAAGTTGATTGCGAACAATCATTAAGTCCTCTTCGGGCCGCCATTCTAATTCATTACCACGCAAAACAACACCGTTAGTAGGATCTGTAGCAACAATTTTGCCTTTGAGAAATAGTTGTTTTGCGTCTTGCCTAATATCAGCCTTTTCTGCCGTTATTTTGTAAACTATTTTACCATCTTGATATAATTCACCATAGGGATTTTCAGCTTCACCAATTTGTTTTTCTTTTGTATACTTAGCCTGTTTGGCGTTGACTTTCCAAATTGGTTGACCTTTTTCATCAAATTGTTCTAAAGCCACACCTTGGAAAGTGAAGTTACTTTCGTCTTCTTGCACGGATTCGTCTTCGACTTCAACTTCATCGATACTAGGCTTTGGATCTCCACAACCAACTAATGTAAGGAGGGAGAAGGCGCAGAGTAGAAGGCAGAGCCTAAAAGCCCTATGAGTTAAGCTTTTCATCCTATTTATATTAGACGGTTGTTTACGCCATACTGCATTCACAGACGTAGAAAAAGTCAATTTTATCCATATTTTTGATTTTTATGCCGGCAAGGAACTTTCAATAAATTGTCCCGCCATCGCCAGTGACTCTTATTTTATTAGGTGCAAGAAATGAATTAATATCAAGTCCGGATGATTACTTCTAATCAATTTATTGTGTAATTTGAGTGTGACGGGTACCCGTGACCAAGTCAAATAATTGTGGATTTTATATTTATTCCACAAATAAATTTGGGGGCTATATCCTTCGGATAGGCTTCCCTAACAGAGTTTTTTTACTTCTAGACTTTGAATCTTACATTCCATTTTCCAAAATTTAAAATCTAAAATTAGGTGAGATTCAATAATCTTTTTACTAAATATTTACCAGTGCAGGCTCGAAAAGCGAAACAGAAAAATACGTTTTCAAGAATATGCCCTAGTATACAGAATTCCCCAATTTTTAAGAATTTAAAATAATTTAGCTGACTGACGGGCACCCTTAAAAGTTTTTTTAAAGAAAAAACTTTTAAGGGTGCCCTTGGTGCATTTAATCGAGATAAATTTTGTTTAATTTAATCTTCGACATTATTTGATAACGACTTATCAAGTCTGAAAAATTTACCTGCTTACCTTTTTATTTTTCAGTCCTACTCTTGTACTTCTAAGCGGGGATCTACAATATCAGGTGATTGTTCTAAAAAACTCATTTCGGGTAATGGACGATAAGGATATCCTTGACGAGGTGTCTTTTGAATATCTTCTTTAACGGCTTCTAAATCAATATAACGATCGGAAACGTTAATTAAACTATCGCTAGTCATCGAACGTAAACTAACTACCTCAACCCTAACGCCGCGATAACTAACCGAATTTACCGCATATGCTAAATCCCCATCGCCACTAACTAAAACCGCCGTGTCGTAGGAATCTACCAAAGCCATCATATCAACTGCGATTTCCACATCCAAATTGGCTTTTTTTGAACCATCAGGTAGCTGTACCAAATCTTTCGCGATGACTCTATAACCATTACGCCGCATCCACAATAAAAATCCCTGCTGCTTCTCATTTGTCCTATCTACACCTGTATAGAAAAACGAACGTAGCAACCTAGAACCACCTGTTAACCTAGAAAGCAGCTTTGTGTAGTCAATTTCAATTCCCAACTGTAACGCGGCATAAAATAAATTTGAGCCATCGATAAATATAGCTACACGACCTCTATTTTCTAAAACTTGTTCTGGCGTAAATATTGACTCTTCTGGTAAATTATTCAACATCGCGTCTCATACCTCATTTTTTATTTTTGTAAACAATTTGTTATTTTTGTAATCATTGAAACCTATTACTTACACGTATACGTAAGTTTCGGCAATTTATGATAATCATGATGCGGCTAATCTTTATAGATCCTATAGATTAACCTTTGTCACCAAATGAAGAGATTTTAGATTTACGATTTTGATTTCACCAGAGTTATAAACCCGGGGGCTTGGAGATTTTAGATTTATGAGTTAATTAGTATTTTATCTCTATCTATTTGTAGCTAAAAATACAATACATCATCCATAATCTCAAATCTAACATCCCAAATCTAAATAATCTTGATCAATTCAATTCAATGCTTTGAAAGATTGGTTGTGCTTTACCTAACTGCTGTTCCCTAGTTAGCAAGCCCCATTTTCCATGTGCGGCAAAGGGTGCAGCATTTGCAGTTTCTACTTGATTGTTAAAGTCAATTACAAAACCTAGTTGCTGGTATATATCGCTACTAATGTTAGGAATGACGGGAGAAAGTAGATAAGCTGCCAACCTTACCGATTCTAAGACAACGTACAAAACTTGTTCTAATTCCTGCTGCTTTCCTTGTTTGTATAATGACCAAGGCGCTTGTTCGTCAATATACTTGTTACAAGTTTGCGATAATCTCAGAATCGCTTCACAGGATTGATTGAAAGCTAGGGCTTCGTAGTTAGCTTTGACTTGTTCCCCTAGTTGCATGCCAATAGCCTTTAGAGGATTGTCTTCGCTGATATTTTCGTTTGTAATCGACGGTATATTTCCCTCACAGTACTTTTTGACCATTTTTAAAGTGCGATTTAGCAAATTACCTAAATTCTTTGCCAAATCTGCATTTAGAACTTCAACAAATCTAACTTCATTAAAATCGCCATCTTTACCAAATCCGATTTCCTTAACAAAGTAATAACGAACTGCATCTGCACCATATTTCTCTACCAAGGCTACAGGATCGATGGTATTACCAAGGCTTTTACCCATCTTCTGACCATCTTTGGTCAAAAAACCGTGTCCAAATACTCTTTCTGGTAAAGGTAAATCGGCAGAAATCAACATTGCGGGCCAGTAAACCGCGTGAAAGCGTAGAATATCTTTACCTATTAAGTGCAAATTGATCGGATACCATTTAGCCAAAGCGTTTTCTAAAGTTGCTTCATCTTCCGCTTCGAGTAAGGCTGTAACATATCCAAGCAAAGCGTCAAACCAAACATATAAAGTATGTTTTGGGTTATTTGGTACGGGAAACCCCCATTCCACATTCACCCGCGAAATGGAAAAATCTTGCAAGCCTCCTTTAACAAAATTAAGAACTTCATTTCGCCGACTCTCTGGTTGAATGAAATTCGGGTTGGAGCGATACAATTCTTCGAGATGGCTTTGATATTTTGACAAGCGGAAGAAATAATTTTCCTCATCTCGCCATTCCACTTCCTTGTTGGTATGAATCGGACAACGATTTCCTTCTAGTAATTCTCTTTCTTCTTTAAATTCTTCGCAGGAAACGCAATACCAGCCTTTTTGCTGCCCTAAGTATATATCTCCTTTTTCCCAAACTCGATTGAAGAATTCTTTGACTATGAATTCATGACGAGTATCAGTAGTGCGGATAAAGCGATCGTATTGAATATTAAGCAATTTCCACAAAGACACAAACCCCGCTGACATTTGGTTACTAAATTCTTGGGGTTGTATGCCTTTACTTTCTGCAGTGCGCTGAATTTTTTGTCCGTGTTCATCGGTACCCGTAATTAAAAGTACCGAATGTCCCAAAAGCCTTTGAAACCGCGCCACCACATCTGCTGCCATTGTTGTATACGCACTACCGATATGGGGCAAATCGTTTACATAATATAGCGGTGTCGTAAGTGTAAATGTATTTTTTGTTTTATCCACTTGACTCATGCAAAAATAAAATTACTTCTAAAAAAAAACCGTTTTCTATCTGGTATTTTTAGGTAAAACCAGGTTATTATACAATAAAGCATATGCTTTTTCAAGCAATAATTTTATGGTAGCAAATTAATTTGCTTTGAGTTTATTAAAAAAATAAATATTAAATCATTTGATTATTATCTGAATAAAAGATTTGAAATTAAATGATCTTTAAGATTTTTTTTGCAAATTATTGCCATTATAAGTACAAATTATTTTTATGCAAAAAATATATCTTGTATAAGGATACTTTTTTCTCAGTCTCAAAATGTCACAATCTAATCAAGTTAAATTGAGATATTCTTTTAAAATTTATATTGAAAACTTATGAGTCTGAATAATTCACTCCTAATTTATCAGTAACAATTCGGGGTTTTACACTACAAGAGCGTTTAGCTATTACGAGAATGCCATACCTCAAACTACAAGTGTGTTAGTAGTAAGCAATCATCTTGGCTTTATGGATGCACCAATTTTGATGGCAGTATTATCTAATACCAGTTGTTTGACTTGTCATTACTAGATGAGGCAAGTTCCAATAATGTAAGCAATTTTCGCACTCAGGTTGAATACTTTCTGTTAAAAGTAAACGAACAGCATCGACAGTTATTTTTAAGAGTCGGTACAGTTTTGCAATTCAAGGCACTTACCTTTAAATAAAATTTCTCAGAGCCGCTGTTGCAAAACAAGCAGGGTGAAATATGGCTAAATTTGGAGCAGTTTTTATCACCCCAAGCAAATAGTTGGAGTATTTCTCTTGATGAACTGAACCAATGGAAAAGTTGACTCTAGCTAACTCTATAAAATAATTTCAAAAGGGATATACCCCTCAACCCATACAGGTTAATGTCAGAGATTCCCCTGTTTTACTAGTTATAATTACTTCTCCAGAAGAAGTTAACACAAATGTTGTACATTTAAAACTCTTAAGTTTATTTAAGGCTTCTAAACTTATGAGGCAATCAATCGGGCTGGCATCTTTGGGTAATGTCGCGTCGCCGTCTTATATCATATCCGGTTAAACACTTATCATATCTGTGAAGGCTGGTAATGGGTAACAGGTAATAGTAATAGGTACAAACAATTGTTTTGCTCTGAGCCATATAGTAAGTAATTAACTGGACTTCATATTACTCATTATTTTTTACCTTAAAATTGCCGTTGAGTGACCTCTTTAGCGGGGAAATTTGAGCAGAGCGAGAATAAATTATATCCCTAATCTTATAGCCCAAAGACAGTAATTGGTTGTCTTTATTACATAACACCGCAGCATCAATAAAAAAATTCGGAGAAACCAGGCAAGAACTATAGTAGAAGAACTTACCCAAAGTGATGAATCCTAAATTACAGACTACTCTGTCAAGGCTGTTATTAGATTTTTATCCTGCAAAGTAGCGGTAAACACTTTTTTCAAAGATTTTTATCAACTAACTATTGACAAAAACCTAGTAACTGATGAATAAACCAAAAATCTTACGGAAACCTTGTCTCCTCGTTCCAAAAACAATACACTTAGAATATCCGCTATTTGTATATTTGCCTGGGATGGATGGTTCAGGCAAACTATTAGGAACTCAAACTGATGGTTTAGAAGCTGCTCTTGACGTACGTTGTTTGGCCATACCCCGAAATGATATTACTAGCTGGGATGAACTTGCATCGAGCGTACTGAAGTTAATTTACGCTGAAATCAAAAACACACCTCAAAGACCAGTATATCTTTGTGGAGAATCGTTTGGGGGTTGTTTGGCACAAAAAGTAGCAGTTACAGCACCGCACTTGTTTGAGCGGATAATTCTTTTAAATCCAGCTTCCAGCTTTCGTTCCCACCCTTTTTTTTACTGGGGATCGCAATTTACTGAACTCGTACCAAATTTTTTATATGATACGGGTGCTTTGGGATTGTTACCATTTCTAGCTTCATTACCAAGAATAAATCGTGGCGATCGCCAAGAACTTTTGAAAGCAATGCGATCGGTTCCACCGGAAACACTTCGTTGGCGAATATCTTTACTTAGAGAGTTTTATATTGATGAATACAAACTAAGTCAATTAACTCAACCTATATTATTAATCGCTGGTGCTAACGATAGACTTTTGCCTTCCACTACAGAAGCTTTAAGGTTAGCCAATATTTTTCCCAATTCTAGAATTGTAGTACTTCCAGAAAGCGGACATGCCTGTTTGTTAGAAAAAGATATTAATCTTTACGAAATTATGCTTCAAAATGATTTTTTAGAATGTGATGACCAAACAACTAAATTTATAGCTTGAAGTCTATTTATTCTGTATTAGCATTTCTAGATAATTTGTAAAAGCCCAGTATCCTTAAGACTGGGTTTTTATTTTTTATGTGATTAAATTGTAGTCATGATAAGTAGTCAATAGTAATATATTTTAGTTATTTACATAGCAAATACATATTAATTAAAAATAAATTGTAACTATATCTACTAGTTTAATTCTATCATTTATAGCTAAACTTTCCTCTACTGGTTATTGTACTTAGAGGTACAAGTATATTTTTCAATTAGAAATAAATATAGAGGAGATAACTTTTTATGAATGTTTTAGGAATTTTATTTTTTTCTTTTGGTCTATTGGTTATTTTGTTTGGGATTTCTATTTTTACTCCACTTTTATCATGGGTAGAAAAAAAAATAAATAAATCTAAATTTAGTTCTGTTAATTACAATCAACCTAATTCTATACGTGTAACGAGTATATTTATAGGTATTTGTTTCTTTCTGTTCGGACTATTTATAACAATTGCCAGTGCTGCACTTTTGGATATTTGGAATATACCAGAGAATAAAAATCCATCCCGACCACAATCGGTGTTAGAAAAACCTGAAATCGCCATGGTTGCTCCACAAAATTCTACGACCAGTCTTAATCACAATAACAATTTATCCGTAACTAAATATAGATTAGATTGTCTGTCACAAGCAGATGCTTTAAACATGCGTAAAGAGGTAGGTTTAAATACAGAAATCATTACCTTAATCCCATGTAATGCAATTGGGATTCAAGATACAAACAAAAGAGATTATAAAGATGGAATAGAATGGTTTCTTGTGAAATATCAACAAAAAACTGGATGGGTTGTTGGTAAATACCTTAAGCAGCAAAATACAAATTTTAACAGAAATAAAATATTATCTAAATTACTTGCAAAAAAAAGACCCTGACCTTCAGTCAGAGTCCTATAATGGTGCATCTACAGTTGTATATTCATAAGATATATATTATTCTCCGCATACTTAAATGGCACATTTTCCTATTTTCAAGAAAAATTTATCTAAAATGGGGGCTTTTTAAAGTTTGAAAAAACACAAGTATTGGCAACTACATATAAAAAATTAAATCATATCAAAACTATACAACTCCATCAGAAATCAAAAAGCAGGTTTATATCTATAAATTTTTATATATTTAGTCGCAGCAAGATTGCGCTTTTAGGGGGATGTGAAGATAATCACCGCTCGGCTATAGATTAAATAGAAAATAATTTTATATCAATCTACTGGTATCTTTAAATGTCAGATAAAGCCGAGCAAAAATCAGTTCAGTCAACTCCTAATGCTTCAGAAACAGAAGTTCATGTTCAACCTCAAACTTCAAAACATAATTTAGTTACACCACTAAAATCTGATTTCAACACATCTCCCCTACAATCCTTAGCTAAAACAGTAGGTGAAGTAGGAGGAACGATCCCCGATACAGCTTTAGGAGTAGGAGTTATAGTTGGTGGTAGTGCCTTAGAAGCCCAACTCCTAACTCCCAACTCCCAACTCCTTCAATCTATCGATACAAAGCGCAAATTTTGAGCAATACTGGTACAAGTAAAGTCACTTGTTGCATACCACATGGAAATTAGAGCGAGTCACACACCGCTTTCAGATTGGTCTGGGGATGGTTTGGCGTTAGGATTATTTGAAGATGAGTTAGATTTAACTGGCGATTTGGCTGCTTTGGATAAGAAGTTAGCCGGTGCCTTAAAAGAATTAATAGAAGGTGAAGAATTTAAAGGAAAATCAAACAGTACTGCTTTCACTCGCTTAAGTGGTGATAGTTCTATTCGTAAAATTATCTTAGTCGGTTTGGGTAAAGCTGAAACTTTCAATGCTGAAAGCTTACGACGTGCTGCTGCCTCTGCTGCAAGGTTAGCTAAAAAGCAAAAGTGTAAGAGTTTGGGTGTCAGTTTACCAGTTTGGAATGATGAGGCTGCACAAACTGCACAGGCAATTGCTGAAGGTGTACAGCTAGCACTTTATCAAGATAAACGCTTCAAGTCAGAGCCGGAAGAAAAAGAAACACAAGTAGAAACCGTGGATTTACTAGGTTGCGGCGGACAAGAAGCTGCTGTAACTCGTGCCAATCAGATAGTTTCTGGAGTAATGCTGGCGAGGGAATTAGTGGCAGCACCAGCTAATGAATTAACGCCCATAACTATGGCAGAAATCGCTCAAGCGATCGCAAGCGATCATAGTTTAGAATTAGAAATTCTGGAAAAAGAAGACTGTGAAAAGTTAGGTATGGGTGCTTTTTTGGGAGTCGCGCAAGCTTCTGATTTGCCTCCGAAATTTATCCACCTTACCTATAAACCCCAAGGTACCCCAAAACGCAAGTTAGCAATTGTTGGTAAAGGTTTAACCTTCGACTCTGGCGGATTAAATATCAAGGGTGCGGGTAGCGGTATTGAAACCATGAAAATGGATATGGGTGGTGCTGCGGCTACCTTGGGTGCTGCTAAAGCAATTGCCCAACTCAAGCCAGATGCAGAAGTTCACTTTATTTCTGCTGCTACTGAAAATATGATTAGCGGGCATGCCATGCATCCCGGCGATATCCTTAAGGCTTCTAACGGTAAAACTATCGAAGTTAATAACACTGACGCTGAAGGACGTTTAACCTTGGCTGATGCGTTAGTGTTTGCCGATAAGCTAGGAGTAGAAGCCATCGTGGATTTAGCAACTTTGACAGGAGCTTGTGTAGTTGCTTTAGGAAATGATATTGCAGGGTTATTTACTCCTAGCGATGAATTAGCATCCGAGTTACAAAAAGCTTCCGAAAGCGCCGGGGAGAAATTATGGCGGATGCCCATGGAAGATAAGTATTTTGAAGGATTAAAATCCGGTATTGCCGATATGAAGAATACCGGGCCTCGTGCTGGTGGTTCAATTACTGCATCATTATTTTTGAAGCAGTTTGTTAAAGATACCCCGGCTTGGGCGCATTTAGACGTTGCCGGGCCTGTTTGGACGGATAAGGAAAACGGTTACAATCCTTCTGGAGCGACTGGTTTCGGCGTTCGCACTTTAGTTAATTGGGTTTTGAGTTAGTTTTTTCGGTGGGCATTTATTTGTCCACCGTTGATTGGATGTTTTTCCGGGTGTGAGAGTATGAAAAGATTCACATCAAAATTTGTTTTAAAGTTACTCCCCTCCCGCTAGAAGATTACCTTTTATGTAATAATTTATTTAAAAGAAAAATCTAAAACTGAAGATGTTTCTGACTATTTTGCACAATTATGTCAAGATTGTCTACAAGAAGGATTTAATAAATTAACCGTTTTTTTAGACAATAATTCAACCCATAAGAACAAAATGAAATCTCAAGTAAAAATACCGAACAGAGAATTTAAAAATTGAACACAAAATAGCTATAGATTTTCTTCACACTCCAACTCCCAGACCCTAACTTTAATTTAGTTGAATATATTATTCATCTTTTAAGACTTAAATTACTACATCATCTTCCCTTGGGTATAAATATTCAACAAGTCCAAGATAAATTCAAGTATTTTTTCAAAATTAATCAACTTCAGACACCAGAACAAATCCACAATATAATTGAACATATTTGTACTTTAGTCTAGTAATACTCAAATATAAATACAATTATTAATAATAATCTTTTATTATTTTCTGTTCAAACAGATTAATTATCAATAACCTCAAAATTTGTGTAAACCCCAAAAACAGAACAAATCTATCGCTTCGTGGAACAGGAAGAATTTTCGTTGTGGTGATTTGTTGTTTTTGGGGTTCTCCCGAGTG
>ERZ1740059.1019-NODE-1019-length-14277-cov-4.536352_pt1 | contig 14277 bp, 11 predicted proteins | sample MGYA00581744_ERZ1740059 | MGnify/ENA primary metagenome ERZ1740059 (study PRJEB43018, sample SAMN04849738) | marine metagenome | isolation source: floating plastic debris | place: Pacific Ocean | collected 2008-08-28 | study: EMG produced TPA metagenomics... | reverse complement strand
AAATGGAGCGCTCTGTATCTAATGTTCTCTTGCGTTTTTATTCTTTAGTGACCTCGACAGGATTCAAACCTGTCTTGTAAGTCGCAATATTTTCAAGTATTCTAGTGTGTCAAATTCATGGAGGTAGCTAAATAGCTACCTTTTTTATTGAGTTAGACTGTTTATAAATGAATTTCAATCTTTTATAAAGATATAATAAATATGCCCAAAATTGACACAGTTATATTACTAACCTTTAGATTAGACCTAGAATTTAACCAAGCACAGGTTCTTAAAATATTGTTAAAAAGCGGGCGTGGTGGAATTGGTAGACACGCTTGACTTAGGATCAAGTGCCTCACGGTGTGAAGGTTCGAGTCCTTTCGCCCGCACAAAAGCCGAAGATTTCTCTTCGGCTTTTTTATTTTTAAATAGACATTTTATTCATCTTTTTTGAGCTTGGGTACAACATAGGTACAACATTTACCCGTTTTAAGAACCACATTTGTATTTATTGCCATTACTTCCATTTAATCTCAAAACTTATTAAATTTTTTAGTCTATAATAATTTCTAGGCAGTAGCTACCATTTTTTTGTTTGAGAGAGAGTTTATTATAATACAATATCCCCACAATTTAAACTCGTAAAATACTTCCATCAAAAGACTACGGCATAAAGCCAACACTTCTTCCCTTACTCATTTATTCCGTTTCCTTTTGAGCTAAGATTTTATCTTCCGTTTGGGTTCTGCTTAAATATTGTTTAATCTAAAATTTAAGTATTATGACAACAAAAGCAAGTACCACATGTAGAAACGGTAAGGCACGTACAGCCGTTAAAAAAGAAGTCAAAGAAAGATTGACCCAAAAAGCAATAGGACTTCAAGTTCAGAACCTAAGCATTGACAAGGTAATTCCTGACCTAAAGCAACCAAGAAAAACATTCAACGAAGCATCACTGCAACAACTTTCCGAAAGTATCAAAAAGCACGGTGTACTTCAACCTATAACTGTACGCAAATCTGAAAAAGAATATATCATCGTAATGGGGGAACGTAGGTTTCGGGCTAGTAAGTTGGCTAGCAAGAAAACGATACCCTGCATCGTAAGAACGTACAAGAATAATGATGTCTTAGAAGTTCAAATCAACGAAAATCTTCAGCGACAGGATGTAGAGCCTACCGAAGAAGCCGAAGCGATTGCCTATTTGAGCGACAAGTATCCACCTTCTGAAATTGCAAAGCGTTTGGGAAGAACAGATAATTTCATAAGACAACGGTTGAAGTTGGCTGGATAGATTGACGGTTTCAAACATTTCGTTCGCAATGGTGAAATGACCATTTCTTTAGGTGTTGGCGTCGCGCTCTTTGAACCAGGTGAACAACAGATGATGCTGGAAACGATGGGCGAAGAATTCAACGTATATCAGATAAATCGTATGATAAACAACCGAACCTACGATTTGGAAAAAGCATCTTTTGATGTTGCCGATAAGACTTTGGTGGCTAAAGCGGGTTCCTGTATAGAATGCCCATTCAATGCTGCGAATCAAGGCAATCTTTTTGGTGAAGGCAAAATGGTCTGTATTAAAGCGGCCTGTTTTGAGACGAAAAAGACAAAATTGTTTTTGAACCTGATTGATAAATCAAAGAAAGACAACATACTTCTAATCCCTGAAATACGACAGTATTGGGCAGATGAAGAAAAAAATCAACTGGTCATTTCCCAACTGGAAAATAATGGGTTGAAAGTCTATTTACTGGATGATGTTGAAGTCATTGAGACACCTATCGAACCGACAATGGATACCATTAAGATTGAATACCAGCATTATGATTATTCCGAGGATGAATTGAAAGCAGAATTGGATGAAGCTATGCAGAGCTATAAAGAAGACCTGGAAACGTACAATTCAGCAGAAAAGAACGGTTTTGTAAATGGTATCGTCTTCCATCTTGAAACGTATCAAAACAAGAATGTTTTCATAAAAGTGATTGAGAAATCAAAGAATGATTCTTCTGAATATTCAGCACCATTGGCCAACAGGAAAATCGCAGATTGTACACCGGGAGAACAAATCGTCAAAATTAATGAGCGTGAAATCCGCAAGCAACAGATTGAGGACAACAAGCAGTTTGAGGAAGTGGTGCAGATGATTCGTGAGACGGATTATATCGATACCAAAAAAACACTTTCGGTAGATGAAATGGTCGCTTTTTCCATTTCATTGTTCGAAAACAATGTGGATTACACTGCACAGCAAAAGTGTTTTTCAAAATTCTTAGGTGATACATCAAAAATGACCAGAGTAGAAACCGTAGCGCATTTCAAGAAGAATTTCAAAAAAGAAATTTTCCATAAATTGATTCGCTACATCCTCACGAAACAAGTCCATTTTGGCGAAAGCAATCACTTCAATAATCTCACAAATATTTCATTCTACAATGCGATGCAGGGATATTACAAATCTAAAATTGCAGACATTGAGAATAGCTATGCTGAGAAACGAAACAAACGTGAAGCACGTTTGAAAGAGCGCATCGCCGTTCTTGAAAAGAAAATTCAGGAACTCAACGATTAGCTTTTGTTGTTTGAAGAAGGGTCGGCATTCGTGCTGGCTCTTCTTCTTTTTTTGATAATACTTTGGTAAAAAGAGCTGAAAATTAGAATAATGATCAATCAATTGTAGCGCAAAAGTAAACTCGTAAAATAGTCAACTTAGTCTAAAACAGCTATGGATATATACTGAATCAATTATTCTTAAAAAAACGATTTAGAATATGTTGATTAATTTATTAAAGCTTTAGAAGCATAATTTCCTTTTCTAGCTTTCTTTTCTGTTTGCATTTCAGGATAGCTTACAAGGAAGTTATTTACATCAATGATATTGAGGACATAATGTGTAGTTCCTTTTGGAAGTTTCACCTTTACAGTGCCGTTAAATTTCACATCAGCAGACAACCTAAACCATTCCTCATATCTAGCTCCACCGTTTAAAGTGTAAATCAGGTTTGCCTGTTTTATTTTCGCCCCATTTTGTTTAACTATAAAAGTAACTTCATCTCTATTTTTTGAATGAGATAGTACAGTAGGAACATTTTCTTTACCTAATAAGTCGTCTCCTTTAAAATACGGAATATAATAAGGATAACTCGCTTTCATTTCTGTGAGCATCTGGGTTAACGAATCATTCATTGTTTTTGCTAACTCGGGTAATTGGTTTGCTAAATTGTGAGACTCTTCTATGTCTACGCGCTGCTGTTTTCCTTTAGAAGAATCGTATAATTGATAAAGTTCAAACTGAGGTTTTGAAGTCCCTTGATGATCGTAATTACGTATAAGCTTGTAGTCTCCTATCCGGAGTGTACTTTGATAAGACGAATGCGGAAAATGCCACATCATAGTTTCGCGTTGTTTTCCATTGTTATCTTTTACTAAAGTAGGGTCAGTTGGGTCGGTTAATAACAAGCTAGATAAATCGGAACCATCTAAGTTTTTATCTAATGGTTTCTCTATATTCAATAAAGATAGGATGGTTGGGTAGAAGTCCAAACCATTAATCATTACGTCAGATTCTACATCTTTTTTTATACCAGGGCCTGCTATCAAAAGTGGTACTCTAGTACCCCCTTCTTTGGCATTGATCTTACCTTTATCTAAAGGATAGTTATCTGTAATTATATCTCCATGAGCGCGTTCCATGCCTCCATTATCAGAAGTGAATATTAAATATGTGTTTTCAATTAATTTATGTCCTGGCCATCGAGGATCATCAGTCGTTTCAAGATAGTTAATGACCTTACCAACATAATAATCTAGCATTTCTACCATTGCACAATAATAGGGATTGTTTTGTCCCTCCAAAGGCCATTTATTAGGATCAGTTGGATATGCAACTCCTAATTTTTCACAATACTTTTTTAATAAGGCTTCACTGCGAGTATGAATAGGTGCATGAACTAACCAAGTTGCATAATACAAAAAGAAAGGGTTTTCCTTATTTTTCTGTAAAAACGTTAATGCATCTTCACTATTCTGATGGTAAGGAAATCCATTCTCATCTAGTCTATAGGGATCTGAAGCATCTGTTGTTGCAAAATTTTGTAAACGATTTGCTCTTCGTTTGGTAGCTCCTCTATCTGATGCTGTAAAATCAAAACCTTGATCTTCTGGTTGTGGATAAGCCTTGTGGTTTATTGCCATATGCCACTTACCTACATGCCCTGTTATATATTTATTTTGTTGTAGTACGCGAGCTATGGTTAACTCATCTTCTGGCATTCTGCCACTATACCAAGGATCCATAAGACGATTTGCTTTTTTATTGTTGTAAACAGATGGGGGGGCACCGCCCACTACATGTGTTTTTTGAGCACGAGCAGGATGGTTTCCACTCATAATAGCACATCGTGATGGGGCACAAGTAGGCGCTGGCGAATATGCTTGCCAAAATTGTACGCCTTTCTCTGCTAAGGCATCTATATTTGGTGTCTCATAAGGTGAAGGCGCATCTATATCATAACTTTTTACATCTTGCCAACCTAAGTCGTCTGTTAATATTAATACAACATTAGGTTTTGGTCTTTCATCATCTTGTGGTTTAGAAACTGCTGTCGAGTCTACCTTTGCTTTACAACCAAGAACTAAAACTATAACTATGAGAAAGTGGCTTTTATATTTTTTCATTATTGTATCTAATTACTTTTTTACTATCCGGTTTGTGAATTTTGTAGTGTCATTAAGAAAAAATTCTATGAAGTATATACCGTTAGGCAAATTCGAAATACTATATTCATTTTGATTTTTTGAGTGTGCTACTTCAGCTAAAATGGCACTAAACTCTTATTTTTTTAAGTGATACATTAAAATCTCATAGGGTGTCTTTCCCTTAAACGCACCATGTGGTCTATCAAAGTTATAAAAGTCTTCCCATTGCTTTATTTTCTTGTTCAAATCCACATCATCAGAGTAGTCCAATAGTTGATAGAACTCCTTTTTGTCCGTGAGGTGAGACCGTTCCACCTTTCCGTTGAGCTGAGGCCTTCCGGCCTTTATATAGCGGTGCTCCATGCCAAGGTCCTTTACATGCCAGTTGAACCTGGATTGGAACTCGTGCCCTTTGTCGGTCTGGACGGTATGGATTCGGAACGGGAACTTATCGACAACATAATCCATAAAGTCAATGGAACTTGATTGGTTGTGTCTTTCATAAACCTTCAATGCCCTGATACGTGTGCAATCATCGATTGCCGTGTACTGGTAACGTTTTATCTTTTTCCATTCGGTGGTATTGAATATCGAGAACTTGACATCCACTTGAACATGGTGTCCCGGGGTTTCCTTGGCATACCGTTTAGGTCCCATGGCCTTTCTGGTAACGTTCCGTTTGAGTGGTTTTATGCCATTCCTTTTCAAGGTTCTAAAGACACTTGATTCGGAAACATTGATGTCATGGTATCTTTCCAAATACCATTTGATACGCCATGTACCAAGTTTGTATTCCTTTCTAAGGTTCAATATCAAATCAATAGTTCTTTGATCGATTCTGTTGGGGTAGGTATCAAATTCTCTCTTTTTCCTTAAAAGACCCTCGGCACCATCTTTTTCATACTTTCTCTTACAATTAAAATATCTGCTCTTACTGACATTGAACATTTCATAGGTCTCCTTGACCTTTCCATAGCCCTTTGCGAATTCCAGTACTCTTAGTTTGAACTTCCACCTTAAGTATTGTTCGATTTCCCTTGTCTTTTCCATGTCAAAAGTGTCTCTTGATTTATTATCATAATAGTACACTTTTAGTTGACGTAGTCACACACTATAATATTTTTCATTTGATAAGACTATTTGAATGTAAATTTTTGTTTGAGACAAAGTTAATTTTCCATGTATTCATTGATTTTGCTTAAATCTGTCATATAATTGCTCTATTCAATTATTGCGATAAAATATCTAAATATGAATTAAATTTTTTGGCGTTCAACAGAAAATAATTTGTTGCTTGGTTCTTCAGGAAGCTCCTGTATCCATTGTTTTAATTTTTGCACGAGATCAATTGTCACTTCGTTATGAAGTAGTTTTAGTTCTTCCTTTTCATAAACATCCTGTGAAATGTCATAGAGCTCGAGATTGATTAAATCCTTGTTGGCTAACAGTTTCCAGTTTTTATCAACAACAGCATAAGACACCCAATGATTTGGTGCATTTGTTCTGGCTGGCCAACGTGCTCCTGTTTTCCAAAATAAAGGTTTAGTTCTAAGAATATAAGGTGTTCCTAATAATGCTGAAACCTGACTTAATCCATCTGGTTTAAAATTATCTGGTAATTCAACATCCGCTATTTCACAAAACGTAGGAAGTAAATCTACAGCAGAAATTAGTGATGTATTATCAATGTGTCCTGCCTTTATTTTATTAGGCCAACGCGCTATAACGGGTACACCTATTCCGCCTTCAAAAAGTGATTCGTTATAGCCTTTTCTCCCGCCTTTAATGCCTTTTGACGCGCCAATGCCAAAACCGGCTCCAGTCGCCGAATCAAACATTAATTTTAATTCCTCTACTTTATAAGCTGCTCTTGCTGGACCATTATCCGAACTAAAAATCACTAAAGTGTTATCGGTTAAATTCAATCGATCTAATGCATCTAATACTTCACCTATTCTGTCATCGGCGTGTGATAAAACAGCGGCATAAATGTTATCTGCTTCGTCTAATTCAGGAAAACGCCATTGATACTTTGGTAACACATGGTGCGGAGTATGAGGTTCATGTATCCATAAATTAATAAAAAATGGTTTACTTTCTTTACTGGACTTTTCCATAAACGCTATAGTGTTATTGCTATCTTCATGCACAGGCATTTGTTCACCTGAGCAGTTAAATGCACCATAAGTATCATAACCGTAAGTTTTAGGCGAAGGCGAATCTGGAATCATATTATTAGAAAGATGCCATTTTCCAAAGTGGGCAGTAGCATAACCGCTTTCTTGCAATAATTTTGGTAGTAAGATGGTTTTATTATCTAACCAGTCGGGCATATTTCTTTTGGCGTTACTCGACACCGAAGCAAAGTGTCCATCAATATTATATCTTGCAGGAAACTGTCCAGTCATCACAGCAGTTCTGCTAGGTGAACAGACACCGCTGGCTACGGTGAAACGCTCAAAATCCGCACCTTCTTTGGCTAAACGGTCAATGTTTGGTGTTTTAATATAAGGATGACCATGAACACTTAAATCACCCCAGCCCCAATCATCAGCGAATATAAAAACAATATTAGGTCTAGCATCTTTATTAATATTGTTCTCTGTGATTTCAGTAAATTCTGAAGTGTTATTTCTATCGCAACTCTGAACGAGAATAATAGACAATAGACAAAGCAAGATTGATCTCATGGATATAGTATATTATTTCAACGAAATTATTTAAACCTACTCGCATTTTATTGCTCTAATTAATCAATTTGGTTCTTCTATCAACTCTAAAGCTTGAAATCAGGACTAGTTGAATTCAAAAGAGAATTGACATTTCGAAATATACTTAAAACTCAGAATAATGCAGTCAAAGTGATGATTTGTTCTTAGTGAATTTCGTTGGTTCAAATTAAAGCTTACTTCGAATTGAGAAATACTCTGTTTATTTCAAAAAGGGATTGGGTTAAAATGAACAACAAATAGATTGAAATGAGAATGGCATTCTTCTATTTAAGTAATTTCTTTGAAAAACATTAAAACTATTTTTGAGTTATTAGATCTAAAAGTGAAGCTATGGATTGTTATGTTATTTTTCTTCTTGAGTATTAGTATTACAGCCATAGCTTTGTTTAAAAACCACTAGGTAGTTGTTAAAAAAATATTGTTAAATAGTTGTATATGGCAATATCTTTAGAGAAGCATTAAAACATGATATGGCACTAAATAGAATTAAGAAAAATAAACGATTAGTTCTTAGTCTAATATTTGTCTTTGGTTTAGGTTCTAGTGGTTTCGTTGTAGTACAAGCGCAAACGAATTTCAAGATTAGTAATGGTTCTTTTTTTAAACCAAAAAAATTCTATCCAAAATTTAGTTGGGAAACAACATCGATGTACTATATGTTTGGTGACACAAAGGGTGTTTTAACTCGAAAACAAGTAAAGTCGATTGCTTCCAAAACAGATTTTATTTGTATTGAAAAATCTCATGGTTTAGAAGAACTTGGAGCTGCGGAATTGGGCGCCAAACATGATGCAGCCGCTTTTAAAAAAATTAAGCCTGATATTAAAGTTCAGTTTTATTTTAATTCAGCTTACGCATGGCCATTTACCAGTTTCAATAAAAACTTTACACCCAAAAACATTAATCAGTATCCAGGGCTGAAAAAATTCTTAATAAAAGATCCACAAACAGGTGCTCTTTACCATCGTAACAACGTCTATTATTTTGATGTGTTAAATCCTGAATTACGAAAATGGTGGGTAGAAACTGTTGCTGAAGGGGTTCGAATATCTGGATGCGACGGGGCATTTATTGATCAAATGCATGGGTTTCATTGGTTGCGAAAAGAAAAAAGTGGTGAAGTTAAAAAAGCAATGGGTGTAATGATGGATTCTCTTAAAAGAAAGTTAGGTCCAAATAAAATTTTGCTTGGAAATAATGCGCATACCAAAATAGCAGAACACGTTTTTCCTGTTGTAGATGCTGTTATGTTTGAGCATTATAAAGAAGAATTTTTAACAAAAGAAAGTCTTTTGAAAGATTGGGAGGATATGCTAAAAATAGCTAAAGCAGGAAAAATATCTGTTTTTCGGATCGGAGTGGAATATGACCCGGTAGTAGGGGACAATCCTGATTATTTTAAAAATAGAACGAAACGACATGAAAGGTTAAGCGATTTATCACATGAGCGCTTGGAGTATTATCATGCTTGTTACTTAATTGGTGCACAGCCTTATTCCTATTTTCAATATGGTTGGGGTTGGAAGCTATCAACAGGATCTTTAGAACGTTACAAGTCACTGGAAAAACCTTTAGGAATGCCTAAAGGACCTTATCAAAGATTGTCTCTAGACGGCTGGGAATTTACGCGGGAGTTTGAACACGCTAGTGTTTGGGTCAATACAGAAACAGCTGAGTCTAAGATCTCATGGCATTAATAATTAGTATGAAAATAAAATCAAAGTACTCCTTTGAATTGCTAGTACGGTTACAGGAGTCTCGACCGGAGCTCAAATTCAACAAAAATCTTTAAAATAAACTATATGCTGTAGGTTATCTAAGAAAAAACGGAAATAAACTTCTCAAAGTTATTTAATTTAAAAATTGACTTCGAGGAAAATTCTAGTCTAGGAACCAAAATTTATCCCTAAGACAATCTAAACTAAAAGTTATTTGGATTATATAGGTAAATGAGGGACACACTCTGAAGGTTCAATTCAAAAAAGCATCGTCATCTGTTTTGATTGACCTCCAGCAGAATTTGTTTTTAGACAATATTATAGCTAAGCAAACATTGCATCAATAGAGAATATCCTTGGTTGATTAGAGTTAGAGAACAATGAAAATCAAATTTATCTTTGTTTTAAATCAGATAAATAGAAGAAGGGGTTGCGGTGCTTTTAATTTCAAAAAGAATTAAAAAGTAAAATTTAATTATAATGTGTACAAAAAAAGAAAACAAATATTTTTTGATCATATACATCGTGTTTTGTTTTTCTTGTAATCAAGAAAAACAAATAGTAAGTGCGGAAAACCCTAATATTATCTTTATTCTGGCTGATGATTTGGGTTATGGTGACCTTTCTAGTTTTAATGAAAACTCTAAAATAAAAACAAAAAATTTAGATAAACTTTCGGCTGATGGTGTTATGTTCACAGATGCTCATACAAGCAGTGCTGTGTGTACTCCTACGCGATATGGCATCTTAACAGGACGTTACAACTGGAGATCCACCTTAAAAAGAGGGGTTTTGAACGGATACAGTCAAGCATTAATTCCAAATGATAGAAAAACGATTGCAGGTTTTTTAAAAGATAAGGATTATAAGACGGCTGGTATTGGGAAATGGCATTTAGGCTGGGAATGGGCAAATATAGAAGAAGGAAAGGAACAGGTTGATTATTCTAAAAAAATTCAAAACGGACCAACAACACTTGGATTTGACTACTGGTATGGTTTTAATGGCTCGCTAGATATGGCACCATATGTTTGGGTAGAGAATGATACACCATCTATGGTGCCAACAAAAGAGACTGAACATGTAGCGAAACAATCTTGGTGGAGAAAAGGACCAACTTCAGATGACTTTAACCATAGACAAGTTTTACCAGAAATTACAGCGAAAACAGTCAGTTTTATAGAAGAGAATGCCAATAAGGAAAAACCGTTTTTTTTATACATGCCTCTACCAGCACCGCATACACCCATATTACCTACAGAAGAATTTAAAGGGAAAAGTGGTTTAGATAATATCTACGGTGATTTTGTTTTGATGGTAGATTGGGTAGTTGGAGAGGTGATGAAAACCTTAGAATCGCAGGGGATATCAGATAATACAATAGTAGTGTTTACAAGTGATAATGGTTGTTCGCCCCAAGCAGATTTTGAACAATTAGCTACTAAAAATCACGATCCAAGCCATGTGTTTAGAGGTCATAAAGCAGATATTTTTGAAGGTGGGCATAGAGTACCTTTCATCGTGAGGTGGCCAGAGAAAGTAAAACCATTTACTTCGGATCAACTGGTTTGCACCACAGACTTTTTTGCGACTATTGCAGATGCAATTGATGCTGAAGTTGAAGATAATATGGCTGAAGACAGTTACAGTTTTTTAAAAGCACTAAATATTAAATCGAACTTACCTGCGCGTAAAAGTATAGTGCACCATTCTGTAACTGGTGCTTTTGCATTTCGGAAAAATAATTGGAAGGCGATTTTTTGTGCTGGATCAGGTGGTTGGAGTTTTCCGAGTCCAAGAAAAGATAAAAGCGTAATCGATACTTTACCAAAATATCAGCTATATGATTTAGATAAGGATATTGAAGAGCAAAATAATTTAGTAGCCACAAATCCAGAGTTATTGGAAATCTACAAAAATGAACTTTCATCGATTATTAAAAATGGTAGAAGCGCACCAGGTGAAAATCAAAAAAACGACGGCTCACAAGTTTGGAAAGAACTAAAGTGGGTTGATAAAAAAAGTAATTGAATTAAAAAAGAGTAATGATGTACAACAGTTTAGGCGTTTACGGTAGATACTTCCTTTTATGTGTGCTAAATTTCCTTACGACAGCATGTAATACAAAACAAAGTGAGAAAGCATTAGCGAAAGTATCGGGTTCTCAACCAAATATAGTATTTATAATCACCGACGATCAAGGTTACGGAGATTTCGGTCATACAGGTAATCCTATAATTAAAACACCAGCTATTGATAAATTCGCTTCAGAGGCGGTAAGCTTAACAAACTATCATGTTGGGACTACTTGTGCGCCTACAAGAGCTGGGCTTTTAACAGGAAGAAATTGCAACCGCAATGGTGTGTGGCATACCATTATGGGTGCTTCTATGTTAAATAGAGAAGAGGTAACCATTGCAGACGAATTTAAGAAAAATGGTTACAAAACTGGGATGTTTGGTAAATGGCACCTCGGTGATAACAGTCCGTTTCAACCACATGAAAGAGGGTTCGATGAAGCCTTTTATCACGGAGGTGGCGGAGTTGGGCAGACACCAGACTATTGGAATAACGACTATTTTGATGACACTTATTTTAGAAATGGTCGTCCAGAAAAGAAGGAGGGGTATTGCACAGATGTGTGGTTTGATGAAGCTTTGAGTTTTATTGAAGCGAAGAAAGACCAACCGTTTTTTTGTTACTTAAGCTTAAATGCACCACATAGTCCTTTCAACGTTCCAGAAAAATATTACAACTTATACAAAGATGAAGTTGATATTGATGAATCTCAAAAGCGTTTTTATGGTATGATTACAAATATTGATGATAATTTCTCTAAGCTTTTAAAAAAGCTAGAAAATTTGGGAATTGCAGACAATACCATCGTTGTATTTACAACTGATAAAGGGACATCCAGAGGTTATAGGTTGGATAAAAAAACCAACAGATTTTTGGGCTATAATGCAGGTATGCGAGGTACAAAAAGCAGTGAATATGATGGTGGTCATAGAGTGCCATTCATTATAAGATGGCCAAACGGTGGCTTAACAGGTGGTTCTACTCGTAACGATTTAGTAGCTCATGTAGATGTATTACCAACATTTATGTCATTAACTGGAAATTCTTTCAGTTCAGAAAAAACTATGGATGGTGTAGATTTAAGTGATTAATTCTTAGGTGAATCAGAAGCACCAAATCGATACTTAGTAACCGATACACAACGCGTACCTTGGCCCGTGGAAGGTAAAAATAGTAGTGTGATGGATTCTAATTGGCGTTTAATTAATGGTGAAGAACTCTATAATATTTTAGAAGACCCTAGCCAACAGGTAAATTTGGCCGAAAGATTTCCTGATAAGGTCTTAGAAATGAATACCTTTTATGATAAGTGGTGGGAAGATGTGATACAAGAAACTAAATATTCAGTTATTGATTTAGGTGTAAATAAAATAGATGTCTTAACCTGCCATGACGCGCGCACACTTGATTACTATCAGCCGTGGAACCTACAAATGATTCGAGATGGTAAGACGATGGAACCAGCACCCTTTTCTGTTAATTTTGTAAGTGCTGGAACCTACAGGTTTTATTTAAGAAGATGGCCTTCAGAAAGTGGGTTGGCACTTAGTGAGGCTTTAAATGATGGTAAACCAAAAACTTCTCATACGGCTGCTATTCGAAATGGAAAATCTATGATTTTTAGCAAAGCTTACTTAAAAATAGCGGATAAAACTATTGAGACTACAGTTGATAAAGGAATGGAAGCTGCTATAATTGAGATGGATGTTGAAGAGGGCAAAACAGAACTTTTAGCCTATTTTGATACGACAGATGGCACTACTAGTAATGCTTTTTATATTGATGTTGAAAAAATCAAAAATTGATTTCTAAGGCTATGCAGCTGCTTTATGGTTTTTAAACTGGATACAATTCTGAAAAAGAACATATTAGGGTTCTGTCTATATTGTTTCATCACTTATCCTCTTTCAGCCCAACGAAAAATGGATAGTTATTTAAACACGGATAAAATATGTGTTTTAATTGTAGATGGTTTCAGTAATCACAATTGGCTTCAAACATCAAATGTAGTTAAAAGCATACTTGAAAAACATGGAACGTTCGATGTAAGTATATCAACAATGCCTTCAAAAGTAAACTCTAAAGAGTGGACGCATTGGAATCCTAAATTCAAAAATTTTGACGTCATTATTCAAAACACAAATAATGTTCATAACAAAGATCTTAGATGGCCAAAACGAATTAAAAAACGCTTAGAGAGATATTTAAAATCGGGTGGGGGGTTGTATGTTTTACACTCTGCAAATAATGCGTTCGCTGACTGGAAAGCGTATAACCAAATGATAGGATTGGGATGGAGGTCTAAAAATGAAGGAATTGCATTAAGGATTGAAAAAAATGGGGAGATAAAACATATTCCCTTAGGGGAGGGAGAGTCGACCTCTCATGACGAACGAAGTGATCAGGTAATTTATATTTTAAATAATCACCCTATTAATAAAGATTTTCCAAAAGCTTGGAAAACCCATGATATCGAATTGTATAAATATGCCAGAGGCCCAGCAAAGAATTTAACTATTTTGTCATATGCTCAGGACAATAAAACAGAAATTAACTGGCCTGTAGTGTAGCCTTACCTGTTTTAGGACGTTGCTAAATTCATAAAATTATGATCAATGTTCATCGTTTGGGGGAAGAATTCTTCCCCCAAACGGTTCTTATATTCCCTTGGCGGCATATCCCCCAATGATGAATGTGGATGTTCCGTATTGTAATCCTTTCGCCATTTCTCGGTCAATGTTCTTATCTGATGAAGGTCGTTGAACCAATAGGCATCAAGTACGTCTTCCCTGTAAAACCTGTTGAGCCTTTCCATAAATCCGTTCTGCATGGGCTTGCCCGGTTGTATGAACCGAAGTTCCACCCTTTTGCTCTTGCACCATTGCGACAAGGTCTTCGAGATGAACTCCGGGCCGTTGTCGCAACGTATGGTCTTTGGCAGACCTATCTCCTCTTCCAAATGCCCCAAGGTCTCCACTACCTTTTTGGCGGGATAGTTCAGGCCAATGTCCATGGCCAGTGCCTCACGGTTGCAATCGTCCATCACGTTGAACACCCTGACC
>ERZ1740059.1018-NODE-1018-length-14288-cov-3.501932_pt1 | contig 14288 bp, 10 predicted proteins | sample MGYA00581744_ERZ1740059 | MGnify/ENA primary metagenome ERZ1740059 (study PRJEB43018, sample SAMN04849738) | marine metagenome | isolation source: floating plastic debris | place: Pacific Ocean | collected 2008-08-28 | study: EMG produced TPA metagenomics... | reverse complement strand
AGTTAATGATGAGTTTGTGCTGATTGATTTGGTCGGTGGTGAACCACCGGCGACCCCGGGTGACGGCGGCGACGAAGAGCCTGCGCCGACATCGGCCACGCCGCCGCCGGCGGCGGCTTCCATCGATGACGCCGGATCGCTCTACGTCTTTGCGCGCGACACCGAGGGCGACCTATTCGTCTTCGAGAACCCGGGCGCCGAATGGACCGCCGATGACCTCTCCGCCGCGCTCGGTCTCGACGGTGTGATCGGCGACCCGATCACGTGGTACGACGAACTGACCGAGCGGTCGTTTGCAGCCGCGACCGTGGACGGGCGCCTGCTGCTCTTCCGACAGACCATCGACGGCTCTTGGTCGGCGGTGGACCTGACGACCCAACTCCCGGGCGCCGCGCTGATCGAACGCGGGCTGACGTCGTTCACCGACACGCAGGGGCGCACCAGCCTCGCCGGGCTGACCCGCTCGGGCGATCTGGTGCTCTACCGCCAGACGGGCGCGATGGACGCCTTCGGCAATGCCGCGTGGGAGTTCCGCAACCTGAGCGCTCAAGACCTGCGACTGAACGGCCAGCAGACACCGCAGTTCGTCGGCGATCTCATCGCGTACGTCACGCCCTGGAACGGGCTGCACATCGCGGGCCTCGACTCTGACGGGGACATCCGCGCCGTGTGGTGGGCGCCGCGGCTTCAGTTCTGGCAGGCCTCGAACCTCACCGCGATCACCGGGTCGGAGCCGCTCTCGGGCGGGCTCACTGCGTTCCTCACGCCCTGGGGCGGCGTCAACCTCGCGGGCGCCGACGCCGAGGGCGATCTGGCCGTGACGTGGTGGGTCCCGGGCTTCGGCGGCGAGTGGCGCCTGACCAACCTGACCGACGCCGCGGACGGTCCGCGTCTCGTCGCCGCGACGACCGCCAGCTACGTCACCTCCTGGGGCGGCCTGAACGTCGCGGGCGTGGACGAATCCGGCGACCTCGTCGTCTACTGGTGGTCGCCGCAGTCCAACCGCTGGCGCGCCGATGCGTTGACCGACGGGACCGAAGGCGAGTCACCGGTCGGCGCGATTCGAGGCGTCTCGCGCGATGACTCGACGATGCACCTGTTCGCGCGTTCGGCCGAGGGCGATGTGCTCCGGTTCTTCTGGTCGCCGACCGCGGGCTGGGCGAGCGAGAATGTGACGGACGCCGCGGCTGAGGGGGTGGTCGATCCGGCCTGACGTTCGTTGCAGAGTTCGGGATAGTGTCGGTGACTCAGCCGTCGGCGCCTGCGTAATCCACGCCTTGCATGCCGCTGCGTGTCCATCGGAAGCGGGCGTGGTACAGCGTGGGATCGTTGCGCGACAGCGGGAAGCGGGCGCCGTCGGGATCGTTCGGGTCGTTGGGCTTCCAGCCCACGTTGGCGTCGTCGATCGAGAGTGTGCGCACGGAGGCGTCGAAGAAGAGCAACGGCTGGCGGGCGCCGGGCAGCGCGTAATGCCGCGCCTCGCTCTGGCTGTGCCGATCGGCGTGGTCATAGACGTGGACTTTGGCCGACGGCTGCGCGACGTGGTCGAGCCGGAGCCCTCCGGCCTTGGCGCCGCGGGCGTTGGTCAGGATCCGGTCCTCCGCCCACTCGTACCCCCAGAACGACGTGTTGAACATTCGCCTTGAAGCGGGCGAACCGAGCCGTGTTTCGCGCGAGCGCACGCCGAGGGATTGGTTGGGGTCGTACGACGCGGGGACGGGCGTGTACGTCGACGCGTAGGCATAGAGCAGGTCGTTGTCTTCGGGCACGCGCCCGGTCACCTCACCCCGGCGATAGGCCTGCGGATCGCCGGCGGTCAGCAGCCGCTCGCGGTCTTCCGGGCAGTGGGTCGCGGGCAAGGGGAATCGGCCGCCGAGGTAGTCGATGAGCGTGACATGGCTGAAGACGCCCGTGGGCGCCCACCCAAGCGTCGGCCAGCGCGAGAGCGCCGGCATGGCTTCGTAGTCCTTCCGCCGGATCGCGTCGATGACCTGGTCCCCGAGCGCGACGCGGGTGGAGCCCGGCCGATGCAGGCGGCGGTAGTCGCTGTGCTCGTTGCCCCGGCGCCACGTGAGCGCCCAGATCTGATCGCGTTCATCGCCCGCGTACACGCTCGTCGCGACGCCCAGTTGCTGGAGATTCGCGGCGCACACGGTCGCGCGTGCCGCGCGGCGGGCGCCCGCGAGCACGGGCAGCGCGATCGCGACTAATACGGCAATGACCCCCACTGCAACGAGCAGTTCGACAAGGCTGAATCCGCGGCCGGAACGCGGGCGGTTCACCTTGCGGACTCTGACGCGATGCGTGAGCCGGAGCCGCCGTAGGCGACCCCGAGGAGGCCGCCGCGCGTCCAGCGGAAGCGCGGCGAAATCATCGTGTTCGTCACCGGATCACGCCGGAGCAGGCCTTCGGCGTTGGCCGGGTTGCGCGGGTCCCAGGCGGGCTGCGCGTCGTCGATCGAGAGCGTGCGCACGGACGCGTCGAAGAAGAGCAGCGGCTGGCGTGCGCCGGGCGTGGCGTACAACCGCGTCTGGCCGAAGTGCCGTTCTTCACGGTCGTACAGGTGGACTTTCTGTGCGGCGAAGGCGACGTTGAGCATGCGCACGCCGCCGATCTTGGCGCCGCGGGGCGCTTCCTCGGTCCGCAGGCGGTCCTCCCACCAAACATGGGAACCCCAACTGCTGGACTGGGTCTGCCTGCGCCACACCGCCGAGCCGCGGGTTGGGGTCGTAGGCAGCCGGTACGGGTGAATAGCTGCTCTTGAAAGACCAATGCCACTTGATGGATGGCTCGTTCGCACGGAACGCCTTGGGATCGACGGCGTCGTCGAGTTTGCCCTTGTCCGACGGGCAGATGACGGCCTCGTACGAGTAGCCTTGGCCGAGGTACCGCAGGATTGTCAGGTGCGAGTACCAGACGGGCGCGAGCCACTGGGTGCGCCTGGCGACGTCCGGCAGGTCTTCGAACAGTTCCCGGCGGATGATGTCCGTGGCCTGATCGCCGACGGCAACGAAGGTGTTTCTCGAGCCGTTGAGATCGGAGTACCGGCTGTTCTGGTGGAACTTCCGCCACGTGAAGGCCCAGATCTGGCCGTCGTTGTCGGCGGCGTACGCGCCGGTCGCCACGCCGAACTGCTGGAGGTTCGCCGCGCAGCGTGTGAGCCGCGCGGCGCGCTGCGCCGAGGACAGCACCGGCAGCAGGATGCCGATCAGCAGCGCGATCACGGCGACGACCACGAGCAACTCGATCAGCGTAAACGCGCGCGGCCGGCGAAGTCTCATCGCGCCAGCCCCGGGGCGGGCGCGAGCGGCGAGCCCCCGTAGTCCACGCCGAGCAGACCGCCGCGTGTCCACTTGAACCGCATCGGCACGCGGACGCCGTCGAAGCGTGTGAGCGTGTCCTGCTCGGGTTCGGGCGTGCCGGGGCTGTCGGGGTACTCAGGCCGGCCGGGCTGCCAGCCTATGTTGGCTTCATCGACCGGCAGCGTGCGCGCCGACCCGTCGAAGAAGAGCAAAGGCTGGGCGGCGCCGGGCAGCGCGTAGTAGCGATCTGTCGGGCCGGAGTGTCGATCGAACCAATCGAACATGTGGACTTTCTGTCCGGGGAATCGGACGCGATGGATCGGCACGTTGCCGAGGGCTTGGCCGCGCGGGTCGGCCGTGCCGATCTCGCCGTCCATCGGCATGATGTAGCCGGACAGCGCGCCCGAGGCGACGGTCAGCAACGCGTTGCGGATGCGTTTACGCGGGATCGGATCGACCGGCCGGGCTTGAGGCTGCATGCTCTGGTAGCGGTCGTACGCCGCGGGCACGACCTCGTAGCTTGAGGAGAACGGCGTGTGCCATTTGAAGCGTCCGTCCTCGGCGACCTCATCGGGGTTCTCCGGGTCCCACTCGCCGTCGAAGTCGAGATCGATGCCGGAGAGTGCGCCGTCTTGTGCGGCGAGCAGGTCGCGGTGTTCCGGGCAGGCGGCGGCTCGCATCGGGAACTCGCCCATGAAGCTGTGGAGCGTGACGTGCGAGAAGAAGATGTTGGCCGTCCAACTAGTGCCGGCGTCGGAGGCTTCTTGAGCGACATCGGGCATGCCGGCCTGGCCGGCTTTGGTGCGCAGGATCTCCACGACCTGCTTGCCGCTCGCGAGTTCGCTGGAGTCGGCGCCGCGAAGATCCGCGAACCGCGTGTTCCGGTGGCCGCGGCGCCAGGTGAGGCTGAAGAGCCGTTCGTCGAACGTGGCGGCGTAGGCGCCGGTGGCGGCGCCGAACTGCTTCAGGTTCGTGGCGCACACGGCCTGGCGGCCCGCGCGGCGCGCGGCGGCGAGCGTCGGCAGCAGGATGCCGATCAACAACGCGATGATCGCGACGACCACGAGCAACTCGATCAGCGTGAAACCACGGCCCGAGCCTCGCCCTGCGTTGCGAGACGATGCGTTCAGAGGCGAGGCGCTCAAAGGTGATGCGTTTCGAGGCAATACATTGAAAGAAGGAGCCATCCGTGCGTCCCCGACTGAACGAGCGCCGATGGAGCGAGAACACTCCCCGCGAGACAGCCCGCCGAGCAGGCGGACGACGCCGTTCGTGCATCTAGCGTACGGACTTTCGGCTCCGCGTCCAAGACCTCGTTCGAGGATGCGACCGACGCGATGCCCGGTCGAGCCGCTCTGTTACGCTCCCTCGGGGCGGAGCCTGGACCATCAGTTTGAGTGAGCACGACGCATCGAACGCCGAAGACGCAGGATCCGCGGCCGCGGAGCTGTACGACTCGCTGCGCGCGATCGCCCACGAACACATGCGGCGGGAGCGGGCGGGGCACACACTCGAAGCGACGGCGGTGGTCAACGAGGCCTACGTGAGGCTCGCGCAGCTCAGCGGTTCGGCGTGGGAGGACCGGGAGCATTTCCTGTCGATCGCGGCGGGGACGATCCGGCGCGTCTTGGTGGACCATGCCCGCGGGCGGGATCGTGACAAACGCGGCGGCGGCGCCCGGCCCGTCACGCTGCACAGCGGCATCGGGAGTTGGGGGCCGGCTTCGGAGTCGGGCGTCGATGTGCTGGCCCTCGACGAGGCGCTGCGTCGATTGGCCTCGGATAGCGAGCAAGCCGCGAGGCTTGTGGAGCTGCGCTTCTTTGGCGGGCTGTCGATCGATCAGGCCGCGGCGTTGCTCGGGATCGGCCGGAACACCGCAGTCCGGCGTTGGCGCGCAGCGCGGGCGTGGTTGCGGCGGGAGTTGGGCGTCGACGGCGCCGAGCCGAGAGGGACGGGCGATGCCGAAGCCAGCGATTGAGATCGTCGAGTCGCTGATCGATACGCCCCACGAAGACCGCGAAGCTGCGCTCGAGTTGGCGTGCGAAGGTGCTGCTCGGCTGATGGCCGAGGTCCGCGAGCTGCTCGCGCTCGACGAGGACGCCTCGGGGTTCTTGGAACCGACGGGCCGCGCGCTCGCCGCCCAATGGGACGAACCGACGCCCGAACGCGTCGGCCCGTACCGCATCGTGGAGCGTGTCGGCGAGGGCGGCTTCGGGATTGTCTACAAAGCCGAGCAGTCCGAGCCGATCGCGCGGACGGTGGCGCTGAAGGTGCTCAAGCGCGGGATGGACTCCGTCTCGGTGCTGCGGCGTTTCGAGCTGGAACGTCAGACGCTGGCGATGATCGAACACCCCAACGTCGCGCGGATGCTCGACAGCGGGATGATCCCCGAGGAACAGCCCGGCGCCGGTCGGCCGTATTTCGCGATGGAGTTTGTCGAGGGCGCACCGATTACCAGCTACGCTCGAGAGCGCGGGCTCGATACCGAAGCGCGCGTGCGGTTGCTGCTCCAGGCGTGCGCGGCCGCGCAGCATGCGCACGCCAAGGGTGTCATCCACCGAGATCTCAAACCGAGCAACATCCTCGTGACGGAAGTGGACGGGGAGCCGGTCTGCAAGGTCATCGACTTCGGGATCGCCAAGGCGCTCGGCGGCGAACAGATCGGCGCCACGCTGATGACCAACCCCGGTGCGATGATCGGCACGCCGCAGTACATGAGCCCGGAGCAGGCCCGGGGCTCGGCCGATATCGATACACGGAGCGATGTCTACTCGCTTGGCGTGGTGCTGTATGAGCTTCTCGCGGGTGTGGCGCCGTTCGATCTGCGCGCGGCGAAGACGACCGACCTGGAACGCCTCCGCAGACTGATCACGGAGATCGAGCCGCAGACGCCCAGTTCCCGCATCGCGCAGGCCAGCCGGGAGACCTCGCAGGACGGGATCCGATCGGCCTCGGACGCGGGCCGGCGGGTGCGCGGCGATCTCGACTGGATCACGATGCGTGCGATCGCCAAAGAGCGCGGGCGGCGGTACGCGACCGTGGCGGCGTTGGCGGATGACCTGACCCGGTTCCTGGGCTCGCGTCCGGTAGACGCCGGGCCGCCGAGCGCGTGGTACCGCGTCAGCAAGTTCGTACGGCGTAACCGGGCGGGTGTCTCGGCGGCGGGTGTCGCGTTGGCGTTGCTTATCGGCGGGCTCGTGGGCACGAGCTACGGACTGGTCCAGGCGCAGCGCGCCGAGGCCGACGCCCGGCGGAGCGCCGAGACCGCCGAGCGCGAGGCAGCGACCGCGACGGCGATCAATGACTTCCTGAACGAGGATCTGCTTTCATCGGTCGATCCGGGTCGAACAGAAAACCGCGATATCACGATGCGAGAGGTCCTGGGCCTCGCCTCGACACGCCTCGACGGGCGGTTCGGGGAGCAACCACTGGTCGAAGCGGCGATCCGGCGGACCGTGGCCCAGATGCTCGAGCGCGTCGGCGACCCGGCTCAAGCCGAACAGCACCGACGGCGGGAGTTGGAGCTCTTGACCGCACAACTCGGCCCGACCGATGAACAGACGGCGGAAGCCACGCAGTCGCTCGCGACCAATCTGCTGGAACAAGGGCGCTTCCAAGACGGCATCGAGCTGACGCGCGACCTGCTCGCCATGCTGCGCGAACACCGCGAGCCGAACGATGAACAGATCGTCCGCGCGGTCAGCAACCTCGGCGCGGCGTTGCTCCAGGTCGGCGGATTCGCCGAAGCCAAGCCGCTGATGGCCGAGTCGCTCGACGCCAAACGCCGAACACTGGGCGAGGACAACCCGAGCACGCTCACATCGATCCACAACCTCGCGGGGCTCTACGGCTCCACGGGCGAGCCGGCTCGGGCCGTGGAGTTTGCGAGGCAGGCGTTCGAAGGACGGCGCCGGGTGCTCGGCCGGGGCGATCCACGGACATATAGCTCGCTGCATCTTCTGACCTGGGCGCTGATGCAGAACAAACAGTACGACGAGGCGAAAGCGATTGTGCTTGAGAACCTCGAAGGCGCCCAGACGCGCCTCGGTCCAGAACACCCCCGGGTGCTCGCGATGGTGGAGTCTCTCGCGGACGCGCACTTCTTTCTGGGCGAACTCGAAGCTTCGGCGACGCGGCACAACGAATCGTGGATGATCCGCAGCGCGACCGTCGGGCCGACGCACCCGTCCGCTCTCCGCAGACGCATCGTCTACGCCACGGTGCTGAGCGAACTGGATCTATACGATGTATCGATCGCTGTCTTCGATGAAGTGCTTACCGACGAGCAGGCGCCTGAGCTCATCCCGCCTCTGATTCGATACCCGTGGCTGAAGTCGTACGGCGACACGCTCCGGCGAACAGGCGATCTGCCGCGAGCGGAATCGGTGCTTCAGCAAGCGTGGGCGATCGTGTCGTCGATCGAAGACCCGAGCCAGAACGCCGCGTTCAACGTCGCCTCGTCGATGGTCGCGTTGTATTCGGCCTGGGACAAACTCGAACCCGAAGCCGGCCATGCCGAGCGGGTGGACGAGTGGCAGGCCACGCTGGATCAGATCGACGAGGACTGACCCGGCACGGCTGGGGCACTCCCGGGGCGGTCTGCTTCAGTCGCCGATCGGCAACTCAGATTTTTTTCGATTCCGTGGTTCGCGCCGGGGACCGGTGTCGCACCCCCTCGCAGAGGGCCGTCGGGGTCCGCCGAGCCACACCACACGGAGGCGCCACGCTGCCAAAGAGCGAAGCCGACAAGCTGGAAGAGAAGCTGAAGAAGCTCTCGAAGAAGGTGAAAACGAACTCCAAAGCGACGAAGAAAGTCACCTCGTCGATGTCGAAGCTGAAGAAGGTCCAGAAAGACGCCAAGAAGAACGCAGACTGATCGGCGCCGGGACGACCGGGCGAGGAGGCCGCGATGGGCAAGAAGACGGACAAGTTAATCGAATCGACACGGGCCGCGGTGGAGGAACTCTCCACGCAGTCGCAAGTTTTCCACCGGACGTACGAGGAGTATGAAGAGAACCTCAGGGACATGCTTCAGAACAACCACCCCAACACGGAGCGGATCGCCAAGCTTCAGATCAAGACGATCGAACGTCTCGATGCGAAGGTGACCGAGGCGGCGAAGGACGCTCGGAAAGCACTCACGGCGCTCCAAACGCACGTCCGCGGGAAAGACCGCGTCGGGCGGGAGGAGACGTTCAACTTCATCGAGATGTCGGACGGGTTGATCGGCGCGTTCGAGTAAGACGAACCCCGGGTCGCCTACACTCGGCCCGTCGCCCGCGGGGTGAGCGACCGCGCGGATGTGCTCGCTGCTCCCCGGCGGCCGCGTATCCCGCGGCCACGCCGAGACGCGCATGCCCGAGATCACGATCCGCCTTCCCAAGTTCTTGAGTTTCGGGCACCCGGTGTTCGACCTCCGCTCGGGCCTCAGCGGCGCGCCGAAGGCCGACATCCTGTCGGGCCTGACCGTGGCGCTCGCGCTGGTGCCCGAAGCCGTGGCGTTCGCGTTCCTTGCCGGTGTCCCGCCGTTGGTCGGGCTCTACGCGGCGTTCATCATCTGCCTCGTCACCGCGGTCCTGGGCGGGCGTCCGGGCATGATCTCCGGCGCCACGGGCGCCATGGGCGTCGTGGTCGTCTCGCTGGTCGCCCAGCACGGCATCGGCTATCTCTTTCCGGCCGTGGTGCTCTGCGGGTTGATCCAAGTCGTGGTCGGCGTGCTCAAGCTCGGGCGGTTCATCCGCATCGTGCCGCACCCGGTCATGCTCGGATTCGTCAACGGCCTGGCGATCGTGATCTTGCTGGCGCAGGTCGGCAGTTTCAAGACGCTGGGGGACGACGGCTCGATGGCGTTCCTGACCGGCTCGCGGCTGTGGCTCATGCTCGGCCTCGTCGCGGTCACCAAGGCGATCATCGCGTTCTTGCCCAAGCTGACGCGTGCCGTGCCGGCCTCGTTGGCGGCGATCATCGTGGTCTCACTCGCCGCGATCGCCATCAACGCAACCGGCGGCGACAACACCGCCGACGCTCCCGAGACGCCCCGGCCGCTGCTGACCGTCGGTGACATGCTCGTGGACAGCACGCGGGCCGCCGCGGTGCAGACCGCTCAGCAGAACAAAGACGAGGCCTTCCTGCGAGCCGCGTCGGCGCCCTTGCCCGAGGGCGTGGCCGTCGTTCCCGAAGCCTCCGAGCCGATCCTTCCGCTGACGCCGGAGGAGACGCAAACCGCGATCGCCTCGGTAGACGTCGAAGAAGTCGGGATCTCGGGCGGGCTCCCGCGCCCTGCGTGGTGGGACTTCGAGATGCCGCCCGCCACGTTCGCGACGCTCTGGATCATCCTGCCCTATGCGGTCATCCTCGCGGGTGTCGGCCTGATCGAATCGCTGATGACACTCACGCTGATCGATGAGTTGACCGACACGCGCGGCCGGAGCAATCGCGAATGCGTCGGCCAGGGTGTCGCGAACGTCACCTGCGGTTTGTTCGGCGGCATGGGCGGCTGCGCCATGATCGGGCAGTCGCTCATCAACGTGAAGGCCGGCGGGCGGGGGCGACTCTCGGGGATCACCGCGGCGGTCGCGCTGCTGATTTTCATCTTGTTCCTGGCGCCGTTGATCGAGTCCATCCCGATGGCCGCGTTGGTCGGCGTGATGCTCATGGTGGTGATCGGTACGTTCGAGTGGACCACGCTCCAGACCTGGCGGCGCATCCCCGTGCCCGAAGTCCTGATCATGATCGTGGTCGCGGGGTACACGGTGCTGATGCACGATCTTGCGACGGCCGTCCTGATCGGTGTCGCGCTTTCTGCACTGGTGTTTGCGTGGAACAAGAGCAAGCACCTGATGACCGACACCAGCTTCAACGAGCACGGCAGCAAGATCTATCAACTCCACGGCGTGCTGTTCTTCGGCAGCGCGACCCGGTTCCGTGACCTGTTCACGCCGCAAGACGACCCAGACGATGTCGTGATCGATTTCTACTTCAGTCGCGTGTACGACCAGTCGGGTCTGGAAGCGATCAACGCCTTGGCCGATCGCTATCAGAAACTCGGCAAGCGCCTTCACCTGCGCCACCTGAGCGACGACTGCCGGAAGCTACTCGACCGTGCGGGCGAGCTCGTTGAGGTCAACATCAGCGAGGACCCCCACTACCACGTCGCGACCGAACGCTCTCAGTAGCCGAGCGCTCTGGCTGTCGGTTCCTCGGGTGACTCAGCCGGCAGGAAACCCGACGCGAAGCAGCTTGCGCACACGAGCACGCACGGACGCGGCCTCCTCGTGCGCGATCGCGTCTTCGAGCATCGCGAGTGTTTCCTCCCGGTATCGGTCGTGAACCGCGGCGAGCTCGTAGTAGCCGCTGTACGCCCAAGCCCGGACGAACTTATTGTCCTCCGCCAGGCACGCATCGAGAAACCGCTCCGCCGCGCGGGCCTGCCGGGCGGGCACAGGCACGAACCGCATGCTCTGCAGCACATGCAGCCGGGACTCCCAGTGGGCGAGCTTGGGCGCCCGTCGATAAAGACCCGCCGATTCCTGCACGCTGCAGGATGACCCGACTTGTTCGAGGTGGTGCTTGAGCAGCCACGTCGCCGCCCGCTCCATCGAGGGATCATCCATGCACCCGATGAGCTGTGAGATGAAGTCCGCATCGCCGCCGAAGCGGGTGTACGCGGCCTCGAGCCTCTCGGTCGAGGGCCCGGTCCAGGTTCGAATCATCACGGAGAGACTCATGGTCGTCGCACTCGGCTGGTGAGATTACGCCTCGGGATCGGTCGTCGTACCCGGTGTGGGGGAACGACTCCGAACGCGCTGGAGAACACCACGCCCCAAAGGCGCCGCCCGCATCGTGGCGGTTGCCTTGATGCTAACCGACGTCGGCCCACCCAACTGGATGGACGACAGTGCCCTCGGCGCCGCAGCGGCGACGCGGTTACGACGCCAAACCAAGACGTTCGACCAGATTCTAATGTCTGCAGGCCCCGAATCGGGTTTGTCCCCGGCGCACACGGCGAGCCACACCCTCATCGGACGTGGACAGGATCGAACCGACTCAGCCGCCTCTCAATTCAACCGATGGAGCACTCTCGGGTGGCGAGAACCACTGTTGAAGCACGACGGCAACGCCGGCGCCCCACGTGAGTTGCATGACGAGCACATCAGACACACCCAATCCGACGCACGCGTGGGCCACGCGGCGCAGCCGTCCGCGGCAGTCGCCGGGCACGGATGCTTGGCTGCGCAGGATCAATGCACTGGGCGTGGTCGCACTCATCGGGCTCACCGCGACGCTATGGCTTTCGAGCGCGCGCGTCGGCAACGCGTGGCGAGCCGCCGAAGGCATCGAGGGCGCCAAACTCGAAGCTCTCTCGCACTTTGAGTCCGCCCTGGGCTACGGCGGTGTGATTCACGCACTCAAGAACTACGTGCTGCGCGGCGACGAAAGGTACGCCGAACGCTGTCGCGACGCCATCGCAGAGGCCCGTTCGGCACTCTCAGATTACCGAGCCACCGGCACGATAAGCCCGACCGAGCTGGACGCGTTGGCGGACCTGGACTCCTTGCTTACCGCCTACGAGTCTTCACTCGCGCGCATCGCCGGCCAACAGATGCCGCCCTCTCAGGCCGACGAAGCCGCGAGGGTCAACGATCATCCGTTCGTCGCCGCCCTGGCCTCCCTTCGATCCGCCATCCGGTCCGACTATTCGATCGCCATGGGTGACGTCAATCGAGCCTTGGGATTCGTGCAGACCTTCGGTCTGTCACTCGGTGTCGTACTGATCGCGCTCGTCATGTTGCTCGGGCTCTGGTTCTCTCATCGTCTTCGCTCACAGTTCGCAGCTCACGCACGAGACATTGAGCAGCTCGCCGACTTCGCGCGATACTCCACCAACGCAATGATCCGAACCGATGCGCACGGCCGCGTCACATGGATCAACGACGGATTCACACGCATCTCCAACCTTCAGCCTGAGCAAGTGTTGGGACGCTCGCACCAAGAACTGCTCGACAACGGAAGCCGCGCGTCCGACGACGGCGAGGCCATCCGCGAAGCGTTCGAGACTAAAGGGAGTTACCACGGGCGTCTGGAGCACTGCCTGCAGAACGGCCGAAAGCTCTGGCTCGAGTGCGAGGTGATCCCCGAGCACGACCCATCGGGCGCGATCGCGGGATACCTGGTCATCGCGTCCGACGTCACGGCCTTGGTCCGCGGGAGGAACGACGCACGCCGACTGCTGGAAGAGCGACAGGGCCTCTCGGCCGCAATCGAATACAGCACCAACCCGACCGTGATTGCTGATCTCCAGGGTCGAGTCCGTTTCGCCAATGCCGCCGCGATCAAGTTGGATGCGATGCTTGGACACAGGCTCACCCGCGGCGGCCCGTCTCTCCTGATTGCGTTGCCGGCCGCTCCCGCGGGCTTTGCAGAGCAACTTCGGGAGTCGGTGTCTCGCGGAGAGTCGTACACGGATCGCATCGAGCTGACCTACGCCGACGGCGAGAGCAGGACGCGACCGACGCTGTGGCTTCAGATCGATGCATCACCGTTGCAGAGCCCAGAGGGTGACATTACGGGGATGATTCTCATCAAAACGGATGTGACCCGAGAGGTGGAACAGCGTCGCGCGACCGAGCTGCAGAGCGCCCTGGCCCATGCCCGCGCGGTGATGACCGATCTCCTTGCCGGAGACCGTCCCATAGGTGAACGGCTGCAAGGCGCGATGAGGGCACTGCTCGACCTCCCGCACTTCGAGGCCGCGCGCTCAGCGGGACTCTTGCTCGTCGCCTCGCAAGAACCAGAGCGCCTCTTTCAAGTCTCACGGGGTGACGCAGGGGATCTCCTGAGCGAGGAGCAACTCAACGCGTGCGTGCGTGCTCATTTGCCAGATACGGGCATTGCGTACGGTAACGAAGGCGGCGCCTACGGGCACTGCACTGTTCCCTGCGTGTTGCACAACCGACGCTTCGCTACTTTGGTGCTGGTAACGGCGGCTGATACCCCCTTGGCTGCACAGTACGGCGCCCCGCTGCAACAGCTCGCCGAGCTCTTCGCCGCGGCCCTCGGCCGCCACGAGCAGCAGCAGGCGCTCGAGCGAGCCATGAATCAAGCCGAGCAGCACCGGCTCGAACTCCAATCGATCATCGACGCCCTTCCCGCGGAGGTGCTGTACAAGGATGATCAGAACACGGTCGTGGATTGCAATCGGGCCGCGGCGACGACGCTCGGGCGGCCCAAAGAACAGATTCGCGGCCGCCGACTCGACGAGCTCACGTCCGCCGGCGAAGCCGACGAGGCCAGCCGAGCCGACCGAGCGGTTCTCAGTTCCGGAGAGCCCTCCATCGGACGACCCGAGGAGCACGGCTCCACCGGGGGGACACTCCGTTACCTGAAGACAGATCGCATCCCGCTTCGAAGCGCTTCGGGAGTCGCGGACCGCCTGGTGACCGTGACCACCGACCACACCGATATCATCGTCGCACAGCGTTCGCTCGAGGAACTACAGGCGCGCTTTCAGCGCGCAACCGCGGGCACATCGGACGGCCTCTGGGAGTTCAATCCCGAGAGCGGAGAGATGTGGTACTCCGAAACGTTCAAGGCCCTCGTGGGCCTCGATGCGCACGCGGATACAGCGCTCGCCTCGCTGCCCACGTCATGGTTCGATCTGCTTCATCCCGACGACGCCGACGCCACGCCGCGTGCGTTTCACGATCATCTCAAGAGCCAGGCGCCCTTCGACACGACGCATCGCCTGCGGATGCCAACGGGAGAGTACCGCTGGGTCCGTGCCCGAGGCCGGTCGGCAAGAGATGACCAAGGCCGCGTTGTGCATATGTCCGGCTCCATCAGTGACATCCACGAGCACCAGACGGCGCAGAGCAGACTCGACCTCGCGACGCGGGCCGCCCGCGTCGGGCTCTGGGACAGGGCTGTCCCAACGGGGCAGACGTTCTTCAGCGACACGTACTACACGCTGCTCGGGTATGAGCCCCC
>ERZ1740059.1016-NODE-1016-length-14300-cov-6.853703_pt1 | contig 14300 bp, 14 predicted proteins | sample MGYA00581744_ERZ1740059 | MGnify/ENA primary metagenome ERZ1740059 (study PRJEB43018, sample SAMN04849738) | marine metagenome | isolation source: floating plastic debris | place: Pacific Ocean | collected 2008-08-28 | study: EMG produced TPA metagenomics... | reverse complement strand
ACGTAGGTTTTACAAATGCAAAATTAGAAAGAATTGAAAAACATATAGGTAGCAATCCCAAGCGCTGACTAAAGCATCTCAAAAAAATATTTTTTAACATTGGGATTATCTTCAGTTGTGATTGGAAGTGTTTATAGTAGTGCAAACGTTCTCAGTCTTTCCGCGAAATTATTTACTTCCTACCAGGAATCCGGAGCAGACTTCGGAGTGGTATGCAATTGTTAATTCCTTATTATTTGGTCATATCAGAATTAACAATTGCGAGTTGTCATATCCCTAGCCAAGGCTGTAAGTCCCTTCGCTTTACTTTCAAAAATCTTCGGTTTTCGGAAAGGACTTTTACTGTTTGGCTTTGCCCCACTTCCCAAATTTCTACTCGCTCCCCTTTATAATCAGCATCGCGATTTAGTCCTGGCTGCCAAACAGTCGTAGCTGCTTTCTTGATATGGGCAATTTGTTCGGGAGTACATTGAGAAACTGCTGCAATTAATTCGGATTCAGAAGCATTCAACACTAGCTGCCCCAGTTCATAAATATTATCCCATAGGGCTAACATCAGTTTCAGCATGGACGGTTTAGCTTTGGGTTTTTCACTATTGACTTCTTCTTCCTCTTCTTCTGAATTAACTAAAAGTGGTTCGGAAGTCTCCCAAGGGTCATCAATTAAAACGTCCGCCCCAAGGAATGCCCTTTCCACATTGGAAGAAATGTCCTCTTCATCGAGAGCGAACCCGTTACCAGAAGAATCATTACTTTGCTTCGGAGTTAATTGATTGTTATTTTCAACGTCATTCCTTATAGAAACCCCATGATTGTTAATTTCAACTTCCCCCCTCGTGGAAGCGCAATGACTGTTAGTTTCAACTTCACTCCTCATAGAAGCCTCATGAGTGCTAGTTTCAACGTCCGCGTTATTTGAGGTTGACTGATTATTAACTTCAACGTCCCCCCTCGTGGAAGCCCCATGATTCGACGTTTCAACTTTGGGAAGTTGCTTTTCAACTAGTGGATTCGACGCTTCAACTTTGTTAAGAGTTATTTCAACTTCCGAGCTTGCTGTACTGTTACGATTTATTTCAACTTCCGAGCCTGCTGCATTATTAAGATTTGTCTCAATGGCAGTTTCTAACTGCGGACCATTTTCTGTAAGCACAACACCGGGGGTTTGCTCTGCCCAACGTCGCACCCTATCCCTTAGAAGTGGCGCATTCCACTGTGCTTGTTTACGAGCAAGCGTTTGTTGTAAAGCAAGTATTGGCTCTTCTACCCCATTCAGTGCTGGCACTTCTACCCCTTTAAGTACGGGAGCGGATAAGGACGGTAACGGCTTAACATCAACCTGGGAATGTACCGAGTTGAAGTCAGCCGTAATATCAGATGGGGTATTTGCTTTACTCGGAAGCGATATTCTCGTACCACGCTCAATTACCGCGCCCAAGTTCTCCATCAATTGTCTTACATTTTCTGGTGTTGCATCGGGAAAGATTTCAATAAACCAAGAAGGTAGAACATTTGCTGCGATGGCATCACAGCTTTGAGCGTTATGAACCTTTTCTACAATACCCCGAACTTCGTTCATGAACTGCGGGAATAGCACTGCTGTAGTTTTCTCACGATTGCGGTAAAACTCGCTATAAGCGTTACCGTAAGCGTCAGTCTCCCATTTACCCCCTTGGGGCTTATAGTGAATGTTTGCTCGCCAATTCAAGAATGCTGGGAAGGGTCTTCCGCTTGCTATCTCCCATACTTCTTGGACTGCATCTTGAGAAACAGTTCGTTTTACTCGAACAGGCGAAGAAGGCAAATTTCCAGAAACTTCATTATTTCGATTATCTCGTACTTCCGAACTTCTCCGACAATTATCTTCTTCTGAGATATTGGGTTTTTCCGATAATTGTTTTTTATCAGTGGGGCTTATGGGGTTAGACCCACTACCTGTACTTGACAAACCAGCTTTTTTTTCTTTCTCAAAATAATTTTCTCCGTCTTTGGTAAAAGAGAGGTTTTCTTTGTATATAGATGAAGATTCCATTTGGAAACATCCGTCGTTCGATTCGGAATCATCCGATGTTCTATTTAGAAGATTGGCTTCTAGAGCGGGTTCTAGCGATTCCGAATTTGAGCAAGAGGATTTTTCTTCTTGGATTTCATCTTCTGTCTCGTCTTCAAATGGGTTCGAGCCAGTAAGTTCAATGATTTTTTCGAGGCATAAAGTAACCCAGGTTGTGTTGTTCCAGGAACTAAACCCTACTGGCTTTTCTTTCTTGAGGCTATGTCTCTGCTCCCCAAAAGTTGTTTTTTCAATCAACCCAAACGAGGCTAGCGCCCTTATCATCTTTCCAAACTGACTAACTGTTAAGCTCTTAATTTGGGAAACCCATTTTTGATAAGTATTGTAAATCCAATTTTTTCCATCTCGTGTCATACGACCACACCCTTCTTTTTTTAGCCAGTAGGAAAGTTGGCTTAAGAAGATGGCTGCTTCTCCTGGATGAGGAATACCTAGTTCTCGTAATGCTCCTGCTAGTTCTGGGTAGTAGAGTAAGGTGTATTTCATTGTCCTAACACCTCGTAGCGATTGGTGTACGCAGTCTTCTCACCGTTTTTAGGAGAGCTTAAAAAGACTGGGGATGTTTCTTCGCAGCAATTAACTTTCTCAGATGCTGGGTTTGGTTCGCGCCACTTGTAATAGTGCTTGTCGCTGAGTCGAAAATTAAAAGTTTGTTGAGTTTTGGTTAGTACGGTAGCGTTCACGATTAAATTCTCCAAAGGGGGGTTTTTACCTGCCTTTGGAGTCGGGATGCCGTGCCACTCAACCACTACGCTTTGGATTCATTGCCCGCAATCGTTACCTACATAACTATTTGAAGAAAAATTTCAAGGTAGCTTGGGTACAATTGTGTATTTTTAGCAAAAAAATGCTGTACCACAGATGTCTTTTGATGACTAACTGTAGTAATATACATTTATGCGAGTAGCTCCGTGGCACAAATTCGTCTTCTTTGAACTTAGATATGGTAAATGTTTCTGACGCACTCAACCACTTCTTAGTTTTTGACGATTTGACCCGACTCCGAGCATATTTTAAAAATTACAAAAAATTATTTTCTAGATTTTGCAGGCGATAAGAGTAATGAACTTGTTGCCTGTTTCTTTGTACCTCCTAATAAATGTAAATCTTGTTTCCGTCATGCAGGACAGCCGACATAGTTTTCTCGGGAAAGTAGAGAAAATTTGTCAAGCCTATTATTAATAACTGGGCTTATTGTACAAGCTTATGGCGTTGTAGGTGAACTGTATTAAACTAAAAAAACTATTTTTGATTAATGTAAACTTTTATATACTTTTGCTTTTTGCAGATAGCTTTCCTAGTAATCACACGATGTATTTCATTGTTTGAGAAGATTGAAATCAATCGTGATTCAGTTGAGCAGCAACTTTACGCAATAAACCGGGAGTTTAATGTTCTTGTTAAGTACCTTGCTCAACAGGAGAGGTCTGTGTCACTCCCGAATATCACCAAACCCTTGAATCATATAGATTTCGTCTTTCATATCTACACCCTATCTATATGGTTTTATTCACCAATAATGTAAGCTATCTGTACGGGGTGTATTTGAGGTGTAGAGATGGCAACAGTTAAGCGGGAGTCGATGAATTTCAAGTTACCGCAGCCCTTAGCAACTGCGTTACGTAAAGCAGCTTCTCCACAACCAGGTAAAACTGCTACGGATATAGTTATTCGGGGTTTGCTTCACGAACTGGGAGAAATACCAGGTTTGGAAGTAACCCTAACCACGGAAGCCCGATTTCTAAAGTTAGAGTCCGAATTGCAGCAATTAGCCGATAGCATTAAGGGGCGATCGCCAAATTCTACTGATTCTCACACCGAAGAAAAACTAGAAGCGCTCAACAACCGAGTAGCAAGATTAGAAGGAGCGTTAAGCGCAATCCAAGGTAATGTCAGCGCATCAAATAATCGCTCCCGATATAAGTCATCCGGTAATCCCTACAATCAAAGCGGTAAGCCCGCGCAAATAGGAGCGCTTGACGCTCTAAAGCTAGCACTACGGCTTAATGTCCAGATTTCCACGCTCCAAGAGAAGCACGAAAGCTTAACAACCGAAGAATTTGCGGAGTGGAGTAAAAGTCGGGATAGAAGTAAGTATTCGTGGCGGTTTAACGAAAAAGATAAACTCTACCACCCAACTAAATAATTTCTACTACCGAGCGGGGCTAAAGTCATTCTACATATACATTGCAACTTATCTTTTTATTGATACAGCCCCCAAAACTTGTTTTATGCGACTGCATTGGTGACGAAATAGAATTTTAACTGGGAACAGCGTTCACTCTAGATTCCTTGCTCAAACTGTTCCCAAGCATCCACTTGGTCACGAATAGTAATACATTCGGCTAAAAATTTAATATTTAGCTCTGGTACAAGCACAGAAGATTCAATTTCTTCATAACCAAAGTTCTCTGCAAATTGTTGTAAATCACGCAGATAATAAAGACTAAATTTGTTTTTCTTCCAAAACCAAACTTCTTTTACTCCCAACCTGCTATAAGTTTCTAATTTTTTGATGCTACCGCTGGTAATAGTTACTTCTACAGCTAAATCTGGGATTTCTTTCTCATCATCATCAAAAGAATAGCATTCGTCCGGTTCCGCTCCAGCTTGTTTTAAGCGATTTCTGACGGTCGTGCTACCCATTGAAAAATGTTTGATTCTTTTTTTACAAAAATAGAATTCTATTAGGAACCCAATTCGAGATTTAACGTTTTCATGTTTTTTGGAAGGTGACACAATTTCTAATGTTTCATCTAAATAAGTAACGCGGTAATGGGAGTTGTCTTCCAACTTGGCAAGTATTAACTCGTAGCTGTCCCAGGTTACATCACTGATGGTCAAACGTCTTTCTGAGTCATCCGTTCTAGCTTCTGGAATTAATTCTATAAAGCTAACCACTGTTCCTCCTTACTTTAGCCGCTTTGGCGGTTGTGCGGGTTTGTAGTATTTTTCTTTGGTCAGTAGTTCTATGAGCGCCATATTTATAAAAGCACTCATACTTTTTAAGTTTTTATCCTCCACATAAACTTCACCCCCGTTCTTTTAGTACTTCATTATCAAGTTGAATAGATAATTTTGATTTTTTATTACCATTCCTACTTATTCCACTCGCTTTATTCAGCGGTGGCGAGAACCATTCAATTAAAGCCGATTCAATAAGAAGGTAAGAGTTCGGTTTCGTCAAAAAATAAGTAAGAAATTTTTACATTGTTGAGCTTGATTAGCTCTTCGTACTTATGATGATTTCCCCACCGTTTATGAACATTTATACTACGTCCTATATATTGGACTGTCCCTAAAGAATCAATAGCGAAATATATGGCTGCTTTCTTCGGAAATGCTGCTTTCTCTTCAAGCGGTAGCCACGGCAATGCATTCAAGTCAAGCTTTTGTGGGTTTACTCGCATGATATCCATTCTTTACCATCCAATCTGTAAGTATTTTTTCTCCCAAATCAGAAATAGTCTTCCCCTCACGCAAAGCCGCAATCTTGAAATCCTCTTTTAGTGAAGGTTCTGAGAAGATTATCTTGATATCAGTTCCTTTAGATTTAACCATACGAAAAGTCGAATATTCGATAATTATAAGTTTCGCTTAGGTATAAAGAGAAGTCAATAAGAAACCATAATCGAAAAGTCGAGAATTCCTGTAGTCGAAAAGTCGAATAAGCGCTATATTAATTTTGTGAGCGGGAGATGTGCTACACCTAAGCAACACAAGAGCGCTATACGCAGATGAAAACTGCAAGACTAAACAAAGTCTTTTGTAAGCATAAACTAAGCACATCATTAGCCCATAGTAAAAACAAGAATTAAGTTATATCAAGGCTTCTACTAATTAATCTGCACATTGAACGCAGTGCAGTTGACCATATGTGTAATACAGAAGAAAGTGAAGAATTAGCGGTAAAACCGATGTTATGTAAAGAGAAGTTTAGCGCTGTTTTTATACCAGACTTAGACCCATATACGGAAAAAACTAAGCTAGCCGAGATTATGGGAATTCATAGAAACACTATTGGTAAGTGGCATAAATGGGCAAAGATATTTGTTTTAGATTACAGAAATGAATCAAATAAAACACCATTAATGAGTCGTTATCAATGTTGGGTAATTGGAGAAATCTACAGATTATCCCTTCTATTGAAGCGAAAAAAAATGATTTGTTCGCATCTGAAAGAGAACCGAGATAATTACAGTCTGTTGAAATTTCAGCAAGTTTATAAAAATTACTCAATGTAATTAATGCAGAAAAATTCAAATTAACCCAATCCCTTAAGCGGTGAATTAACGCGGTAATTACCTTGCAGCAAGGCATATAGCCCCAAAGCAGGAACTTAAGAGGAAGCAGTTATTTGATAAATAAACCCGCATATTTGGTTAGCATCTGGACTAAAACATCCAGTTACCAGCTAATTTATTCGGAGCAAAAATATGTTTATTTCTGACGCTGTAAAATCTTTAAACTTATCTGAAGATGACGTAAGAATGACTCTTGTAGGCGTTCGTGATGACTGGGATAGTTGCCAAGAGATTAGTGAAGAGGAGTATCAATTAATCAGTCAAAGTGTTAGTGCAACTGCTTTACCTCCATCAGATGAAAGCACTGATAATACAGAGATTCAGCCTGTTGCTGATATGCCGATTGAGAAACAACAAACATTGATTGATAACGTTTCTCAAATCTTGGGGCATCAAATGGTTTTGAGCGTTCAGCGCCGGATTGAGATGGTTGATGCAATTGATAAATTAACCAATCAGGTAATACTTTCAAACCGCGAGACCAACCAAAAACATTTAGCAGCACAAATTGCTCAACAGGATGACGCGACCAAAGCAGAATTAATGCAAGCTATCAATACTTTGCAAGGATTGGTCAATACCCCTGTTGAGATGCCACAACGAAGCGAAATGAGCGACTTTAACAACGCGATACGCGAAGCTTCACGAAGTATCGCATCCGTTCAAAAAAAGATGCAGCGGTAGGAGGAATTACACCAAAAAAGTTAATTAGGGGTCTGATAAAGGCTCTCTGCCTGCCTTTCACCGCTCCTGCCGATATTTTGCAAGCAATTACAGATTTAGCTTACCAACGAGACGAACAATGAGAATTATAAACACATTCATTGCACCATTCGATTTATTAAATTCTGGCTTGGAACACTTAGCGAGTCTTGTTTACAAGTTGCCTTTTTGAATTGAGCAAAGAAAATGATTGGATGTCAGATTGAATTTGAAATTGCAGGACGCAGAGGAATGAGAAGCGTATTTTATCATTTCTCCTTTCCGGCAGGAATGCACATCTGCTTTGAAACCGATGAAACGGAAACAACAAGGAGGCACTAACCATGCCACCGGAAATCTTAAAGGCTTATCAACAACACGCTCAAACGTTGATTGACATATTAGAAGAAGTTCAATCAATAGCCTCTGATTGCGATGTTGAGACATTTCTGGGTACTGCTCGTGATGGCTTAACCATTATTGTTCGGGCAGTTGAGCCGCGCAACGAACTGGCGATTGCAATGATCCAAGACACAACTAATATTGACTGCGAAATCGACCAATCCAACGTATACGGTAACATTGCGGCTGCAATTCTCAACACCATCAATAGCCAGTTAGAAACCGTAATTACCAATTAACAAACGCTCTCCAGACTGCCATCTGAAAAGCGTTATGGGATGCATCAAAAAGCCGCAAATAGTACAAATACAACACAAAGCATTATACAACAATGGGCAAGCCACTCGGATACTACTCGTTAGACGTTTTCGCTAACTCCCTCTTAATGGACATTGCAGAAACTTGGGGAGATGGATTAGACAATCTTACTGAAGCAGATAAATTATGGTTGATTGCTCGTATTGCTCACGAAGCGTGGCAGCAAGAACCAACCAACTCAGCACCAACTGATGAAGCAGAAGAGGTAGTAGACCGCATTGCAGAGTTGAGCTATCACGAAAAATTAAGTTTCTTGCAAGCGCTCACACAGTAGAAGAAATGAGGACTTAATTGTCCCCCACATCAATACAAAAGCAATCGAATTCTAACAATGAAAGAAAAATATCAACAGTTCCGAGAATCGCTGTCAGACCTTGGCATTAAGCCATCTAATTTATTGTTTGGTGGCTTATTGATAGTTGGGGCTATAGCTTCAATACCTAGCATTCAAAAGCATCAAGCAAGAATTGATTTAATCCGAGACGATATCAAGACTAGAGAGGCTAAAGCGGAAGCATTAGACCGTCAACTTCAATATGAACAACGACAAGCTGAAGTGGCAAATAAAAGGTATAAATCTTGTCTCCCCGTAGTTGGCAATGAATACCGCAATGGAACACATTATTTTACTGGACTTAAGGAGGGAGATAAGCCCAAGGACAGGATTACAAAGAAGGTTTTACCTACAGGTACAGTAATCTGCGATGCTCACGGCACCACTGCGGTAATTGATGATAATGGTGCAGCTACTTATACAGCTTATACGGGTAATAGAGACGTTGTACAAGCCCGGTTAAAACGCTTCAGAGGTTCGCAATATTCACAACCAGTAAACGCAATTATGAAGGATAACTAAACATGGCTGGATTAGGTGGAAACAAAGATAAGGGAACTAACACAGGTGGGGGCAGAGGCGCAACCCACTATTACAACGGTACACAGAAACCACCGTTCATGCTGCAAATACTGATTTGGGTAATAACGGGGATAATCATTAGTATTATTTTGACCAATGTGAAACCTTATGAAATTATTGCTACGCGGTACTTTGCGGGAATTAATTACTCGGATATTGCCGAGTTTATAAAAGGTATTTGGGTAATTGGTGCAATATTCGGTTTTATTCTCAATTTCATTAATTTTGGGTTTGGTTTCTTGCTCTGGGCATTTATTCAGATATTGGAATTAATCCCAATGGAATTAATGGGTCACGAAAACTTCTTAGATAAGAACATCCAGAGGGGAGGTAGAAACCAGTACGCTGACGCGAAAAATGATAGCTGGGAAGTCAAAATTGCTAAGAAGATGAGAAATTCACTTAGCACTGAAGTATTGCGGTTTTTAATCATCTTGGGAGTGTGTATTTACGTTGTTGACTTCTTCGCTTGCTTAACTGTGTTTCCCCCCGTTCAAGGTGGTGGTGATGTTTGGAAGTTGTTAGATGTTGTCCAGTATCAGCAGTTCTCAAGAATTGACTGGGGAAACATTATGAGAGCAGTAACAACCGTTGGCGCGGTTCAATTCCTCCTCAAATTACGTAAGATTATCGTCCAAATTATTCGCGATTTAAAAGATTAAGAAAGCGAAAAGTTAAGCCACTCTTGTGGGTCGTCATCCCTCCGTTGAGAGAAGTGGCGTTGCAGTCTCGGCGGTTTCCGTCACTCGGAGCCACCTTAGAGATCCGCGCCCTTGCGGGCGAACGTTTGAATGCAACCTTTTCAAGAAAAAGCGGGCAAGGTTAAAAGCCTTGTGCGGGGTGCAATTCCCCGTCCCGCTCTGTCCATTACATTTACTACTAAAATCATGACAAACTTTGACCCACAAGGGGATTACAAAGATATTGAACGATGGGAATTAATAGCTGAAAGTAAAGCATCTAACACAGGTATGGCTGCAAAAATTATCGGTGGTGTGTTGGTTGGTGGTGCTGGTATAGCTTTTGGAGTTGAATTACTCGGAGGTATTGCAGCTGCATGGTGCATAAAATCCGCGTGGGACGCATCAAAAAATATAGGTAAAAGGTTACGGTTAGTCCGCGATTGTGGTTGCAATGCCTTCGTTTTGAGTGAGGATGAATTTGGAACCTACGTTAAACAGTTTGGTCAGGACACTGTAATTCAAGAATTAACCTTTGCTAAGCAGGCAGGAGCAGAATTAACACCATTCGCCTCTAGTTGGCTACTTACTTGTAATAAGCAACTGCCAGCACAACAAGAACAGATGGCGTTAACCCAGTCCGTTGCTCAGTCGGTACAACAATCCGTAATGCTTCCCAGTTCTACACCATTGGTAGAGACACAAAGGGAAGTTTGGAACCCGGAGCGCGATAGCGAAGTTGACATTGTTCGAGAAATGACAGACTTCATCAGCAATTATTTTGTTGTTGGTATAGGCGGGTCGGGTAAAGGAATGCTCTTAGCCAATGCAGTACGGGAGGTAAAAAGGAAGCATCCCAACAAAAAAATCTTCCTTGTTAACGGTAAGGTTGACCCCAAAGAGAATGGTTATTTTGATGGAATAGTTGATGTAGAAAAGCCTTTGCATTGTGAATCAGCCAAACCTCAAACTGTTGCTGCATGGTTTGAAGCAGCAATGGAAGATTTTGATAACTTCGCCGAACAAAACAACGGGGCATTATTAGTAATTGATGAAGGAACAATTATCGGAGCAAGACTTAAAACCGCCAAATGTACCACTTTAACTGATAAGTTAATTGGCATTACTTCTTGTGGTGGTAGCAGTGGTAAGAATGTATGGTTCGTTGCCCAAACTCCCTTTGTTGGTGCCAATGGTAGCGATACATCTGGTATCAGCCAATTAACCCCGATAGTGTTAGTTAATAGCACCAATTTATCAGTTGTTGATAGTTGGAAACGGGCATCAATATTTAAGAAATTTGACACCAACGAAATATCGGAATTAGTCAGTCAAAGCGAATGTAACAGAGCGGTTTATTTTGGTAAAACTGCTCAATGGTACGCGATGAATAAGTTAACCAACTATTCTGCTTTTGATAGAGATACTGGAAAAATGATTAGTGACGTTAAAACCGCTGATGTTCACAACCAAGATACAGTTCTTCAACAATTGGAAGAGCAGTTCAATAAAGTTGATGAGCGCTTGATTGATTGCATCTATTTTGAAAAATTGTGCGATGCAACCGAGCCTGTAAGTTTTGAAGCAATCCGCAATCATGTAAAACGCAATTTGCCTTCTATGGGTAAAGTAAATCTGATTCAAGACGCAATTGATAGCTTAATTGAACAAGAACTTATCACAGGCGATCGCGAATATGGATACAGCATTATCTAATATTAAAAGATAACCTATGACCTGACCTGACACCTCAAAATATGACCTGACCTACGCAGGTCAGCGGTGGTCACGCCCCAGTTCATAGGTCAGGTCACTGGTCAGGTCATCTAGTCAAATTAATTTAATTTTCTACAAACTAGAACCGAACTATTAATTTAATTACACATGAAAGACCCAGGCATATTGTTACGATGCTTACGATATTCCACATCCTCATAAATTATTACCCCTTCAGTAAGTTTTGTTTGATAAGTTGAATACTACTCAGAAAAATTACCAAATTCAAAATGACTACCAAAAAGGATAAATCAGGGAACTGAGGCAGAAACTGTTTACCGAAGAACGCAAATAAAATATGCATGGCTGGGGGAATAGCTGGGGTAATAATGGCTATCATTGTCAGCATTGGGAGAGAAGTAGCCAACAGTGAAAAACAAGCATTGTAAGAAGAGAATAAATTATTAAATAAAGAGAGTGTTCATTTAAAAAATAGAGATGTCGTCAAGCTTGCAATAGAGAATCAAAAACTGAGGGAGGAGAACAAGAAGCAGAAGGAATAATTGCAAAAATACAATTGTTTTTATAAGGCTTGTATCAAATGAACTTAACCCATAACTTAGAACAATTCACCAACGAATTAACCGATATTTTAAATCGGCTAGGACTTCTCAAACACCATTATCCAACACTATTTAAAGAAGTCTTACCAGATGGAGAGGAATTGAGGTTAGAGGACGCATTAACCGCGCTCCAAAATGCTGTGGGCGAGGCTGAGAAAGCTTTAATTAACGCTGGGACGAACTTAGAAGTTGACTAACAACAATTAGCTACTCCAAACTGAGTACCATCTCCGTATTTTAAACGGTTAAGTACGGTAATCCAAATGGATTACCGCGAATAAATTCAAAAATAATTGACCTTTATAGAGATTTATTGACCAAAGCCCCTCTACTGGTACATCCGGTAGGGGACTTTTTTTTTGGCTATTTGAAACAGCAACGCGGGACGTTAAAAAATTTCAGAGATTGGTAATGGTTCGGTATCGGAGGAGGGGAGAGGGTTAGAGGTAACAAACCCCGCACCCCTCCAATGCATCGAGTTGGTAAGAGTATCGAGCAGATTAATAATTGTTTCAAAACCCGAATCCCCTTGGTTCCGCATTCTTGCATACTGTTCTATTATTTCATGGAGCAAGAATTCCAGAACTCTTAATGGCTTGGTGGGAGTGTTTACCCAACTTTTGGGGTATGGCTTAAGGTGCCCAGTTTTTCGGCGTTTGATTAGCCATGATTTTAAACGAGATTTTCACTACTACTTATAGTACTTTGTATGCACCGTACACTGCATATAACTGATAACCCGTGCTTCATCATATAGAAGAACATAATGCCGTTAAAAAACGGAGGTGATATAGTCTTCTAATCCTGAAAAATTTTTTAACCTTTAACCTTTAACCTCTAACCTTTAACTTCTAACATGCTGGGAATTGCAGCGTACACGTTAACTTCTTGTCTGTGACAGTTAACTATTCTGCCGTGATAGTAAGGCAATATAGGGATTTATCAAGCGAAGAGAACATCTCCTAACTTAAAATCTCCAAGAACAAGCGCCAATTCAAGTGTGACAATAAGCTTTGTATGCAGCGTACACCGCCCTGCCAACCATACAAGTCGGCAGGACGCAGGTAAAGCTTTCAATCGTATCAAACTGTAATGGGGGTAAATATACGTGGCAGTTTCTAAGAAAAAAATAAGCTATTGCTATCCGGTAAAATAACCCGCACCCGAGCAATGTATAAGCTCGGTTCCACCCTTATTTACCCCCTTCTATATCTGCCGGGCCGACTATACGGAGGAATTTTTTCCAAATTTATTTATCTTGTTACTGAGCTATTCAAAATACTCTTTATCTATTAAGTCAGCGAGTTGATTGGTAATCTCTCCTTGGTTCTGATTGCGGTTATCGTTGTAAACCATTACCGTTTCAGCTTTAGCATGACGGCTATAGGTTTTACCTTTAGTTATATTACCGTCGCTAATTTCCAAGACTGTTGTAACTCCGCTATGTCTTATTCGGTGGGGTGACATAACTTTATCGATACCCGCTGCTTTAAACCGACGCACCACCATAGAACGAATCGCATTACCGCTTAAACGGTGCCCCCAGGTGTTATTGTCCAGAGAAATAAATAAAGCATCGTTGGCAATTAACCGAGAACGGGAATCGAGCCAATTAGTAATTGCAGCAACGGTTTGAGCGGAAAGCTTTACCCACTCGTCGTTATTCCCCTTACCCTTCCCAAATATCCGCAGTCTCCTACCGTGAGGGTCAAAATCTTTCACAGATAACTTACTCATCTCCCCGCGACGCAGCCCGTTTTCCCACAGCAGCCGCAGTATTGCATAGTCGCGTTTACCAATTTTGGTGGTGCGGTCGCACGTTCTTACTACCGTTGCATAGGTAGGAGCATCCACACCAGTAGTATCCCGATAAGCAACCGCTTTCTCCATCTCCACATCTTCCAAGGAATAGGTACATACCCCAACCTTCCGCGCAAATTTAACCAGCGATTTAATGCTAGTAATCCTCCTATTGACCGTCGCTTCCTTTAACCCCCGCTCCAGAAGCTTCCCCTTATACTTCAAAACCACCGCCACAGCTCGTTTTTCTGATAAATGCAAAAACTCCAAAACACTATCGTTGTTTGGTTCAACTCCCGTCATCTCCTTAAAAAACTTATTTAAATCCTTGCGGTACTCGCGTTTGGTGCTTTCTGTACGAATTGTGACCAACATCGAAGTAATAATATCCTGTTCCGAATCTTCGGGCGCGAAGTAACGCTCGATGGGCGCAGCAAGAGATTGTTCTAAAGACGTGACAGAGGGGTGAGGAGTATCGGGCATACACTGTGGACGCGAAACTGGCTCTTTTCGTATTCATACTTACAATACAGCGAATGGTGGACACGGTAATTTATGCAGCCTACAATTCGCTACATTTCGTTAGTTAACGTAATGTCGCTTCATATACATTTATTTAAGTACGATGGCGGCAAGCCTGCCTCATGACGCTCCAGCTTTCGCCGCTGATTATTGGCGAAAGTTGATAGTCAGTGCGTATTCGGCGGATGATGAAGAATAATCAAACGGCGGTGTTAAATACGGTTTACCCTTATAAATCAATAGTGT
>ERZ1740059.1015-NODE-1015-length-14309-cov-8.296759_pt1 | contig 14309 bp, 8 predicted proteins | sample MGYA00581744_ERZ1740059 | MGnify/ENA primary metagenome ERZ1740059 (study PRJEB43018, sample SAMN04849738) | marine metagenome | isolation source: floating plastic debris | place: Pacific Ocean | collected 2008-08-28 | study: EMG produced TPA metagenomics... | reverse complement strand
AGGATCGGGAAGTACAGGCGTCTATCCTCAATCAAGGAGCAGGTCCCCAACTAACGGCCTATGCCCCTATTGTTCACGATCCCGGCGCTCCACAGCTCAATTGGAGTGTGGTCAGTCTGGTTGATACCTCCACCGCGTTTGCAGCATCTCGACAGCTTCTAACGACAGTGCTTTTGGGAACCGGTATCACAGCTTTATTGGTAGCGGCTATTGCCACCCTGGTGGCAACACGAACCACATTACCGATTCTACAGATTACTGATTCGGTAAAACGTCTAGGACAAGGGGACTTTAGAACTCGAATTGATACCCAGGGTGAAGACGAAATTGCCCAGCTAGGTTCTAACATTAACCTGATGGCAGCCCAGATTCAAAATCTGCTGGTCAAGCAAGAAGAGTCGGTACAACAGCAAATTTCTGCCCAAGCACAGGTAGAACGCGCTGAGGAAGAACGCCAGCGGAATGAAGTCTTACAGCGTGAACTGGTACAGCTGCTGAATGAGATGGAAGAAGCCTCCAATGGTAATTTAACCGTACGTACGGAGCTGACAGCGGGTGAAATTGGTATTATTGGTGACGTTTTCAACGCCATTATTGAGAACTTGCGCACCATCGTAGTCCAGGTAAAACAAGCAACAGGTCAGGTAAACAGCTCCATTGACGAGAGTGAAGGAGCGATTCAGCAGCTGGCGGACGAAGCCCTGGCTCAGATGGACGAAATTACCAATACGCTAAACTCTGTTGAGCAGATGTCGACATCCATTCAGGACGTGGCCGATAACGCCCGTCAGGCAGCGGAAGTTGCCCAGGTGGCCTCCAACGCCGCTCAAGATAGTGGAACTGCCATGGACCGCACAGTAGACAGTATTCTTGACCTACGGTCTACCGTGGCAGAAACCGGGAAAAAGGTAAAACAGTTGGGTGAATCGTCCCAGCAGATCTCCCAGGTGGTTTCGTTAATTAACGAGATTGCGATGAAAACCAACCTGCTGGCAGTAAACGCCAGTATTGAGGCGGCCCACGCTGGGGAAGAGGGGCAAGGTTTCGCGGTGGTTGCAAGTGAGGTTGGTCAACTGGCAGAGCAGTCAGCGGCAGCAACCAAAGAGATTGAGCAGATTGTAAAGAACATTCAGATGGGTACTCGAGACGTGGTTGAAGCCATGGAACGGGGTACAACTCAGGTGGTTGAAGGTACACAGTTAGTACAAGAAACCAAGCAAGGCTTAGGACAGATTGTGGAAGTATCCCAGCAAATTGACACACTGCTGCAGTCTATTTCTAAAGCAACGGTATCCCAGGCTGAAACGTCTCAGACGGTCACTCAACTTATGCAGCAGATTACCCAAGCGTCTAAGCGCACGTCTGAGTCTTCACGTCAGGTGGCCGGAACACTGCACAACACGGTGGAAGTTGCCCGAGAACTGGAATCGGCTGTGGACCAGTTCAAGGTTAAAACGGACGCATAATCAACCGTTGCTGAGCGCTAAGAGGGGGGTAAATCTCTCCTACCTGGGCAGATTTTCCCTCTCAAGCTCAGCAACACCTTAATCGTCGTTTTTTCTTCTATCAAACTAGTTCTGCTCTATTAAATTAAACCCATGTCACATGCAGCAGATCGTGAGGTCTGGCTCAACTTCCTAGACGAAGTTGATGAATATCTCAACACCATTGAATCAGTTTTGATCGGGCTCGCTGAAACAGGTGTAGATCCTCAACAGATGGATGCAGCCCTGCGATCGGCTCATACGATTAAAGGCATCGGGTCAATGATCGAATGTCCATCGATGAGTCAACTGGCCCACCGATTCGAAGATTCTTTAAAGATCGTCAAGGTTCGTCGGAATTCAATCCAGGTGGATGCTGCGCTGGAAATGCTTCTGCTGAAAGGTTTAGATAGCATGCGCCAGATTAGCGCACTTCACCGTCAGGCGTCGCCGATCACAGAGTCATGGCTAAAGATCCATGCCCATCCTCTCTTTGAACAATTGCACGATTGTCTGGGGGAGGTTCAACCCAGTGATGAACTGGCATTACTCGCAGAAGAGTCAGACGATAACACGGCCGTTGTTATGTTTGGCACAGAAGTGGAGGAGTTGCTGGAACGACTGACATCGGTGTTAGAGATTCCAGACTCACCCTGTCTGCGAGAAGAACTAGAGATGATGGCGGAAGAATTGCACGATTTGGGCAAAATGCTCCAACTCGAAGCATTCAGCAGTCTTTGCCAATCTATTCAACAACACCTGACAACGGCTGCCCCAGAGCAGATAGAACCCATAGCACGCCAGTCTCTAAATATTTGGCAACGCTCCCAGGCTCTGGTGATGGTCGGTAAACTCGATAAGCTACCGACCCAGCTAGACTTAGAAGATGTTCCCAACGTTGGTGTCTCTGAGGCTGAGGCTGAAGACATGGCCGTCAGTGAACTGTTCAATGCAGATAGCTCAGTTCCATTCTTTGCGGTAGAAGATGCTGACATAGAGATCTCTGACTTTGAGACATTAGACCTGGTTGAGACAACTGAAACCAATATCTCTGAGTTAGAGACATTGGAATTAGAGAACCATGGGGATACGATTGCCAATCTCAACAATACTGGCGATCTAGAGATACTGGATGAGGAAACGCCAGTCGATGGGGATACGATTGCCAATCTCAACAATGCTGGCGATCCAGAGATATCGGATGAGGAAACGCCGGTTGATTTCACAAATGTCGACATTTCTAACCCAGTATCTCCAGTGGATGATACTGACCAGGTGTTCTCTGGTATGGCTGGTTTAGAGGAGGCGGTACCTGCAGATGCCCCCATGGCGGATGATACCGCTGCCAACAGTCTGGATGATATTGATCTAGATGGCATTGAAGCGGCAATTGAGAACTTTGATCCATCTGAATTTCAGTTTGAAGATTCCTTTTCTATGGAATCTGACTCTTCTTCTGTCGCCTCGACAGAAGAAGATGAGATCGTTGATGATGTGTCATTTGAACCAGACTCTCAGGTTGAGTTTTCCTCATTCTTTCAGCCTCAGGCAGCAGCGGAACCTGAAGAATTTGAAGAAATTCTGGTTGAGCCCGTGGAACCTTCTGCGACTAATGCTCAAGAGCTCCAGGAAAATACGGTTCGAGTTCCCATTAAGCTGTTAACTCAGTTAAACGATTTATTTGGAGAACTCATTATCCAGCGCAACACCATGAACTCGCGCCTGGATCAAATGGAGGACTTGATGAATCTGTTCTCCCAACGAATGGGAAGCTTGGAAATAACGAATACAGAATTGCAAACATTCTGTAATCAGCTGTCGGTGGCCACTTCTTTGCCCGTATTTCGATCGGGTAATGGAGCTACGCCCACCCATGAAGCAGACAGGGTGAATGGGGGTATTTCCCTTCGAGGTGGTTCTGCGATCGCACCAGCATTAACCAGTCAGATCGCCACCCCCGAGCAAGGCTTCGACAGCCTAGAACTCGACCGTTACAGCGATCTTCACCTGCTTTCCCAAGATCAGCGCGAAACCCTGGTTCAACTGCGGGAAGTCACCAGTGATGTGAAGCTGAATATGCGGGAGATCAAGCAAGCCTCTAGCAACTTGAACCGCACCGCCAAATCTCTTCAGATCAACGTAACTCGAGCCAGAATGCGGCCGCTGTCAGACATCGTTGAGCGATTCCCGAGGACTGTCAGAGACCTATCCCTACAGTACGGCAAGACCGTAGAACTCAAAATCTCTGGTGGTGGCACCCTGCTCGATCGCTTCGTGGCAGTGCATCTGCGCGATCCCCTTATGCACCTGCTGCGCAATGCCTTTGACCACGGCATTGAAGACACCGAGACCCGTCAGGCTCACGGTAAGCCCCCCCAGGGCACCATTGAAATTCGAGCGGCCCACCGAGGTAATCAAACCCTAATTTCCATCAGTGATGATGGCGCCGGCATCAACCTGACTAAAATTCGTGCCCGTGCCTACCAGATGGGGCTGACGGATGAGATCCTAGACGGCATGAGCCAAAGCGATCTGCTAGGTATGATTTTTGAACCGGGATTTAGCACCGCAGCTCAAGTCACAAACCTCTCAGGTCGAGGGATTGGGATGGATGTCGTCCGCACCAACCTCGAACAGATTCGAAGTGAGGTTAAAGTTGACACCCAGCCTGGTCTGGGCACCACATTTACCATCAGTGTGCCCTTTACCCTCTCCATTGTGCGAGTTCTGTTGGTGGAAAGTGGTGGCATGCAGCTGGCATTCCCAACCGACGGTATTGAGGAAATGATTCGTCTTAACGCCGTACAAGTCTTTGACTCACCCGATCAGAAAGTTATTAACTGGGAAGGTCTAACGGTGCCGCTGATTCATCTAGATCAGTGGCTAGAGTTCCGTTGTCCACAGCGAAACTCTGTCACAGAGGCCACACCAATTATTAGCGAGCCGTCGATTTTGATTATCAGTCGAGGGGATCGCTTAAGCGGCATTTACATTGATAAATTCTGGGGAGAACGAGAAGTTGTTATCCGCCAGGTTGAGAATATTATTAGTTTACCGGCAGGCTTTAACGGCTGCACTATTCTAGAAGATGGTCATGTGGTGCCCTTGGCTGATGCAGCCAAGCTACTAGAATGGATTGACAACGATGAAGCGGAAGACGAAACCAGCAGACCTCAACGCTGGCGTCACCTGCTGCAATCTGGCGTAGAGGAAGAACCCCCTCGTCAGCAGCTGGCTTTGCCACAGGCCCAGCAGACCAGCGTTCTTGTGGTTGACGACTCTATCAATATGCGTCAGCTGTTGAGAACAACCTTAGAACAGGCGGGCTATGGCGTAGAACAAGGCAAAGATGGCCAAGATGCGGTAGACCAATTGTTTGGTGGGCTATCGGTGGATGCCATCGTCTGTGACATTGAGATGCCCCGACTCGACGGATATGGTGTGTTGGCTGAAATTAAAGCCGATGCCAAACTCAAAAACCTGCCCATTATTATGCTTACCTCTCGCGGTAGCGAAAAGCATCGTCAGCTGGCTATGCGCTTAGGAGCAACCGCTTACATTACTAAACCCTACCAAGATCATGAGCTACTGCAAATGATTGAGCAGGTACTTCAACAGCAACCCCTTAGTGCAGTCTAATAAATTCCATGGCTATTGTATCTCCCCTAAAATCTCGGCGCCTCAGAAATAATAAAGGTGAAACGACTCAGCAGGTCATTGTCTTCCAGCTTCAGCGGGAATGGTTTGCCTTACCAATTTTTGCCGTTAACAAAGTGGTTCCTAAAAGCGATACCCAAGGAGACTACCTCCATTCTGGTGCCGGCCTAACGGTCCATGAAGGCAAAGAATTACTGGTCCTAGACATTGGCCATCAAGTATTTGGCAACCTTGGTAACCCCGTCCACTCACCAGACAATTCCTCAGCACCACAGTCGCCTGTATCCGATGTGGAACATCCTGAACAGGGGTATCTGCTGATTATTCGCAATCGTCAAGGAGACTTAGCTGGATTACCGGTGGCCTCCTCGCCGACGGTGCGACGGTTTTCAGCATCAGCAATCGTACCACTGCCTTCTAATTATGCGGCCAGGGTCAATATTCAATGTGTTAGTGGTTTAATTGTCCAAGCTGACAACCAGCCAATCCTATTTCTTCTAAATCCAGAGCAGCTCATGCATTCTCAGCCATTATTGCCACCCATGGCATAAAGGCTTGGATATACAGCACGTTTCAGATGAAATCACCCTAAGGCTCGGCAATGCTTTGACGTTAAATGCAGGGTCCAGTGACTTGCAGGGATAACCATAACGACTTAGACAATTCCTAGGCAATTCCCAGGCAGGTCTCAGGTAATTCAGCACGCTTAGTGGTTAGGTGTGAATAGACTTTTTAAGTCAGGTTCAACTTTCCTATCGCAACAACACCATGGCGGCCGGTTCAAATTAACCGGCCGCCATGGTGTTAGTGGTCAGTTAGTTTGAAAGTATACTTATATACTTAAGTAGGGATGTATACACTGAAATCAGCGGCTTTACATGCCTTACTTTTATGCAATCATATGGTTAGCTAGGTGAGCTTTTAGACCTCTTGAGTCGTCGATAATTAAGCGCTAGTGCGGACATCGAAACCTAGCGTTATGTATCACAAAAGACAGCAATCCCTATAGATGAATAATAGTCTGAAATCGGTAATCATAAGAGTTAATAAATAAATGCTAAGATTACCTAAACGCCTTCCCGGCTTCTAACGAACATGTCTTTCAAGTAGCTCATTTACTCAATGCTTTCTGGAGGTTTTGGCGATTTGTAGCCTGTATTATTTCTTTGCCAAAAGTTATAAATATGGTTTCAATGTGGCTGTTGATTACCCTTAAACTGCAAATGTGTTGCTAATAGTTGTGTACGCAGAGGTTTTTGTCAGGCAGAGGTTTTTGTCATATTGCTAGTCTATTGACTGAGTAATTGCATTAATTTTTCAACGCTGTCGCTATTCATATTTACTGTCTAAGGTTTTGCTTGGGATCTTTGCTGGATCAGAGTGTTTATCTGATATATTAAGTTTTATTCCTCTTTAACTAGCTAAGTTCCTGAGTCACACTTCTGAATAGTTGAATTAATCCAGTCCCAGAGGTTTTTCCGTAGTTCTAGAAGGCTTGCTTACATAAAATCGTATGACATGACGGCAACGGTTTCGATGGTTTTCATGGATTAACTGAAAGCCATTGGAATGTTGTGGTACGTGCCTTTCGAGTATCCGTTAAAGACACCTGAGGTTAATGCTGAGGGCATCGTTCGTCTGTTGAGGGCGATGTCTGGAGTTGTTCCTGTGTTTTGCTTATGGAGCGTACAGATACCGTTTTTGATTTTTTAGGAGAATGCATCTATGTCTCAACAAAATAGTACCCAACAAAAGCAGCGTCCCACCCCTGTTTTAATGATTCCCATTAGACGATGTGGTAGTCACGCTCTGCGCTTACGGTTAAATGCTAGTCCAGATTTTTATTCTCCATATCCCATGCACATAGTGGATTTCATGCCACTGGTGCCATCCTACGGAGATCTCTCGGTTGATTGGAATTATTTTCAAATGACTATTGATCTTGTCGGGTTGCAAAACTCGACCATGGTTAAGTGGGATGAGGTTGCCCTTGATCCTGTTAGTATTTTTGAGGCCATCAAAGATAAGCCACGTCATGTTCACATGATCGCCTGGGAAATGTTGTTTCAGGCAGGAGCACAGAACGACGCCAAGGTTGTGATGGATAAGTCTCTAGACAACATCCACTATGCGTCGGATTTGGTTTCTCTGTTTGACGACATGTTGTTTTTGAATGTTGTGAGAGACCCTAGGGCTCAGATTTGCAGCATCAATCGTGCCATTATTCACGACTTCGACACGCTGCTAAATAGTCTTACCTGGGTCAAGGCTCACGATGCAGCTAGTGCGTTGGCTAAGAAGTTTCCTGAGCGAGTTCTTACCATTCGCTACGAAGACTTTTTGATGAGTCAAGAAGCCGTTTTAGCTAAAATCTGTGAGTTCTTTGGTATTGAGTTTTTGCCTTCAATGCTAGATATTTCTACATCCCAGGAGGCTCAGAGTATTGCAGGTCGTTCGGCTTTGTGGGAGACCAACTGTTTCGCGCCAGTTGCTGCCAATATCGACAAGTTTAAGAAGGCGTTGAGTACTGAGGAGATTGAGATAATCGAAACAGTTACTAAAGACTATATGGATATGTATGGCTATGAGCGCATGACGTCAGCCACTGCACCCGTTACTGATGACATCATTGAATCTGTACGAGAACGTAGTGAGCTAAACAAGCGTAAGGCATGGATTGACTTAAAGACAGTTGATCCTCAGGATTATCAACTAAGGCAATTCCGCTCTGACTATCTTGGTATGCTTAAGCAGCGCTTGGCAAATACCCCAAGCCAACAACCAAGTGTTTCCCAAGAGAACAAACTGCAAACAATTGCTTAATTGCTAAAGAGAGGTAATCGTTATGGTCCAAACTCAAGTCAGGCAGGAAGCTCTAGATATTGACGCTCTGCAGGAAAAGTATGCGGAAAAATCTCCGATGCAAATTCTCGAATTTGCCCTAGGGCAGTTTGAAAATATTGCAATTTCATTTAGTGGTGCAGAGGATGTCGTCCTGATTGATATGGCGGCCCAAATTCGTGATGATCTCAAGGTCTTTACGATTGATACTGGTCGTCTTCACAAGGAGACCTACAAGTTTTTAGACAAAGTTCGAGATAAGTACGATCTTGAGCTGGAGGTTCTTTTTCCCGATACCCAGAAGGTTGAAGCCTTGGTTCGTGAAAAAGGAATGTTTAGTTTTTACAAGGATGGTCACAAGGAATGTTGTGCCATTCGTAAGGTAGATTCCCTCCGCCGCAAGTTGGCTAACGTCGATGCGTGGATTACTGGTCAGCGCAAGGATCAAAGTCCAGATACTCGCGCCAGTATTCCCGTCATTCAGTTAGATACGGCTTTCTCAACCGAAGAGAACTCACTCGTTAAATTCAATCCGTTGGCTAACTGGAGTTCTGCCCAGGTTTGGAAGTATATTCGTTTTAACAAGGTTCCCTATAATCAATTGCACCAGAAGGGATTTGTCAGCATTGGCTGTGAGCCCTGTACAATCGCTGTTCTGCCAGGCCAACATGAGCGTGAAGGTCGCTGGTGGTGGGAAAACAGTGCTGATAAGGAGTGTGGATTTCACTCAATTAATTCAGAGGACGCTGACTAGTCATTCTGGAGTCAGAAAATCTTTTCCACATCTAGACTTTTCCATATTTGGAACTGTCATTTCTTCTGGGGATAGGGTTCAAATTTTGGCTGTACGTTAATACATCATTATCAGGAAGCATATACAGATGAACATCACAATGGTCAAAAAAGTCAAGGCAAACGGGCGTCCCTGCCGGAAGTCTGCCAGTGTGCTTTCAGAGTTGGAAACCCTGGGACTGTTGCGGTCGATTGGCCGAGTTGTTGATGCTGATGAGCGTAATCCCAGAAGTGAGGGATTTAAGCTTGCTCTTCAGCACAGTGTAGATGCAGCCCCATTTTTTATTGTTGATCGTGAAGATGGTACGCAGTCTATCTACACTGCCTACAGCCGTTTCTTGAAAGATGTGTTTAACCACGAGGTTTCAGAGACTAAACAGGCTCTCGAAATCTTGAGCCAAAATCCTGACCTGGATTTTCTGTAAACAGTCGGCCAGGGACTTGAGCTATTTGCTTAGTTTCTGTTGTTTGAAATTTTCATATATACGCAAAGACGCAGTGGAGGTGCATTATGTCTATTGGTTTAATCGAACCCCATGGTAAACAGTTAGTTAACCGTTCTTTAGAGAACAATCAGCGCCAAGATGCCTTTGAGCAGGCCCATGCTTTGCCTCGAATCACACTTTCTACCCGCAACATTGCTGACCTGCAGTGTATTGCCACGGGTATTTACAGCCCCCTAGAGGGATTTGTAAATGAGGCTGAGTACACCTCAATTGTCAACACTATGCGTCTTAGCAGTGGGTTGGCTTGGTCTATTCCGGTAACGCTACAAATTCCTGAGGCGGAAGCTGAAAAGTGTCGTCTGGACAGCAAGATTGCGCTGGCTCATCCCAATGGGGACATCCTGGCGGTGATGACTATCGAGAGCAAGTTTACCCCTGACCAGGACCATGAAGCTCAGCAGGTATATCTCACCACTGAGGATGCTCACCCCGGTGTAAAAGCCATGAAGGCTGAGGGCCCTGTTTATTTGGGTGGCCCCATTTCATTGGTTAACGACATTCCTTACGATACGTTTATGCAGTATCGTCTGAGCCCTCTGCAAACACGGCTTGCGTTTGCAGAGCGTGAGTGGAAGACTGTTGTGGCTTTCCAAACTCGTAACCCAATCCACCGGGCCCATGAGTACATTACAAAAACAGCCCTTGAGACTGTGGATGGACTCTTTATTAACCCTTTGGTGGGCATGACTAAGTCCGACGATATCCCAGCTGATGTTCGGGTTAAGTGCTATGAGACGATCATGAGCCACTACTACCCTGCCGATCGCACCATGCTAGGAGTCTTCCCGGCTGCTATGCGATATGCCGGTCCTCGCGAGGCAATTATGCATGCGATCGCACGTCAAAATTACGGCTGTACCCACTTTATTGTGGGCCGTGACCATGCTGGCGTCGGTGACTATTACGGCACCTATGACGCTCAGAAGCTGTTTGAAGAGTTTAGTTCAGATGAATTAAAGATTCAGCCGGTCAAATTTGAGCATGCCTTCTATTGCAAGCTGACAAAGGGTATGGCCACCGCCAAAACTAGCCCCAGTGCCAAGGAAGATCGGATCCATCTTTCGGGGACTAAGGTCCGTGCCATGCTCAGAGAAGGGAAAAAGCCCCCCGCTGAGTTTACCCGGCCAGAGATTGCTGAAATCTTGATTGACTCGATGCAGGCACCTGCGCTGAGTGCGGTCTAAACAGCTGGCTTAGGTTCATAGTCAGATAGTTAAAGCCCCCCAGGAGTAAGCGTTTTGCTACTCCTGGGGGGCTTTTGTCGTTAAAATGCTTCACAGTAGGTGGCCTTAACTTTAAAGCTTGTTGCAATTATTAAGAAGTCTGTGCTGAGACCGGGACATTGGCTGCGGATTAAGTCTAAAGCTCTGTAGCCATGGGCGGATGCATTCGTCCATGGTGAGTCAGGTTAGTGATTTGCAAACCTGACAGACGCAATAAGTCTACTCTAAGAGTAACTGTGACATGCAGAAATCAAAGGCTTGGCTGTCCTGGATTTTACCTGGGCTCATACTGGCATTAGGAATAGGTCTGAGTTTATGGCTTCAAGTCCATAGCCGAGATGGGGTGTTTTTTAGCAGCGATGCTGGGTTAAAAGCTTTGCTAGCGCAGCAGTTTAGTACCGGACAGTTTCAAACATCCCTCGATATTCCCCAGCCGGCATGGGTACAGACCCTCTGGCGACAGGGGTTGTATCCCTTTGCCCCCCCCTATGCCTATGAGCAGCAGGGCAATTACTTTATCCGGTTCCTATTTACCTTTCCAGCGATTACGGCCCCGTTTTATGCGCTGATGGGCTACCACGGGCTGTATGTAGTGCCGTTGGTGTCCCTGTGGGTTACCTGGTGGCGGTTGTGTGTTGTGTGTCGAATCTGGCGCGTAGATTCGCCTTTTATTGCCCTGAGTCTGGGGCTGGTGATTTTCGCTTCACCCCTGACGCTCTATGGCGCCATATATTGGGAGCATACGTTGGCGGTGGCCCTGGCTTTCTGGGGTTTGTCAGGGTTGCTATATCACGCCCTGCCAGACGATTCAAACCAGCGCATTAGCCTGAATGAGGGGCTGGTCAATGGCATGTGTATCGGGCTGTCGGTGTGGTTTCGGCCTGAGTTTTTATGTTTGGTGGCGATTCTGGCGGCCATCACGGTGGCGAGTCGGGTGCCTCAGCTGCCAAAGCCATTGCGTATTGTGATTCCGCGGGGGTTAACCCTGGGACTGGTGGTGGCCTTTAATGGGGCGATGGTGATGACCGTGCTGGGCTTTTTTGGGGCGAACTTAGTTACCTATGGCCACCCATTGGGTATTTATGCGGCCCATGCCCCCTTATCCGTTGGCCAGCAGATGGCTCAAACCGCTGGTAACTACGGCCACATGGTGGTGTCACTGCTGCGGTATTTTCCAGCGATTTTATTGGGCCTGGGGCTGCCCTGGTGGCTGGGGGGACGGGCTCGCACGGCCAGTATTGGTGTGGGGGTGATGGGGGTACTGTTTGCGATCGCAGTTCCCCTAATTGCCCCATCCGCTGCCGACACCCAGCAGTGGGGACCGCGCTTTTATCTGATCTTGGTCCCCATGGTGGGGCTCATGGTCGCAGCGGGCCTCCAAAACCTCTGGAGCATCAAACCCAAACGCTGGGGACTGCTTGGTGTCCTAGCCATTGTCATGGCCATGGGCATTCATACCAATTTGGTTAACGGCGGGCTGCACGTCTACCGCGATAACCAGACCAACTCCACCTCCCTCCCCAGCATCCATGAGCCCGTTGCCCCGGCGCTGACCGCCCTGGCCACCTATGACGAACGGTGGGTAGCCATGTCCCACCAGGCCGTGGCTCAGCAGCTATGGCCCAGCATTCGGCTCAAAACTTTCTTCCGCACCGAAACCGATGTCCAGGTAGCACAGCTAGCCGCCGAACTAGTCAACCAGAGCGAATCCACATTTCTATATATTTGCTACCCTGATGCCCCTTGTGAAATACCCAGCCAAGGGACCATCACGTCAAAACTGCCAGGTGGGAATAATGATGCCACCGACATGCGCATATCTTTTCAACCTTTGGGTACCTTTGGACAATATCCGTTTTATCGCGGGCTTATACAAACTAACTAATCGTCAAATAGTCTATTAACTCTTAAAACGTTCCGGGGGTCAGGATATTCGATACCCCCACAGGGTTTGCTGCGGATTTATGCGATGGATCTGCCTGATTGCCTTTTGGCTTACTAGGTTAAATGCCGTCGCCTAGCCCCAGTGTCCGATAATGTGTCCGATAATATAAACCGCCTTGAGACCATACCTCCGTTAGAAGGGGCATTGATGACTGAACTATCCGCGCTGGTAAAGCCACCCCAAGGGCCATTAAAGATTGCCGCTGACTCCAGTGGGCTGTCATTTTCCCTGGTGATTCCCACCTATAACGAGAGCAAAAATGTCGGCAAGCTGGTGTCCCACCTCTGCGCCCTGTTGGACAACCTGTTGCCTAACCAATACGAGCTTATTTTGGTCGATGACAACAGCCCCGATCAGACCTGGGAGGTGGCCCAGCAGCTGACGGTCCACTACCCCCGGCTGCGGGTGATGCGACGACAGCAGGAACGGGGGTTATCCTCAGCCGTAATTCGCGGATGGCAGGTGGCCAACGGAGAAATTTTAGGGGTGATTGATGCGGATTTGCAGCATCCACCTGACACCCTGAGCCAGATGGTCAAACAGGTACAGGCTGGGGCAGACCTGGCGGTGGCCAGCCGCCATGTGGAAGGGGGCGGCGTCAGCGACTGGAGTCTGCTGCGGCGGTTTTTATCGCGGGGGGCTCAGATGCTAGGGCTATTGATTTTGCCCAGTGTAGTGGGGCGAGTGACGGACCCCATGAGTGGCTACTTTATGGTCCGTCGCAGTGCCATTGCCGGTCACACCCTTAACCCTGTGGGCTACAAAATTTTGTTAGAGGTGATTGGTCGCGGTCGGGTGGGCGATATTGCCGAGGTGGGCTATGTCTTTCAGGAGCGAGAAGCAGGAGAAAGTAAGGTCACGTGGAAACAATATTTAGAGTATTTGGGGCATTTGGTACGACTGCGGTCGGGGGGGCGCATTGCCCGCATTCGGCAGACGTTTCCCATTGGCCGATTTTTGCGGTTTGGCCTGGTGGGTCTGAGCGGTGTGTTTGTGGATATGGTGGTGCTCTATTTGCTGAGCGACCCGAGTACCCTGGCCTGGGGTCTTACCCGCAGCAAAATTTTGGCGGGTGAGGTGGCGATCTTAAACAACTTTTTGTGGAACGATGCTTGGACCTTTGCTGATGTGGCCCGCTCACAGCAGGGAATGGCGGCGCGGATAAAGCGGTTCTTGAAGTTTAATGCGGTCTGTCTGTCTGGGCTGGTGTTAAATGTGTTGTTGCTGAATCTGATCTTTAATGTGGTGTTTGGTCAGCGGTATCGATATTTGGCGAATTTGGTTGCCATTGCCGTCGTTACCGCCTGGAATTTTTGGATGAATCTAAAGCTCAGCTGGCGGGTAACTGAGGTTAAAAAGACAAGCAAATGAGTTAGCCAACAATCTATGGACACAATCTTCCTACTGCCAAAACCCATCAAGACTGAGTACAAAATTAGGTAAGACAGACTCTCCCGAGGGCTGATTAGGGTGTTGTAAACGCTCTGTTGGACTATCAGGACGATAAATCTCAACCTGTTTGGCCCTACGATTCAACAACCATCCCAGCCTTACCCCATTTTCCAAATACTCTTGCATCTTTGCCTGAGCATCCACCAAACTATCTGTTGGTGACATCAGCTCCATCGCAAAATCTGGTGCCAATGGTGGAAACTTCTCTCGCTGTTGGGGGGTAAGGGCTTCCCATCGTTCCCGTTTTATCCAGGCAATATCTGGGGAGCGATCTGCCCCATTGGGTAAATGAAATCCCGTAGAAGAATCAAATACAACACCAAGTTGGTATTGCTCATTCCACACACCCAAACGAATTAGCAGATTTGCATTCCGTGCTCCTGTCTCCCCTCCCGTCGGGGCCATAACT
>ERZ1740059.1014-NODE-1014-length-14317-cov-6.361941_pt1 | contig 14317 bp, 15 predicted proteins | sample MGYA00581744_ERZ1740059 | MGnify/ENA primary metagenome ERZ1740059 (study PRJEB43018, sample SAMN04849738) | marine metagenome | isolation source: floating plastic debris | place: Pacific Ocean | collected 2008-08-28 | study: EMG produced TPA metagenomics... | reverse complement strand
CCGAGAGATCGCCACTCTGGGCAAGTTCTTTCGCAGATGAAATTTGCGACAAAACGGGGTCTGAGGTCGACATTCCACCCCCTTAACAAGAAATGCGGAGACTTTCGCCTCCGCATTCCAATTTTTGCATCCTAGCTTTGAACTACTGCTTGTAGGTAACGCCCATGAAGAAGAAGCGACCGCGTGGATCCACTGGCCAGGCGAGTTCCGTCGAGAACGGCGATTCGTCGGTCAGATTGTTGACACCGCCATAGAAGGTCAGTGTGTCGCTATGTTCGTAGCTGGTATTGACATCGAAGATGTAAGTCTCATCAAAGAAGCCATCGGCACCATAGAGGTCTGTGTTACCGTTTAACCCAAGAACATCTTCGATTTCGGCGACGGCCTGCTTGCTTTGATAAGTCGTTTGCAAGCCAACCTGCCACGGTCCACGTTCCCATCCAAGCGACACATTCCCGGAGAATTCGGGCCGCTGAATTTCCTTAAGTTCAGGATCGACCGAATTAGGATCGGCGGGATCGAAAAACCGATCCAATTTTTCCTGTTTAGACCCAACGAGAGATGTCGTGAACGTATTTTGTCCAACATCGAATGTGTAATTGACCGCAAGATCGATACCGGACGCTTCAAGTTTGGCAAAGTTGATTTGTCCAGATTCCAAGAAGTTCAGACCACCGTCGGCGCGACGGCCTGTATCCGCACAAAGCGGGCTACCAGGGAATGGATTCGCCGAATCTGCACAACCGTTCAGTACATCGACATCAGAAATTGCGGCAATTCCGTCTTCAATCTCAATATCCCAGTAATCCAGCGTTATAGACAGCCCATCAACGAAACTCGGTTGGTAAATTGCGCCAAGCGTTAGTGTTTCGGCCGTTTCGACATCAAGATCAGGGTTGCCCCCTGAGACACCTGAGAAGCGTGCTGTCAGCGGGTTGGTCCAAATGTAAGCGCCGGTTGCATCAAGAATATCTGACGTTGGAACGCCCGAAGCTTCCAACCACGCGACACAGGTAGCTTGCCGCGTCGCTGCTCCGTTCGTAACATTTGTCGGATCACATGGATCATCTGTTGCGTTCACGTTAATCGGCAATTGTGGATCGAACAGCTCTGAAATATTGGGCGCACGCACCGCCTCAGAGAAAGTGCCACGGAAGCTCAAGTCTTGAACAGGTGCCCATGTTCCGCCCACTTTCCAAGTGGTCGCATCACCCAAAGTCGAGTAATCCGCGAGCCTGATCGCAGCATCGAGGCTAAACTCTTTGGCAAACGGACGATCTCTAAAGACCGGCAGTCTGATCTCCGCGAAAATGTCGGTCACATCATAACCGCCTTCCGTGCTGAACTGCTGCGAGTTATCGATATCCGTGAATGAGAACAGGAAGGGATCCACCGTGCTAACCTGCACGCCAGGTGTGAAAGACGTACCGGCTGGCAGAATGCCCAGAGTCAATGGATCGAGCGTATTTTTGCTGCTTTCATCCCGATACTCGATACCGCCTGCATAACCGATCGGTCCGTCAAGCAAGACATCCAGGACATCAAATTCACCGAAGGCAATCGCGGACAGGACAGTCTGTTCGACCTCTAGCTTGTCTTCCAGTTGAGATGTCACGAAGTTCTGTGCCGCGGCGCTGGCCGAATAGGTGCCGAATGGGTTGAGTGGCTGACACTGACCGTCGCCCGGTGTGAACGAGTAATAGCGGTCAGATGAGAACCCACCATCGGCAAACCCGTTGCCGGCAGTGAAGTAATCAATCGGATAAGATGCCGTTGCGTCGAGATCTGAACGACAGACAATGCTGCCATCCGGTGCTTCAACCGCGTCAATCGCCGCAAATACGCGATCAAGATAGAGACCGGTCTCTCTAGACGTATTGGTGAAGTTACCATAATTGGCGGAGAATTCAGCAAAGTGTCCTGGGGCAAATTCCCACTCCAGACCACCAACGAAACGCCAGGTTTCACGCGTATAGGTGAAATCGTTATTGTCGCTCCAGTCCAGCGGGTCCTGCGTCAGTAGCAAATAGCCAACTGTGTCAGCAACCGATTGTAGCTCAGATGGAATAAACGCGTTGTCTGCCCGGATCTCCAATGTGTCATAAAAGGAGTCCTGCTCGCCAAACGTGGTTGATTTAGCATGGACATACTTCCCCTCGAAAAACACGTTCATGTTATCCGAAATATCGTAGTTTGAGTTCACGTTGAAGACGAACCGATCCGTCGACGGATAGAGCGAGTCCCGGTTGAAGTTCAGACGACCACCGTCACCACCAATGCCCCACAGGCCATTCAGAACGATGCCATCCTGGTTGACACGAACAGAGCCGTCCGGGTTGGTTAGCCAGCAACCCGCCAGGAAGCCAACGCGTCCGCCTTCTGATTCCTGACAATCCGCGATGCCATTGCCATTAATGTCGACGAAGACGGTGCTCCGATTGCCAAAACCAGGCGCGATAGAGCCTTCCTGAGAGGTCAGCCAGAAGCGTGGGTCCTGAATGACCGCCCGCGCGGGCGCGTTCGGATCGGGCAGGCTGTCCGGGTTGGTTTGTGTCGTATCGATCCCATTGTCGCGAGACCAGTCGCGATCACCCATCGTGATACCAGAATCCTGTTCCGCGGTGAACGCGATTACGACATTACCACGGTCATTGTGAAAGTTCTGACCCCAGAGCAAATCGACGGCAAAATTCTCGGCGTCCATTTCGCCAGAAACACCGGCGCGGGCGTCAAGCTGCATGCCTTCAAAATCATCCTTGAGGATGAAGTTGACAACACCGGTCACGGCGTCAGCACCATAAATCGCCGAAGCACCACCGGTCGTCACTTCGACATTCTGAACCAGCGCACGTGGGATGGTCCCGATATCAACTGCCTGGCTGCCGCGGAAGCCGGCAACGTGGCGACGGCCATTGACCAGAGTCAGTGTCCGATCCCCACCTAGACCGCGAAGGTTCAGAATATTGGCGCCGGGATCGACATCGGCAAAACCGTCAGTCAGCGTGTTCGCGCCGGTGAAGGATGATACCAAGGCCGGAATGTCGTTGACGACATCAGCCAGGTTCAACTCGCCCGACAATCTGATCTGCTCTTCGTCAATCGACTGCACTGGCGTTGATGATGCCAGGTTTGGGTCTGTCGGAATCCGCGACCCGGTAATCACGATGGTATCCTGAACCGCCGCTTCTTCCTCGTCGCCCTCGTCCTGGGCTGTTGCTGTCATTGATAGTGCCGTAGCCATAGACGCCATGGCCGCGCTCGAAATGAGTACCTTTTTTAAAGATACGCCCTTCTTCTCTCTCCGCATGGGTGAGCCTCTCCCTCTAGTACATTAACGCTGATGTAATGCTTAGGAGCGGAACCCGCGCACAGTCCAAGAATTTCGTCTCGTCAAGCTGCAATCCACATTATTCGTGGCAAAGGTGACACACCTCTGGGCAGCAATGCATCGGAATCAGGCAGAAATTTCAGAGCGATATTAGGCCGGCATCGCGATGCGGCGATAGACCAGATCCGCATAGTCATTGACCAGTGCTTCAGACGTATATCCAGGCGAAAATGTGTGCTCGCCAATCTCAGCGACAGGCGTGATTTCAGCCGCTGACCCGGTAATGAAACACTCATCAAATGTGCTCAATTCGTCCGGCATGATCACGCGCTCGATCACCTCGATTTGGCGTGCCTTGGCGAGTTTGATGGCCGTCTGACGCGTGATCCCGTTGAGGAAGCAATCCGGCGTCGGCGTGTGCAGGGCGCCATCGCGCATGAAGAAGATGTTCGCGCCCGTCGCTTCGGCAACCTGGCCGCGATAGTCCAGCATAAGGGCATCCGCATAGCCTTCATTTTCGGCCGCATGTTTGGACAGGGTGCAGATCATGTAGAGACCAGCGGCCTTGGCGTGACACGGCGCGGTGAGCGGGTCGGGCCGGCGATACATGGCATGCGTCATCCGGATGCCCTTCATCTTGTCGGCAAAATAGTCGCCCCAGGCCCAGACCGCGACGGCGAGGTGAATCGTGTTGTTTTGTGCCGACACGCCCATCATTTCGCTGCCGCGCCAGGCAAAGGCACGGACATAAGCGTTTTCGAGGCCCGACTTGGCGAGGGTTTCGGCCTTGATCTGCTCCAGCTCGTCGACAGAGACAGGAAGCTCAAAGCCCAGGATCCTGGCTGAGTTCGCCAATCGCTCGGAGTGGCGGCGCGACGCATAAATCACCCCGCCATAGGCGCGCTCGCCCTCGAACACACAGGAGGCATAATGCATGGCGTGCGTCAGCACATGGACTTTCGTGTCGCGCCACGGGACGAACGCACCGTCCATCCAGATATAGCCGTCACGATCATCATAGGCTTGGTCTGCCATTCTCTTTTCCTGTCTTGCACTTTTGAGCGTTTCACGGGCATTCTCAGATGACCATGGTGAATGTCAACCAAATACGCGCAAACGCGCCGGGTTTCGACCCCCGTCTTTTCCTCAGAGATGAAGAGCTGGACTACGGAATCGCATTGCTGCTGGCCAGCGAACGCGCCCTGATGAAAGCCGCGCGCGAGATTGCCCGCGATTTCGAGATGCCTTTGCTGGCGGCACAAACGCTTTTGACCATTCGATTTCAACCCGGTCATTCGATCAATCACCTCTGCGAACAGCTGGACACAACAACGCCGACCTTTGCCCGGATCATTGCCGATCTTGAAAAACGCGGCCTCGTTGAACGCCGCCGCAACGAGGCGGGTGATCGGCGCGTGCGGCACCTCTTCCTCAGCTATGAAGGCAAGCGTGTCACCGATCCGGCCACACTCGACATGCGCGACAAGTTGCGCAAAGCCTATCGCAGTGCCGGAGCCAGCGCCGTGGGCGGCGTGCGCAGCGTGTTGGAGGCTTTGTTGTGAGCGACGAAACGCATCTGCTGATCGTTGATGATGATGATCGCATTCGCGACCTGCTGAAACAGTACCTGACGCGTGCGGGCCATTCCGTAACGACCGCGGCGGATGCAGCTGCCGCTCGAAAACTGTTCCAGACTTTCAGTTTCGACCTCGCCATTTTCGATATCATGATGCCGGGCGAAGATGGACTGAGCCTGCTCAAGACCTTGCGTGATGACGGCAATCAGACACCGGTTATATTGCTGACCGCGCGCGGCCAGTCGGAGGATCGCATTGAAGGCCTGCGCCTGGGAGCGGATGATTATCTCCCGAAACCGTTCGAACCGGAAGAACTGGCGCTTCGCACCGCGGCCATCATTCGCCGCACGCATGTGCCGCCTCCGCCGGACGAAGTGGAAATGTCCGGCCTGGTGTTCGAGCCAACCAGGGGATTGCTGACCGGCCCAGCCGGCCACATTCGCCTGACCGATAGCGAGTTGCAGCTATTGACCTTTCTTGCTCGCCACCCCGGCGAACCGATCTCGCGCGAAGCGCTCGCCGACAAGACTTCCAGTGGCACCGAACGCAGCATTGATGTGCAGGTCACCCGTTTGCGAAAGAAAATCGAACCTGACCCGAGGAACCCCATTCACATCCAGACCGTTCGCGGTATCGGATATCGTCTGATGCCAGACTGATAAAAGGGACTCTCACATGCTCAAAATCCATCACTTGCGCGTCGGGCGCTCCATTTTCACCGTCTGGCTGCTGGAAGAACTGGGCGCGACCTACGAATTCGAATTCTACGATCGCAACGAAATGGGGCGAGCGCCGCCTGAGCTGAAAAATGCGCATCCGCTCGGCAAATCTCCGGTGATCGACGATGATGGTTTTACCTTGGCGGAATCCGGCGCAATTGCGCTCTATCTGCTGGAAAAATTCGACACCGAGAACAAGCTCGGGCCGCAATCCGATGATCCCAAGGCGAAAGCCGAATGGATGCAATGGTTGATGTATACGGAGGCCTCCGCCTTCGCCCCCATGTTGATCAAATTACTGCTCAGTCGGCACGAGGAAAAGCCGCCCCTCTTTGACATGTTCGCGACCGGCGAAGTGGCGCTGCAGCTTAGCTATGTCGAGGCACGCCTGGCCGATCGCGACTATGTCATGGGCGATACATTCCAGGCGCCGGATATCGGCATGACCTATATTGCCCAAATGGCGGAACGCCTGGGCGAGTTGGGACCGTATCCGAAGCTGACGGCCTATCTCGCGCGCAACGTGGCCAGACCCGCCTTTCAACGCGCCTTTGAAAAGACAGGCGGGTAGATCGCCAGCGTGCGCAGTTGTGCTCTGAGATAGAGCTTCTCACGCCGTAGCCTTTGCAATTCAACCGAGCATGGGGCTGGCCGCTTCAGTTCCCGCTGGACCAGTTCATCCAGGTGGGCGTGCCGTCGCTGCAAGGCCCTGAGATGGACCGTGCGGCGCGGCGGCGGCAAGCTGCCACCTTCATTCTCCCAGCGATCAACGTCTGGCATTGCCGCCGCTAGCTCTTGCCGCGGCGAATGCGACGGCGCCGCCAGCCGCGCCGGGATTCGGGCTTGGGGGTCTGCTCGGCCGTAACAAAGGCATCAATGTCGAGCGCATTGACCGGTGTTTTGCTCAGCAGAATAGCCGCATGGGTTTGCGGAAGGGCAAGGGAGGGATTTGCTGTTATTCGGACCATTTTTGGCTCCATCTATTGCGATTGAGGTAGAAATTGGTTGACGAGCGCGATAATTCAAATCTAAAGAAACTAAAATTTCGATAGGAACAGGCTACCACAAATGCGCCCGACTCTTCGTCAACTTCAATACATTGTCGCCGTCGCTGAAACTGGTCGATTTCACGAGGCGGCCAAACGTCTGCATGTCAGCCAACCCAGCCTGTCGGCGCAGATCTCATCGGTCGAGGACCAGCTGGGACTGCAATTGATTGAACGAGGGCGCAGCGGTGCCCTGATGACCACGCAGGGTGAGGAATTCGTCCGCCGCGCCCGCCTGATCCTGCGCGATGTCGAAGACCTGAAAGCCGCCATGCGAGCGCAGGAAGGGACCTTGTCCGGACGGATCCGGCTCGGCGTGCTGCCCTCGGTCGGGCCCTATCTTCTACCGCCTGTCGTCAAGGACCTGCATCGCTCCTATCCGCAATTGCGGCTGGTGGTGGAGGAATACTGGACCGAACACTTGCAAGCGCGCCTCATGAATGGCGGTCTGGATTGCGTCATCTCCACACCGGAAGACCATCCCGACATGTCCAGCGCGCTACTGTTCGAGGAGCATTTGTGGATCTGCGCCGCGCCGGATGACGAGCTGGCGGGGTCTGGTCCGGTCCGCCTGGCCGATTTGAAAGATCGCGAGCTTTTGAGCGTGGGCCAAAATCACCGGCTCAGCCGCATTGTCCATGAGTTGGCGGACGCAGCCGACGCGAAGATGAGCGGCGTCTTCACCGGAACCAGTCTCGACGCCATTCGGCATATGTCCGCGACGGGCGCCGGGGTGGCGATCCTGCCGGCCATCTACGCCCTGACAGAGGCCCGCCGGGACGCGGACCTGGTGCTGCGGCCGCTGGATCATCCGCGGGCGATGCGGCGTGTTGCTCTGATCTGGCGCCCAACCTCGCCTATGGCGGCGAGCTTTCAGGACATGGCCGAAATCCTGAAGGAAGACGCCATGGCCATTTTGAGCAATGATCTCGACTGAGACCTGACCTACCCAAAAACGGGCGAACCGCGTATACAGTCGACCTGCGTTTCTGACTGCTGGAGACAAAATGGATCACGCCACACAGGCCTTCCGGCCAGGCCCGCTGTCACAGGCTCTCGTGGCCCTGTCACGGTACACGCCACTGGGGCGTGGCGGCATGCGAAAACTGATGGCCAAGGCCGTTCGGGCGCTCAATCCGCAAGTGCCGCTGGATGTCTCACTCTATGGCGGTCAGGCGCGATTGCATCACACCGGCAACAATTCCGAAGTCAAAGCCCTGCTCAGCCCGAACCGCTATGCCCGCGAGGAATATGCGTTCTGCCGGAAACATATGCCGTCTGAAGGTGGTGTGTTTCTCGACATTGGCGGCAATGCCGGTGTGTTCAGCTTGTTTGTCGCCTCGCTGATGCAAAGCGGAACCTTGATCAGCGCCGAACCACAGCCTGCCATGTTTGAACGTCTGCGGACCAATTTTTCGCTGAATCCCGATCTGGGTAAGCGTCTGGATCTGCACTTGCAGCAAACGGCGGTGGGCGGCGATTCGCCGGGATTGCTGACGATTTCCCTTCCCGAAAGCGCCGGACAAGCCTCGGCCCGTCTGGCGGAGGGCGTGCCGACCCTGGATGTGCCCGTCATCCCGATGATTGACCTGCTCCATCGATGTGGGGTCGACAAGCTGGATCTGCTGAAGATTGATGTTGAAGGCTTTGAAGACGGAGTGTTGTTCCCCTTCTTCGCCGCCGCCACGTCAGACCTTTTGCCCAAAGCCATCGTCATGGAAGCGTGCCATTCCGGGCGCTGGGAGCGCGATTGTGAAGCTATGCTGCTCGAACATGGCTATAAAATCGTGCATAAGGATCGCACCAATATGATGTTGATTCTGGAACCCTAGGCATGAGCAGCTTTCGCCTGCGCGATTACACACCCCGCGGCCTGTATGCCCGACTGGCAGCGCTGGTCGCGGTGCCGGTGATTGCGATCTTTGCGATTTTTGCGCTCTATTACTATCAGGAACACATTAGCGACGTGAATGAAAAGCTGTCGCAATCCATCGCCCGGGAAGTCGGACTGATTGTCGACATCTGCGCCGATCCCGCCCAGGACCTTGCAATGGAAACCGAGATCGAAGCACAGCTTGGTCTGCGCCTGGATTGCGCCCACCCAAAAGGCATGGCCTGGCCCGACAATGCCCGCACGAGCTTCAGCTATGGCGACGTCCTGCGCGGGCAGCTGGCGTCGGTGACATCGCGACCAGTTGAAGTGCGCACCGTCGAGTCCGGCAGCGTGCTGGACTTCCGCAGCACGATCGAAACCGGCACGGTTCGGGTGTTGATCGACCGCAAGCGCGCGTTGGCAGCCAATACACACTTTACCATTGTCTGGGTCTTGCTGGGGGCAATCGTGATGCTGGCACTTGCCTTCGCCTTCCTGCGCAATCAGGTTCGGTCAATTCTGCGCCTGACCGAAGCCGCCAAGGCATATGGCCGTGGGCGCGACATGCCTGGATTCCGGCCCAGCGGCGCCACCGAGATTCGCGATGCCGCCCGCGCCGTAACCGATATGCGCGCCAAACTGACCGCCTTTACCGAACAGCGCACCGCGATGCTGGCCGGCGTCAGTCACGCCCTACGGACGCCGCTGCCGCGGCTCAAACTTCAGCTCGCCATGATGGAACAGTCTGAAGAGATTGATGGTGCGCGGGATGATCTCGATGACATGTCGAAAATGCTCGATGAGTATCTCGCCTTTGCCAGTGGCGAAGAGGGTGAAAAACCTGAAGAGCTCCGCCTCGATCACATCACAAGGACGGTCGCTGAACGGATTGATGGCGCCCATGTCATCGAAGCCTCGGAAATCTCCGTCACCGTCCGGCCCATGGCCCTGACGCGGACCCTCACCAACCTGATTTCAAACGGTGTGGGTTATGGCAGTCGGTGTGAAGTCCGCCTCATCAAGGGCCCACGCATGGCGGAAATCCTGTTTGATGATGATGGACCCGGCATCCCCGAAGACAAGCGCGAAGATGCGTTCCGTCCATTCCATCGTCTTGATGATGGCCGCTCCCAGAATGTCGCCGGCACTGGGCTCGGCCTGACGCTGGCGCGCGATTTTGCCCGCGCGCATGGCGGCGATATCCGGCTTGAAGACAGTCCGCTCGCGGGGCTGCGCGTGCGGTTACGCCTGCCTTATTGATCCGCTTCGGTCTTTGCCTTGCGCTTACCACGGGCGGATAGCCATTCCATCCGCTCTTCCAGCTTGATCAGTTCCGCATCCAGGGCCGCCATGGTGCGACTGAGATCAGCGCTCATCTCCTGCCGCCACGCCCGTTCTGCTTGTGCGATGGCCCAGGCAAGCGCTGTGACCTGCACCCCGCGGGGCAGTGCGCCGGCGCCGTCCAGGCCAGCACAGGTCAGCGCCCATTTCGCCGTCGCGGCGCGATTTTTCACCCGCAGACCAAGACCGTCCAGCGATCGGTCGCGCCAGCGCAGAAAGGACATCGCCCCATCGCGCACGTGCTCCATTGTCTCGAACCGCATCATGATCACATCGAATAGACGCGTTCGCGCCGTCTCTTCCGTGTCGAAGGAGCCTTCGCTCATACCTGCATCAAAGGTTCGCTCGACTGCGGCTGACAGAGCATCCTTGTCTGCATGCAAGTGAAAGTCACGAAGACTGAGATCTGCTTCTTTTGCGATCGCAGCGAGCGTGATGGCGCTCCACTTTTCCGTCTCGGCCAGTTTCAGCGCCGCTCCGACGCCTTTTTCGATGATCTCGTCGCGGGTCATTCAGTCTCCTTCGACAGCGCAATGTCGCGCGCGATGGCTGCGGCAACAGCGTCTTCGAATAGAGATGGCATGGCATTCGGCGACATCAAGACCTCCAGCGCTGCCTGCGTCACTCCGTTCGGTGAAGTCACATTCTGGCGCAAGGTGGCCGCATCCTCTTCGGCATCTTCCATCAGGGCCCCGGCGCCCTCCACCGTCTTGCGGGCGAGCCGCATGGCAAAATCCGGGTCGAGCCCATGTTTTGCCCCGGCTGCCGCCATCATTTCCGCCAGCAGGAAACCATAGGCCGGGCCACAGCCTGAAATCGCTGTCGCCGCGGGAAGCTGCGCCTCCTCAATTGGACCTTCCACCGTTCCGAGTGGCGTGAGCAAGTCCTGAAGCGTCGCAATCGTTTCCGCACCTGTATCCGGTCGTGTGCAGAGAATGGTCACGCCCTTGCCAACCAGACCGGGCGTGTTCGGCATTGCACGCGCGACACGTGGCGTGCCGAGTTTGGCTTCCAGTGTCGCGAGAGAGACGCCAGCCATAACGGACAGGACTTGCGAATTGGGACCGACGCGATCAGCAATCGCCGCCGCCAGCTCACCAAACATTTGCGGTTTGACGGCGACGACCAGGATGTCTGCATCCTGCGCGGCTTCGTTCAGTCTAACCTTTCCGTCATCAGCCCATGCCTGAACCGCGGCGGAGGGCCTAGGTTCGACAATATCAATCTGTCCGGCAAGACCCGCTTTCAACCAGCCGCCCGCCAGCGCGGATCCCATTCGGCCAGCGCCGATCAGAGAGAGTGTGTTCGTCATTGTGTCGCTAGGCCTCGCGATAGGTCTTCAGATCTTTTGCCATTTGCGACGCCTTTAGTCCTTTTCCGGCCAGCAGTCGCCTGAAATCCGGCCCGTGATCAAAGTGTTGCAGCTGACGATGATAATAATTGATATATTCGAGCAAAGCCATGATCGCGGCAAAGGTTGCCACCCAGCGATCTCGCTCGCCGCTGAAATGCTCAGGCCGCAGCCAACCGAACAGGAGGGCGCCCAGCCCCAACACGGTTAGCAACATGGCGGGCGCTTGCAGCCGGGAGATCACGCCCATGGTCGCGGTAAACGGAGAGGATCGGGACTCAAGCTGTTTCAGCTTCGCACGCCAATAGACAGCGCCAATCACCAGCAAGAGCATCATCGGCACTATGCCGGCAATCGACACCCAACTCAGATTCATCTTGGCCACAAAAAACAGAAAAACCGGCAAGATCACCACATTGCCGGCTTCCATTTTCCAATAGCCGGACAGACGGCGTTTCAGTTTCGCCGACGGTGACGGCATCCGATTTAGGCTTCGCCCGCCGTTTCGAACAGCGCAGCTTCCAGCGCTTCGCGCGGCGACTTGCCGGCCCAGATGGCAAAATTGAAGGCCGGGACAAACATGTTTACGGCATCGAGGCCCGCCGCCATGACGGCGCGGATTTCTCCAGCCTCTGGTTCGACCCGGTCCAGCATTGGCAGCGCGTGACGATAGATGATCACGCCCTCATCGGCCCAATAGTCGAAATGACCGAGCCAGAGCCGCTCATTCGCCATCATCACCAATTCGGAAATGGCCTGACGACGCGCTTCCGTCGGTTTGACGTCCAGAGTGATGGAAAAATGCACGGCAGGGGGTTCCGACCGGCTGGCAAACATGCCGCCCATATCGCCCCATTTAGACCCCGCAATGCATTGAATCGTGGCATCATCCTCATCGCGCTGAAAGTCCCAACCTGCTTCTGTCAGGCAGCTTTCAACCAGCTCAAGGGCATCAATATCGATGGTTTGCGAACGTTCTACGGACAGACTCATAGGTTCCCCCTTCCGAATCAGTCAGGCTTTCTTGCCTTGGGGTGAAGCTACTCATGCCCGACTCATCGCGCAAGAGTCTTGGTTAAAAAGCAGTGGACAGGCCTATTTCTCGAGCGCGTCCAGCCGTTTCTCAAGCGCTTCGACGCGTTCCAGCGCCTGCACCGCAATCGTTTTCAACGCTTCGATTTCCTCACGACTGGCCAGGTCCATATCGGCGATCATCGCACGGATGCGCGACTGGCCGGCGGTCTTCATTTCCTCGCCAGCGGCGCGGGCCGCGCCCATCGCCCCGGTCATCAGTCCGGCGATATCATCCAGCATCGGGCTTTTGGTAGACATGTGACGGACTCCTCTGCGCGTCTTGAACCTGAAACCATTTGTGCCTAGCAGATGGGGATGATTATGCCGACAGGAAAGACCGCCGCATGAGTCTGATCGCGATCACTGCACAACAGGCCGCCATGAGCTTCCCGGAAATGTCACCGGCTTTGTTCCAGATTGACCTCGGCTTCCTCGGCCTCGGCAAATTTCCAATCCGCTGGTATGCGCTGGCCTATATTGGCGGTCTGCTGATCGGGTGGCGGCTCGCCCTGGCCATGGTTGCACGTCCGACCCTTTGGGGCGGCACGAGCCCAGCAAACCGCGACGATATTGATGATCTTCTGTTTTACGTGACGCTCGGTGTGATCCTGGGTGGCCGTTTGGGATATATATTCTTCTATCAGTTGCCGAATGAATGGGATGAGACCTGGGCGGATCCGCTGAGGCTTCTTCGCATCTGGGAAGGCGGCATGAGCTTCCATGGGGGTTTGATCGGCGTCGCCGTCGCCATTTGGCTGGTTGCGCGGCAACGTAATGTGCCATTGCTATCGATTGGCGACATTGCCGGCGTGGTTACACCAATTGGCCTTTTCCTCGGCCGGTACGCCAATTTCATCAATGCAGAACTTTATGGACGCCCCGTCCCTGAAGGCAGCACTTGGGGCATGATTTTTCCCCAAGGCCGAATTCCCGGTTCGACGCCGCCGGCCTACGACTGGAACGCTGGAAGCTGGGTGTATTGTACCGACAATAATCCAATCTCTCATCCCTGTGCTCCAGAAGTCGCGCGATATCCAAGTCAGCTTTACGAAGCCATCCTGGAAGGATTGATCCCGGCGATCATTCTGTCCGTTTTGGTTTGGCGGTTCAAAGCTTTGCAACGCCCAGGTCTGATCGCGGGCTTGTTTCTTTTATTCTATGCGTTCGGGCGAACAGTCGCCGAGCAGTTCAGACAACCGGACGAGTTCGTGCAGTTTCTCCCCGACTGGATCACCATGGGGCAGATCCTGTCTTTGCCGATGTGGATTGGCGGTGCCTATCTGATCTGGCACGCGCTCAAGAAGTCGAGCGTCACTGCACAGGCGTGAGCGATCTAAGAGACCGTCTCATCGCCATGATCCGCGCCAGCGGTCCAATTTCCGTCGCGGCCTATATGGACCTGTGCCTGCATGATCGCCGTCATGGCTATTACGCCACCCGTCCTGGCCTCGGCGAAGACTTCGTCACGGCGCCGGAAACCAGTCAGGTGTTCGGCGAACTGATCGGGCTCTGGGCGGCGCATGAATGGCAGCAAATGGGCGCGCCAGAGCGATTCTCCCTGACCGAGATCGGGCCCGGGCGCGGCACGCTGATGGCCGATGCGCTGCGGGCGACCGCGGGTGTTCCGGGCTTTCACGCGGCCATGGATCTTTGTTTCATCGAAGCAAGCCCCGTTTTGAAATCGCATCTGACCGAACGGTTCGCCACCTCCGACATTCAGTTTCTGAACGATCTGGACGCGGTCCCGACGGACCGGCCCTTCCTGCTGATTGCGAATGAGTGGCTCGATTGCCTGCCCGTCCAGCAATTCGTCAAAGTCGGCGCGGCCTGGCATGAGCGGGTGATTGGGCTCGACGCCAACGACACCCTTCAAATTGGGCTCAGTTCAAGCGCTTTGCCGGATGAAATCAGCCCGTCAGGACCTCAGACCAGCATAGAAATTCAACCCGGCTTGAAGACACTCATGGAAACCTTGCAGCATCTGTTCAACACGACGGCGGGGCGTGCC
>ERZ1740059.1013-NODE-1013-length-14324-cov-4.906020_pt1 | contig 14324 bp, 8 predicted proteins | sample MGYA00581744_ERZ1740059 | MGnify/ENA primary metagenome ERZ1740059 (study PRJEB43018, sample SAMN04849738) | marine metagenome | isolation source: floating plastic debris | place: Pacific Ocean | collected 2008-08-28 | study: EMG produced TPA metagenomics... | reverse complement strand
ATAAAATAAATCATCTCAGCAACTTGGATGAAGTAGAGCGAGTTGAACGTACATAAAACCTAAATCCAGAAGAAGGCAGTAAGTCGGGGATTAACTTTTTAGTAGGAATATTGACAGCAGAAGTTAATGGGAAAAATATCAAGGCTTTTTTAGGATTTTTAGGCGATCGCCTTGGCAATAAACCAATCAAGATATCAGTGGAAGCTAATAATAAGAAGATTGAGATTGAAGCTAGTAGCAAGAGAGAGTTAATAGAAGCTGAGAGATTAGTCAAGGAAATGCTAGCGAGCCTTTAGGAAATCAAATGGCGAAAAAGTTGGCACTGCTGATAGGAGTGAGTGAGTACCAGGATGGGTTACCAGCTATTCCGACAGCTGTTAATGATGTTAGAAATATGCAGCGAGTATTGGAAAATCCCCAAATTGCTGGTTTCGATGAAGTCAAACCTCTATTGGAACCTAGTTTTGAGCAGATACGAGTAGGTATTCACAATCTGTTTGCCAAAAGGCATAAAGATGACCTTATCTTATTATTTTTTTCAGGTCATGGAATTACGGATAAATTTGGTAATCTATATTTGGCAACTCCTCAGACTAGCGGAGATGCTTTTCAAGCAACTGCTGTATCGGCTAGCTATATACAAGAGAGGATGCGGTATAGTGACTGCCGAAAACAGTTAGTGATTTTAGACTGTTGTTACAGTGGGGCTTTTGCTCAGGGTTGGCAACCAAAACTCAATTGTGATATCGCTCTACTTGCATCTTCTAGTCCATCACAAGCATCTTACGAAGCAGAAAAAACAGGAATTTATACTCGTTATTTAGTAGAGGGGATGGAGGGAGCAGCAGATACGGATAATAATGGTGAAGTTTTAATACGTGAGTTGCACAGCTATGCTAAAGAGAAAGTGCAATTAGTTAGACCAAAAATGAAGCCATATATCCAAGCATTTCAAGAAGGCTTTCAGATTGCGATAGCTAAATCACAAATCATTCAAACTCCACTAGACTACACTAACGGAAATTGGAGATGTGCTTACACGTTGAGCGAACATTCAGATACAGTCAATTGTGTAGCCATCAGTCCTGATAGTCAAACTCTTGTTAGTGGTAGTGCCGATGGTACAATTAAAATCTGGAATTTGAACACAGGTATAAAGTTTCGGACTCTGGAAGGACATTCAGATAAAATCAATTGCGTTGCAATCGCTCCTGATGGTAAAACTTTTGCTAGTGGTAGCAGCGATAAAAATATCAAAGTTTGGAATCTACATACAGGAAAACAAGTTCACAAGCTTGGGGGTTGGTTTCCAGCACATTCAAACTCGATTGATTGTCTTGCAATCGCACCAGATGGTCAAACTCTTGTTAGTGGTAGTCGAGATCATACAATCAAGGTCTGGAATTTAGTAAAAGGAAAAGAAATTAAGAAGCTCTCTCAACATTCGTGGGGAGTTTATTCTGTAGCTTTCACTCCCGATGGTCAAGCTATCGCCAGTGACTGTTTAGACCATACTATTAAGTTATGTGGTTGGGATACTGAGGTATTGCTGCAAACGTTTCTTGACCATTCAGATTGGATTTGGACAATCGCTATCAGTCCCAATGGTCAAATCCTAGCAAGTGGTAGTGAAGATTGCACAGTTAAACTTTGGAATTTGAAAACAGGCAAACTCCTTCACACCCTTACAGAACATCATAATCCAGTGCATTCAGTTAGTTTTAGCCCGGATGGTCAAAATCTTGCAAGTGGTAGATACGACAATACAATTAAGCTCTGGAATGTAGAAAATTGGCAGTTAATTCATAACCTTACAGGGCATAAAAATGGTGTCAATTCTATTGCTTTTAGTCCAAATGGTAGGATAATTGCTAGCGGCAGTGATGATAATACAATTAAAATTTGGCGAATATAATGCAAATTTTGATTAAGATGAAAAACCTCACCCCCTTCCCCTCTCCTTGACAAGGAGAGGGGTGTCCGATAGGACGGGGTGAGGTTTTGACTAGTTCCCAGCCTCCTGGCTGGGAAAGGATTTGCAAGAATCGTCAATCTTCGGCTATGCTGAGCCTTCCGTCATGGGTTCCTAAATATCGAGGGTATCTTCAGAACAAAGCTTTTGTTTTAATGGTTTGAGTTGGCCACGAGCATGATGCAAAATTGATAATGCTTCTTGTAATACTTGATTAGTTTCGGTAACTGTTTGTACTTGTTGAGTAGATACTTCTTGTGCTTGTTGCATCACTGATAGTGAAGTTTCAATATCTTGACTATAAGCAGTTTCGATTTTTTGCTCAATTTGTATAGCAATATTTTGATAAAGCAAGCGAATTTCTTTAACCAGAGCTAGTTCAAAATCCGGCAAGGCAGTTTGTAGTTTTTGCTGGTAATTATCATTATGTTCTGATAATTTTAAGTCTTGGATTTGTCTAATGATTAAGTCAGCTATAAATGTTGATGTATCGCACTCGGATAAAATTTCAAAAATATCAAAATCTGTGGATGAAGATTCATCAATACTTTCTATTTCTAAATTAACATTATCTACTAAAGTACTAACATTATTTAAAATTTTAAATTCTGCAATAATTGCTTTTCGGGCTTTTTGATAGCTGGCAAAAATAGTTGTTTGATGAAAAGCTAGACACTTATCAATAGCTTCTCTAAAAGAATTATTTAAAAAAAACTGAAAATGCCTTTTAACATCTTCAACTTTAAACTTAGAAATGTTAGCAACCGCTTCATTATCTATACGAACTATAAACTCATTCATCCACTGACAAGCTTGTTCGCCAAGTTGATTGATTTCATCTTTCATCACCTTGATATGTTGGGCAATTCTATTAAATAATTCTGAAGCTGGATTTGAGCATTCTTGAATAGCAATATTTAAACGCTCTCGGTCTGCTTGCATTGCATTACGTAGAAGTAACAAGCTATTTTCAACTTCTTGTAACATCCGTTCCATGTGGTCAGTAGCTCGGTCAAGTTGGATTAAATCCCGTTGTAAACGGATAGTTTGGTCCAAACATTGACGAAATTCATTGAAGGCTTTTTCTAAAATTGATGCACAAGTGGGATTTGTTCTAGATAATGAGTGAATCCGACAAAATTCATCTAAAGCACTAATACCAAAAAGTTGAGGATTAGGAAACAAATTACTAATTTTTTTATAAGTACTATTTAATAGTCTTACAGCATCACTTTCTGTACGGATATCATCCATCCGATTCAAAACAAAGAATACTTTGGGAAAATCTTGAGGTATGACGGACATTTGCAGAAATGCTTGTTCTGATTCTGCAAACGGTGCCAGTGCTGAAGATACATATATTACTGCATCGGCTTTTAAAAGATAAGTATGAACTTGGCGGTCAAAACGCTTGAAAATATCTCCAGTTCCAGGAGTATCAACAAGACGCAGCCCTCGTAACCATTCATTGGGAGCTTCAATATTTAAATGGCTCACTGGTTGAGGTAACTGGGCTAAAATCTGATTAAGTTGCTCAGATTTGAGTTCTTCTTTCTCTAATGGAACTTGTCCACCATTGGTCAAATAAACATTAATTTTTAGTTCTGAACCATATTTTATATGATTAATTGTTACTGTTTCTGGCAAAACATCTGTAGTAACAATAGTTTCACCTAATAAAGAATTAATCAATGTGGATTTACCACGCTTGAAGTCCCCAATTACCACCAGCACAAAGTCTTCATCTAAACGAGTCAGTATCTGGTTGATTTGGGTTTGTATTTGTTTAAAAAGTCTTTTACCTACAGCATTTTGAAATTTTTCTAAGCGCAATCCTTCGGAAAATTCATTCATAATTTCTAGAAACTCTTGGCGCAAATAGGTAAAATCATAACTGATATATTTAGCTGGTGATTCCATAACAATTTAACTTCCTCTAGGCATTACACGAATAGCTTGTTCGCACAAATTATCAGTTTCCTCTTTACTCAGTGCATCTTGGGTTTTTGCTTCTGGTCGCCAGGAATGGAAAACATTGCACTCAGCAAACAAATCAAGTGCTTTAATACGTTTAGGAATGAGCGGGTGAGTATCTAAAAGTTCGAGTAATTGAACGGAAGCAGATGGGTTTTTGCTTATCTGTTGGAGGTATGATTCAATATTAATTTGCCCTAAGGAATCTCCACCGCCAGTAATAAGTTTAATCAGAGCTAGTTTTGCGGTTTTCACATCTCCACAGCAAATTAATCCAGCGCGATCGCAAGTAATTTCTGCACATCGACTCCAGCGTTTAAAAAATATTGTTAGCCCACCTTGGATAAAATAATTCATCATTCCTTTTGTGGGAACAGAGCTTAAAATTCCTTGTGCTAGTTGATTGGTCATAATTTCGACTGTAGTGTTGTAAACACCATGTAAGTTATGAATATGACCACATTCATGACCGATGATAAATTTGAGTTCTTCTGGTGTAAAACATTCTACAGTTGCACTAGAAAGAAAAATAGTTGGGGCTACATCATCAGTAGCAAAAGTATAAACATCAGAATTAGAACCATTTTGAATAAAAATCTGTGGAACACCAATACCCAACCTATGAGCACAATCTTCACCAATGTCATAGATTTGGGGATATTGCTGTGGGCCAACTGCAATACTGTGCATCTGGTGCAGTTGCTCAATAATCGACGCAGACCTGTTAACTAATGCCTGAGCTACGGCTCTGGCTGGTGCCATTGCCATTAGTTGTTGGCGCAGTTTTTGATCCAAGGAAAAAGCATAGTCTGGAATTCCACCCACTAAGTGGGCAGCTGCTTGACGTTTACGCAGTTGCAAATAATGACCAAAATTAAGGTCAACAGTTGCTGTCGGGTTAATAGCTGATGGATTTTGCATAGTTAAAAAGGGAATTGTGAAATATACCTCCCCGTCACCCTAAAGGGTGCGGCTACACGTACTGAGTCCGCCTACGCGGACTACGAAAAATTAAGGTTTTTAGCCCACAAAGGTGGGCTTGATTTGTATAGCCCCAGGCTTTAGCCTGAGGGTTTTAGGGGTTTGAAAACACGCCCTACACACTCATAATTTCCACAAGTTCCTGGGAACGTCTTTGGGCGCTACCGAGAATTCTCTCTGTCTCGACACGCATTTCATCTAGTTCCCTTTTTTCGGCTTCAGTGAGAGCTTCATTTCGCTGCCGTTTTCGGTTTAATTCAGTGAGAGTATTTTGGGTATTATCTAGTAACGTTTCTACTTCTTGAGAAAGTGTTTGTTTGAGATGGTCAAAACTTGCAGAAATATGGTCTTCAACTTTACGGTTGATTGGATTCGACTTCAGTTGTTTTTCAATTTCTTTGAGAATCGCCTCTTTGTAATTTTTCTTAAAACTTTCCACTTGCTCACCACCAAATACCATTCTTGTAAGCCAACCACCAGTGAAGAAAGATACGATGCTAGCAACAATTATGACAGGCCAAGTAATGGGAAATCCAATCATACCTACTAATGCACCAACGCCAAATGCCGTACCAAAGCTACCAGCGGCACCAACTGCTGCACCTTTAATACCAGCCGTCCGAAAACCTGACCAAATTCCACCAAATCCTGTAAATACTGCTAAGGCAGCTGCTGCAGCTTCTCCACCAGCGCTTCTTTTTCGTGTAGAATCGGCTTCCACATTCACAAATTCCATTTCGATACGATTTAAAACCGTAACCACAGAATCCGCAAAATCTTTTAACCGCTCTATTTCTTCTGCCAAACCTTTTTGAATTTCTGTCTGAATTTTATCTCCTAACTTCTGCCCAGTATTTTGTAAGCTGCTAGAAACTTTGCGACCAAGTTTTTCAGCTAGAGCTTTTTTGTTACTTACTTCCTTGGGGGTGATGGTAGTTGAATCAATTACTTGTATTGCTGTTTGCTTCAACTCATCTTCTATCTTATTAAGTAAAGGGCGCACATTATATTTCACATTTTCAGATGCTTTATCAATCAGCTGCATTTCTGATTTTTTTCTCTGACGTAGTTCGGAAATTTCTTGAACAGAAGTTTCGTAGGTTTTCTCAAAATCCTCCAGCTTCATTTTGAGAGCATTTTCTTGAATATTAATTTTTGATAAAATTTCCCCAGATGAAGCAATGACTCGATTAAGAGGTACTTGTAATTCAATTGCACCTCGTTCTTTCGCCAGAAATTGTTCTAAAGCTTTTTCAAATTTTGCAAAACGACTTTTAACCAGCAATTCATCATCATTATTTTCTTTAGCTTCCAAAGCTTGGTAAGCAGAAAGTCCAAAAACTTTTGGTTTCCCAATTTTTTTCAAGTAAACCTCATATTCTGCCGAGTCTTCTCCCCACTGTTCGGCTGCACGTCCTAAAACATATTCTTTGATGCGCTTTTCGACGCTAGCAATTACTTTATCAGCATCTCCGGGTCTATTACAGCGGTCAATCCCAGTAACGACAAAAATTACACGACCTAAATCGTTAATTAATAGTTTATTCTCCAAAAAGTCTCGTTCTACTTCCGAAACTGGCGACTGCGCCATAATCACCAAAATAGCAGCATCAACCTTTGGTAAAACTGAAAGTGTTACTCCCGTCATACTCGGGTCGTCGTTTAATCCTGGGGTGTCAATAATATCGACATTATTTTTACAATAAGAAGCGGGATAATAAACGACAGCTTCTTCAACAGTCGCCGCCATAGCCTCAGATTCTGGTGTCAATTTCGTCACATATTCACTCAGTTTGTCAATCTCTACTTTTTCTTTTTTACCATCTTTAAATTCCACTTCTACGTACTTATTTAAACTATAAGTAACGCGATTGATTGTTGCAGAACAGGGGTCAATATCTGATGGTAAAATTTCTTCTCCCAACAAGGCATTAATAAAAGTACTTTTACCACGCTTAAATTCACCGACAACCGCTACCCTAAAAGTTTTATTCTCAATTCTTGCCAAAACACTATCAATTGATATCAATGATTGTTGGATATTTAATTTTTCCGAAAAAGAGCGTAGTCTTTTCAAATCATGTATTAAATTATTAGCTAATTTGTTGTAATCTGTGAGTGATGCAAGGGGTGTGTTTTGGTTTTTTTCAGTTTCCATTGATTTATCCTTTGTTAGTTGGTTTATTGTACTTTTTTAACATCTATATAAAGATATGAAATACTTACAATTGATGCTTTATATATGATGTTTAATTAATGCATAATAAGCCTACCCTTATTATCTAAGAGACCATGACAAGAAAAGTAAAACAGTAGTAAGTCATCTCTTTTTCGTTCTAAAAATAAAGTTTGAATATCTATTTGCATTACTGATGGGTTAGAAGGATTATGTAGTCATTTCACTTCATCGAAATCACCTACATTTGGGTCTAACAAAAATCGTTGCATTTCCTCAATATCCTTTTGCGTTCCTGGTAGATTGTCCAAGCCTTCGTAATTACTTACCCCTATCAATAGTCCATACTTACCCATTTTAATTTTCCAGTTTTTATCTCTTACAAAAGTCTGTTAATGCTAAAGAAGTATCAAAGTTTAGAATTTAAACTTTTTCAATAATTCTCAATTCACATAAATAAACCTGGTGTGTATTTATAGTAATTTTTATTTACTCAATATTATTTAGCAGTGCAATCAGCAATACATCTTTAAATCCGGAAATTTCGGATAAGCTGAAAAAATTATTGTCAGGTTTTTATGATGATTTAACATTTTTATATAATCATAAGATAAGCAAATAGATGAAAATTTCCCCTATTCAATAATAATTTTCACTTGGATGCAATATCAACCTACCTTCGTTCCCTCTCCTTACTAAGGAGAGGGATGTCCGACAGGACAGGGTGAGGTTTTGACTGTATTGGAATCAACCGAAAAATACCATATTTTCTAGTACGATAACATGATAAATTATTTAGATAATTGAGTACCGCACTTGATGCAAAATTTGCAGTTAGCTGCATTTTCATAACCGCAATTTAGACAGATTTTTTTCCTTAACTCATCCTCCTTATTAACTTGCATTGTTTTGTTAAGCTGCTCAAATATAACCCAAGCATGATTAAGAATATCCTGGGTTTCAGTTAGCATTGCATTGATTTTTATCTGTTCACTCTCAAATAAAGCTTGCTGCTTTCCTTGTAATTTAGCGAGTGTATTTTGAGTATCTCCTATCCAGTAATTAAATTCTTCTTCGATGCTATTTTTTAGTTTATTTAAACTTTGACTAGCTTTATAAATGTAGTCATCAACTATTTGATTGCTGTTGTGCGATCGCAATTGTTTTTCAATCTCTGGAATCACTTTCAATTTATAATTATTTTTAAAGTTTTTAGCTCTTTGAGAATTACCCAATCCTGCACCTACTGCTGCACCTACGGCTATTCCTGCGGGACCAAAAAAGGGACTAAACAAAGAGCCAGCAACACCACCAACAATTGTGTACAAACCATTTGCTTCATCTTTGAACAAAAATATTTCTGAACTACTAGGAAACAAGTTTGATAAATTGCCAAGTTGTTGTTGCTCTTGATTAAAATCATTCAGAGCTTGATTTAAAGAATTGCTTACTGCTCCCGCATTACTTTGAACAGTAATATTCTCATCAAACTGATTTAAACGTGTTTCAACAGTACCCATCACTTCAGAGACTACTTCTATTAAATTACTAACTTGGTTTGATGTTGTTGATAATTCACGAAGAATTACAGCCTGAATTTCCTTAGCTATGCTTTGGCTAGCATTTTGCACCGCATTGTTAACTTGAGTAGCAAATTGCTGTAGTAGAGTATTTATATCATTAGAAGAACTTGTATCTGTTGATTCAATAATTTGTGATGCAGCCTGTGTTAATCTATTTTCTAATTGAATGATTAATGGATTAGTTTGATTTTTAAGATTATTTTTAACTGTATTTATCTCTAGTATTTTTTTCGTTTTTACATTTTTTAATTTTAAAACAAAACTTTTTACCAAATCATACTTTTGTTGATTGGCTTGAGACAATTCTAATAAGTTATTTTTTTGAATATTTAGGGTTTCAATAATTTCTGTAGCGATATTAATAACTTTATTAACAACAGTCTGTAAAAATATTTTTCCTCGTTCATGTGATACTATTTTTTGGAGCGCTAATTCAAATTCCTGAAAACGACTTTCAGCCAAAAGTGCATCATCATTGTTGATTTTAGCTGACAATGCTTGATAACCAGAAAGACCAAAAACCTTAATATTAGCAACTTTACTGAAATATAGTTTATATGCTGAAGAATTCCGATCCAAATTTTCTTCAGCCCAACTTTCAACAAAATATTGAATACGCTGTTTAACCTTATTTAATACCTTTTCAATATCTTGATTTCGCTTGAAATGGTCGATTTGATTAACTACAAATATGATTTGACTTAAACCAGCGTTTAGCAAATTCTGGGTCAGAAAATTCCCTTCAGATTCAGCAAAAGGAGCCAAAGCTGATGTTACCATGATTGCAGTTTCAACATTTTCAAGAACAGAAAGCGTAACTGCCGTCATATTTTCATCGTCACTTAATCCAGGTGTATCAATAATTTCTACATTATTGCGACAATAATTCACTGGATAATAAATGACTGCTTCTTTGACAGTTGCAGCAACAGCTTCGCACTCTGGTGTGAGTTTAGTGACAAAACTAACTAATTTGTGAATAGCTATATCGCGCTCTTCATTATCTTTAAATATAATCTTGACAAACGGTTCTACTCCATAAGTCACCCTGTTAAGAGTCGCTGTTGTAGGTAAAACATCTGCTGGCAAAATTTCATCACTTAAAATAGCGTTGATAAACGTACTTTTGCCTCGTTTAAATTCACCAACAATCGCAATAGAAAATGAATCTACTTCAAGCCGTCGAATGGTAATATCAATTACTTGAATAAGCTTTTCCAAGTGAAGCTTTTCAGAAAAATTTCGTAGCCGCTTCAAATTACCTACAAGCGTAAGTACAACTTGCTTATAATCGGTGACAATTGTCATATATATTTGACAATGGTGTAACTTTTATTACAATGACATTCTTTTTTGAGTAATGAGGTATTTCATAATACAATGTCTTATTTTTTAATATATACTACCTCTATGTTACAATAGTTAATTAAGAGACTTTCAAAGAATAAATTATCCATCTTGATATTAGACATTTATTTTCTGGAAGTGCCTTAATTAAATTACAAACATCTCTTAATATCAAGCTAATATCAAGTTTTTCGACTTATTAAGCGTTAAATGACATACACAAGCTATAAAAATCAACGAATCTGGTCGATTAATAAATAGTTACTCTACTAGTAGCAAAAGTAACGATAATACAATCATTAAATTCAACTTAGCCACGCATAAAAGCCCGGTATCATTTCCTCCAATTTACGTAACTCACAGAAAGCAACTTCCTCCAACAGCAGCACCACACACCACCGTCGCTCGGAAGTCCAAGAGCATATAGTGACGAGAACCACTTCTACACCCCCAACAATCGCTTCCCTCAGCGAAATGGCAGGCTAGTTTCAATATGAGGGCTGTCCCCCGAGTTGGTAATTCTAGATAGTAGTATCCATACTTCTGCACGCTGCGAGAGAATATTAATTACCACATCGGCGGCAGAAAGAATTTCATTATGAAAAATACTACCTTCAAATTTGACCCAACAACAACACCTTGGGAATTCGGATATTGGACTAAAGGATGGAACGAACCAGATGGTGCAAAGCATCAACATTGGGAAGGTTCATCAGACATGGAACCCTGGAGCATTAATAGAGCTTTAGACCGAGCAATAGAACTTGGTTATTTGGATGCGTCCGATAGAGAAATGGTCCTGAAGGCTTGATATAATGATGGCGAATACTTCTTTGGATCGGACGAAACTTCTGGCTGGATGATTGGAGTAAATGATTTGTTCGATGGTTTACCATGCTACCCAAACGAACCAATTTGGATGATGGTTAAAGTAAAAAATAATGCAGAGCTTTGTTGCCCCGTTCTTAGCAATTATGAAATTGAGGAATTAGAGGAAGAAAATAGAATTATCAAAAGTAATTTAACATTGCCAGAAATTTTAAATATTGTTTTACCTTCAGGAGAAAAAAATCCAAAATATTTAGATATATGCTTGAAATGCCTGTATGCAGCATCCCCAGAACATTCTTATACCGACTATTCGGGCAACCAAGGAGTACAAGTTTGCAGGAAAGATATTGATGACGAAGATTAATAAGCTGCGATAAACTTCCGATTTCAAGAAGTTACTTACGATTTTTTAGACAAAGGAATCCTGCACGTCAATCAATTACTGTTGACGTTAAATAAATTGAACAACGTAAATTTACTAGTTAACTAGAAAATTCACTTAACCACGCATAAAAGCTTGGTATCATTTGCTCCAAATTACGTAACTCACTTTCAGCCACTTCCTCCAGCAGCAGCACCGCACACCAACGCCGCTCAGAAGTCCAAGAGCATATAGCGGCTTTTACCGCTTCCACACCCCCGATAATCGCTTCTCGGAGCATCTGGAGGCTGGTTCTAATCGGAGTGCTGTCCCCATCGTTGGGTTCCAAATCCGCGCCGACTTGATTTATATGGGATGAATTTTCGTTTTTATGGGATATTCCGTCGGTTTTGGACAAATCCACCTGGTTGTTTGAGGTGGTATCCACCCCCCCCTTTAAAGTATTCTCCCTACAATTATGGGGGGGGGTGGATATCGGGTCAGGTGGTGGTGAAATTCCGTACTGGGCTTCTATTCCAGCTTGATATCGTCGTTCTTCAATAGCTGTTTGACGCGCTCGTTCTTCTAAAACACTACGTTTGTTCTCCCGATGCTTAATTACCTTCTGAGCAAATTCCCATTCTTCCGCTCTAAGAAAATGATATTTAACTTGCTTACCTTGTGGTCCCACTTTATGGTCATCAAGTTTCAATCCCAATTGGTCAATTAAAGTTCCCAATAGCCATATCGGTTCGCATTTTGGAGGAACCGTAAATCCTAAAATCGCTTTGACATGGGGCGAACATTTTTCAGCAAGGTTGGTCATTTTCACCAATGCTGGGTCGCGAGCAGTAACTTCCTCCCCATCAATTAAGCGTTGAAGAATATTTGGCAGTCCCAAAGTAGACCGAGCCAACCACTGTGCCGAATAATTCCCCCAATCCATACATAAAGGCAAATTCATTCGTTCGGAGCGGTCTTTCTCTGCTACGACTTCAGGAGGTAAGGGGTATATTTTCCCCGTTTCCGGGTCGGTAATAGTACCTTCTGGTTCTGCAATTACTGCTTCTAAGGAAGTAATTGCGCGAATTAATTTACCCGAATCATCTTTTTCAACCAACTCTTCAGTTACTTCCATCCCGTAAGCATCTTTTATACGGAATTTTTCGCATTCATCTGCTTCTTCCGGTTTGAGGTAATCTTTAGTTTGACGAGCGCGATATTCGCTCTTGGAAATGTCTTTAGCTTTAGCTACCGAAGCACGGTAAGCAGCTTCTATTGCAGCCCCAGCATTTTTAAGACCTTCCCGCGTATGATAATTTTCATCCGTACCCATTGGGATGATATGATTACCCATTTCTGACAGCAAATTGCGTAAATCTGCACGCAAGTTGTTAATTGACTGGTGACGCTGCGCTTGAATTTTACAATAAGCATCCAACGCCCAATCTTTCTCAACTCCCCGCTTCCCAGTTTCTCGGTCAATTCGCAGCACAAAAGCGGTAATTTCGTTGGTTTGCAGCATCCGTTTCCTAATCCGAGCTGCTGACGTTTCTTTGTAGCCAAAAGGTGGTCTGGGAGTCACCCAAACGTGAATTGGGACATTGGGACGATAGCGGTACAGTTGTTGGACGCATTCGGTAGCAGTTTGAGAAGCCCCGTGAAAAACGCCGTAAACGGCATCGAAATGATAATTCGGTATGTCAACCCCAGTTCCCAGGCTAGGGGACACTAGAAGACCATCTACGTCCAATACAGAGTTAGAAATGTCCTTGATAAAGGCAACATTTTCTTCGCTACCGGAATTATCGGAGTGAATTGACCAAATCCGTATTTCGTTCTTATCTGATGTTTTTTTGTCATCTATCTTTCGAGATACTTTTGACGAGGAAGTAGATTTTGATGTCGATTTTTTGTCATCTACCTTTCGAGATACTTTTGACGAGGAAGTAGATTTTGATGTCGATTTTGATGTTGATTTTGAGGTAGATTTTTTGCCTTTGGCTGCCGTTTTGGAGTTAGTTTTCGCTTTCGGGGACTGCGTCTTGGTTTCATCAGAAGCTGGAGCTTTATCTGCCGTTTCGAGCGAAGGGTCATTATTTGCCTCTGCTGTCTCAAGAATTTGGGGGTTAGCTTCGGATGAAGCCGTCAAAGTTCCCGGAGCTTTTTTAGCTTTGGGGTTAGCTTCCTCGGAATCCGGATCAAGAGTAAAGGGGTTAATCGGAGCAACTTCGGTCAAAACAGAAGCTGTTTTCTTCGTTGATGGCTCATCCCCTGACGGTTCAGTTGCCCTTGTTGATTCAGTTGACTCCTCTACCTCCACCAATGGCATTGTTAACAATTTTTCAAGTTTCTTAATAAATTTTTTGGAGTCAGAAGCCACCATCACCTTCTCACCCCTCATGAGTGCTGCGGCAGCCTGGGCAACTACGGCGCTTTCGTTGCTACCTTCGTACCAAAAAATTGGTCGGTCGCCATTTCTCCACTCGTTAACGATAATTTTGGGTTTTTCCCCTTGACGTATTGCTCGGAAGAAGTCCACCGTTACGTCATTCATGTGCGCGTCAGCAATCACCACCAAGGGCGCATTTCTGACGATGTACTCCAGTACTTCTAAAATTTGCGCCCGGTGTTTTTTGCAGGTTTTGCTATGAAGCAGGTGGGTGAGGTACTGACAAGCCTCGTCGATAAAGACGCAGCCGTATTCCAGCATTTCCGTGTTGAGCTTGTACAAGCTGTCAATGGTAATGCTCAGGGCTTTGACTTTAGCTAAGTCCCCATAACTCAACTCCGAGTACATCTCGGTTTTGAGACGCTCCGCTAAGTTTTTGAGCAAGTTAACCCGATGCCCGTTGTTGAGAAAACGTACTTCTGGATGTTCTTCAAGCCATTTTTTGAGCAATTCGGTTTTACCAGTTCCCACGTCACTCCACAGCACAACCAATCCTGAATTGGGAAGTGTTATGACCTCGGATAAGTACTTGACATTAACGCGAATATCTGCTGGATATTTCTTGCTTAGTCCCCGGTTGCTGATGAAAAACGAGCGCCGATAATCGTCGAGCGACTTGGCATCGTCGATGATGGCTGTGAGTAAAA
>ERZ1740059.1012-NODE-1012-length-14331-cov-3.895909_pt1 | contig 14331 bp, 12 predicted proteins | sample MGYA00581744_ERZ1740059 | MGnify/ENA primary metagenome ERZ1740059 (study PRJEB43018, sample SAMN04849738) | marine metagenome | isolation source: floating plastic debris | place: Pacific Ocean | collected 2008-08-28 | study: EMG produced TPA metagenomics... | reverse complement strand
TGGACTATGGAATTTTAACCTAACTTACTGTTTATCATAGCAGAACAACTCTAGTGTTCTACAATTTATTACAAAGTGTGGCTCTTGTCAAGGTAATGTAGGAATCTCTATCGTGTTGAGCTTCTCTCACCTGGAAACATATCTGCGGATTTATCGTACCATTGAATATTAGACAAGTTCTTTATGTAGTTGAATTTTCATTTAAATCTCTGACAGATGACTGACCAGTTCAGCAAATTCTGCAAGAGGGTGAAGAAGATATTATTTGAAAAAGAAACTTATGTTGCCCTTGGGAAGGTTGCACCTTTCCTAAAGCTTGTACTTGAAGTGTTTGGGTTATTATAAGATTGTCTAAAGGGTGGGGGCTTAGTACACCCCACCGTCTTTTTACTAAAATGGAGGTTCTCGAAAAAACAGAACCGTATCATAGTGCAACCCCTTTTTGCAATCGGTTTATGGCAGATTTTCCTATCTTATCCTTTGATGATAATGTTCTAATAGCCGATAGTATCATATCCAGCCCATGCATTCATTCATTCTCAATAGGAAGCCTCTTTCGTATAACAGTTGTAGGAAACAAAAGAAAGTAAACTATAAGGCAGATCTAGAGGGCGCATTCTCCAATTACAATCCTTCGTTTATACGTCTTTCAGAGAAGCTCTATGCCCTTGTGTACTATTTCTATAAGGTGAATGTGGGGTTAGATGCAGATAATTTAAGCAAGCCCATTTGGGATTGTCTCACTGGTTTTTTGTACGATGATGATGAGCAGATAAAAATTAGAACAGCGGGGAGTTTTGATTTGTCGAAAGGCGATTTTCAGTCATTAGATTTTACAGGACTGAGTGGATCTATGGTCGCTGAGCTAACAGCAGCAGCCCTTTCTGAGGAGCATGTGCTCTACATAGAGTGTGGGCAATTTGATCCATCCATGTTTAAATTTAACATAGAAGAGTAGCATGGAAATAAAAAAGAAATACTTCAGAAAGTATCTACACGAAATTGCTCTTCTACAGTTAGAGGAGGATTATAAGGCTAAAGGGTTTGAAGTGAGTAGAGAAGTACGCTTCGGAGAGTATAGAGCAGACCTTGTTGCGGTTAAGGGGAATGAGAAGTTAGTTATCGAAATAAAGACGAAGCAACTGACAGATGAAGAAAAGGTTAGACTTGCTTCTATCGCTGATGCAGTTCGAGCAACTGGAGAGTACAGACTAATCGTAGTAATTGCTACGTCTCCAAGAGAGAAGCGGATTGAAGTCATAGATGTTGAGCAAGCTTTTTATACGTATTTGGTTGGTGAATTTCCTCATGAACTGGAATCATTAGGAAATCGGGTAATCCTTGATGAAATATCTGATATTGAAGTTAGTGAAGTCTATATTGATGGAGGGGGAATAAAGATTGTTGGTACTGGGGTGATTTCAGTTGAGTTGGAGTACGGTGGAGGTGCTAGCAGTGACGATGGACTTAGCATGTCCGACAGTTATCCATTTAGTTTTGATGCCCTTACGGTATTTGGCAGTGATGGTGAACTAACAATAAAAGATGTATTGCATTTAACCGTTGATACAGACTCGTTCTATGAATAAGTTTTTTTGTGACTTAGAAGAGATTACAGACTCATGATATCATACGTTTAATAAAGTTATAACTCTCCTCTAAAGGCCTTGTTTAACAGACTAGAGAAGAGTTCGTCTAGTTCAGTTTGCTGTGCAATTTGTTTCTTCATAAGGCGGTCAACTCCTTCTTGTAGGTTGACAAATTCGACTTGTTTCTCGATTGGAGGAATTGGGACCATGATCTTTTCGAGACGTTTTACAGCTAGAGTCCGATTACGGTCGGCACTACCTGGAGAGGCAAAGCGTATTTTTTCTAATCCTTCTGGATACAAAAGATAGCTGCACAAGAATTTAGGTAGCAATTGATTTGTATCTGTCTTACAAGTCAAATAGCGATGTGAAGCGACTCTTCCGTCGTCATTCTTTGTAGCTACAGCAATAGCTCCTTCCCAAGCCTTTATATTGCTAATAACCAGGTCACCTTCACTTATAAGGTAAAGCTTTTGCCAAGTAAGATCAATGCCATGCAAAGTTGGTTTGTGAAAAACCCCTCTACCGAATCCTCGGACACCTAATTCTTCATATTCTCCTTCAGGAATTATCTCAACAGGGGTTCTTACTACTGGTGCAACTTGATGGATTGATAGATATGGAGTCTTTTTAATGGTGTCAAGAAATCGACTGTACAAGAACTGCTTCACCTCCTGCTTCTGTTCTATCCTAAGTGTTCTCAATCTATCTAACTGACTTCTAATTGCATCAAGTTTAGCTATGATCCGCTGTTGTTCATGAATTGGTGGTAGAGAAATAGAAAGGTCTAAAAAAGCCTCTTCATTGAGGTATTTCCTGTTTGTTGTACCTGTACTTGCTTTAAGGCTAAAGGAGGAAAAAACTTCACCAATTGAAAGTAGTTCAAGATATTTAGGCAGAATTACTTCTGAGTTTATTTGAAATGTCCAAAAATTACCAGTGACAATACCATTGTTACAAGATGGGGGTACGATGCCAAAAGCACCATTCATTGCGTCAATTTTAGATAACAAGAATTGACCTTCCTTTACATAGAATTGCCGTTTTGTACCGATCTCAAAGCCAGGTACTTCGTCTCGTACTGATATACCCTTGCCTTTAGTTCTGATTGTTATCCGTTTGTAACTATCTGTATCGTTAATTATGTGTTCATCGTACTGTCTCTCTAGGAAATCTGAGAGTCGAAACTGCTTAAAGTTCATAGCAGAGATTTCTCTAGTTCTACTAATATTTTATTGATTTCCTTCTCTTTTTCTGCGATTGATAGCATCAAAATAGAAGGCTCCTTGTACTCATATTCATTCTTTCGATTGGGGTTTTTCAAATCTAGGTTTAAGATCGGTCTGCTAAATTCGTCGGTTTTAAGAATGTCTTTTAATTCCACACACCAAGCATGCTGGGTCTCTTTTCGTTGATTCCACCAAGCTTTAATATCTTCAAGCTCTTGATTCTGTAAGGGCTTGGTTTTGGAATATTTCTTTCGACCTTCAGGGGGTAAAAGCTCATAATACCAAATGTGTTCGGTTGGTTGACCGTGTTGAAAAAACAGCAAATTAGAAGGAATGTCAGTGTATGGTGCAAAAACACCATCACCTAAACGTACAATAGTGTGTAGGTTGAATTCTTGAAGTAATTGCAGTTTAATACGTGCTGCTACTCCATCAGAAAAAAGAGTGCCGTTTGGTACAACTACTGCCGCACGGCCACCACTTTGCATAGGTGTTTTACGGCGTAGTTTACGCATAATGAGTTGAAGGAAAAGAAGGGTGGTTTCTGCTGTCTTCTTGTCACTAGGGAAATTATTGAGAATGCCTTTTTCTTCTTCTCCTCCAAACGGAGGATTAGTAATTATTATATCCACTCGTTCACTATCGCCAATATCCTGCAGTTTGAAGCGTAGCGAATTCTGCGAATCTATGTCAGGGTAATCTAGACCATGCAGTAAGAGATTCATTTGGCAGAGAAGATAGGGCAATGGCTTAGCTTCGCCACCCTTGATTGTAGCCTGCTGTAGCGTTTCCCGTTGGCTGATACTATTAGCCTGCTTCTTAAGGTGTTCAAAAGCTGATACGAGAAACCCTCCTGTACCGGCGGCAGGATCTAGGATGGTTTCCCCTAACTGAGGATTGATCATTTCCACCATGAACTTCACTACTGGACGAGGCGTGTAGAATTCGCCTGCATCTCCTGCTGCGTCTCGCATTTCCCTGAGAAGGCTCTCATACAATAGCGATAGGGTATTTACCTCTTCATTTGAAGTGAAATGAATCCCATCAATCTTATTCACGAGCTCACGGAGCAGGTAGCCATTTATCATACGGTTGTTTAGCCCCTTGAACACTGTACTTAATACGTCCTTACGAGATTTACCTGTTTCAGATTGTAATCCTCGGAGATAGTAAAGTAGGCCTGTTCCTTCAGAGCCATCAGGGAGATGAGTGGTCTCGTTATTGATGAATTCAAGGAGGACGTCACCGGTCCATCCTTGGTTCTTTGCCCAATCGCGCCAACGATAAGGTGAGGTAATAACGGGCTTGTAGGTTCGGTCTTCAAGTAGCGCTTTGGTCTCTTCCTGTTGTTCCATGTCGTCCATGAACTTGAGGAACATCAGCCAGGTTAGCATCGGAAGTCGGTCCGCATCTCCATTCAGGCCTTTGTCCTTACGCATGATTTGACGACAGCTTTTTATAATAGCGGATAGACGTTGGGCTGGTGTTTCTTGCTTAGTCTTCTTTGTGGTGCGTTTAGCCATAATGGAATGTTGCTGTTGTTAGGCGGCGTACAATAATTCTTGGAGTAGTGAGAGTGCTTTTTTGAATTCAGTTACACCGCCAAATTCTCCGACAAGTTCTGTTACATTACCCTTCTCCGAAAGAGGGTGAACTTGTAGAATTCCGGGGGTAAGCTCGTTGGTTCCAAATTCTACATACTTATCAATAATCAATTCTAGTATTTCCTGCGCTTTTTGCGAATAGCTTGTAAGATGTTCTGCCTTCTTTAGTCGGTCAGCTCGCTGTCTTCTTGTAAGAGGTTGCATGCCATAAGCTACGTGGCAAAGTAAGTCAAAATAATCGGCATCCCGGAGTTTAGTAAGGTCAGCCAATTGATCCAGAGATATTCCACTGTTCTCGAGTGTCTCTAGTATTTCGGAACGGCTCTGTAGATTAAGCCAGGCTTGCTTAAATGCCTCCGCATCGGTGAATAGAGTTGTAACTTGTTCTTTAGCGTACTGTGTAAATTGCACAGTGCGCAGTTTGCCATATTGATCTAGAATGTGGACACTTTCTGCAGCAATTGTGACTTCTCCTTCGTCTACATAAAACTTTTGTCTTCCGGTTCCCGGTTCACTAGCAGGGTCAAAGTCCGCAAAGTCTGTAGGATTTAGCTCCGGTGGTAGGTCAAGGTCTTCAACTTCGGTTACAAAACTACCCTCAACGGTTTGACCGTCTAAATTGATTTCTTCAGCAGTAATTCGAGGAGGTTCACCGTCAAATTCAGGATCTGCAAATTGTCGATTGGCGCTACCAGCATAGTCAATGAGTCGGAAGAATAATTTGCCTTTGTCCTCACGTACCCGAGTACCTCGGCCAACGATCTGCTTGAACTCCGTCATGGCATTCACCTGTCGAAAAAGAACGATGTTCTTGCAGGTTGGTACGTCAATACCAGTACTCATTAACTTAGATGTGGTCACAATGACGGGAAAGATTTCATCAATGTCCATGAAGTTGCTAAGGTGCCCCTTGCCAATATCTCCTTCCTCTGAGACTATACGCACTACATAGTTAGGATTCTGACGAGTTAGGTCAGCATTCAGATTGTTAAGTTCTCTCCGCATCTGGTCTGCGTGCTCTTGATTGACACAAAAGACGATGGTCTTATCCATACGCCCCTTCTGTGTTTTCATTAGTTCGTGAAGATGCTTTGCAACAGCCCTCGTGCGTGGAAGTAGCGAAAGTGAATTTTCAAAGTCAGGTGTAGTATAAACACCATCTGTAATCTCGTTGCCGTACTTATCGGTTTGTCCAGCTTGTGGACGCCAGCCATGTTGAGTATCGGTGCTTGGCGTCACGTAGTGAACTACATAAGGAGCTAGGAAGCCATCCTCAATACCTTGCTTGAGGCTGTATGTGTAGAGTGGATTTCCAAAATAGGCGTAGGTGTCACGATTATCTTCTCGCAGCGGAGTGGCAGTAAGCCCTAACTGGACTGAGGTATGGAAATAATCGAGTATCTGTCTCCAATTGCTCTCATCCGAGGCGCTTCCCCTATGGCACTCGTCAATTACAATTAGATCAAAGAAATCACGTGGGAACTTCCGGAAGTTCCCGAGGCGGCTATCGTCTTCAGCTAGCGATTGGTAGGTTGAGAAATAGATCTCCCGGCTAGTCACAGGTCCGTCTTCAGGTACAAGACAGCGAGCATCAGCGAATACAGCAAAATCTTTAGCGTGAGGATCAGATACGAGGATAGAACGATCTGCCAAAAAAAGAACCTTCGGACGACGGTATTCACCTTTGGTATTCCAACGATTTATCCACAGCTTATAAATGATCTGGAAGGCTGTGGAGGTCTTCCCTGTACCCGTAGCCATGCATAGCAATGCGCGTTGTTTGCCTTCCAATATCGCTTGGATAACCTTGTTGATGGCAATAGTCTGATAATAGCGAGGTGGTTTGTCGGGGTTAGGATAGAAAGGTTTAAGTAGTATGGGCAGGGCTTCCTTGCTAATGGGGGTTGCTTCATTGAGTCGATTAAATAGCTCTGACGGACTTGGGAAACTGGCAATCTCTCTCTCTAAGCCAGTGTGGAAATCATATTCGATGATGTCTCGCCCATTAGTCGCATAGGCAAACTGTAGTTGTAGGATCTGAGCGTAGTCCTTAGCTTGTTGCAGACCATCACCGGCACTTTTGTATTTTTTCTTTGCCTCGACAACCGCAATAGGGAAGTTTTGACTATACCGGAGGAGATAATCTGCTTTTTTAGGCCTAGCACGTTTAGCAACCTTTCCTATAACAATGATCTTTCCATCAGTGAAAGTGCGTTGCTCAAGCATCTGCTCGTCCGTCCAGCCAGCTTTATACAGTTTTGGTGTTACTTCTTTGCGGCAGGTGTCAGCTTCGCTATCATTGTCCAGAATAATAATCTTTTTCTTCTCCTCCATTTTGGCTGATTCTAAGTGTTAGAGGATCAGAGGAGCGGAATTGTTCGATCAAGAGGCTCTCACTGAATAGTCTACATTTAAGTTTATCTACTAATTGAAACGTAAAACCTGTTTATAGGTTACGACTCAAATACGATGTAAACAAATGTAAGTGAAAACGATCAACTTATCGATAAGGTAGTATTGATTACGAAAGGCATCCCACTATTTAAGCGCTATCAAACTTATCTGAAGTGCCTCCAGTTTTGCTTTATCAAATAGTCTGCCAGGTCTAAACCTTGTTGCTTTTCCGCTATTGAGGCGTGCTGTTCTAGAAAGTTGGAGATTGAAAACCATGTCCCTGGCAGGAGGCCTTCTAGTTCTTTGGCTCTGTTAGCCCATAGCTCAAAGGCACGACCATTTTTTGATAAATCAGGGAAAAGGTAAACCTCTCGTCCGTGCAAAGCCTTACACCTATCGTATGTCAGTGAAGTAAGGTTGTATGTTGCCAACCACAAGAACCGTTCCTTCAGTTTTGGAACCCCAAAGTATAGTGACCCATAAATAGCAGTTTTAGGGGCTTCTACCAGCGCTATCGGGTTGTCAGGATACTTTGTCAACAGATGTTCCCCAAATAGGCAAGAAACCTTCTTATCTTGCTTCTCATACGCTTTTAACCAGTCAGGTAAGGTTCTGTTGATCTTTTGGTAGTGCCGAGATAACATCGAGTGTAAAAAGTCTGTACCCGTTGTATGGTTAGCATCGTCAAATTGCTTCACTTGGATCGCCCTTATGCGTTCTGCTTTATCAATAAATGGGAATGTAATCGCCCCTTTTCGATAGCCTTTTTGGATCGTTCCCAAATAGTATAGCTCAATCACCTTTTCCACTGCTTCAGGGTCAAATGGATAGGCTACCTGGTGCAGAAGATTTTGGATAAATACATTGTGCTGATAACCTTTGAGTGTGTGCTCTAAAATGTCCTTTGGTATCGGGATTGGTTCAGGTCGTGATCTTGGCACTTTCTTCTGCGGAATGAAGCGCCAGTGTCCAAAGTGTTCTCCACGTTCTTTTTCCCAAATCATCTTGGCGTAACCGTCTCGATATGGATTCAGCTCGTAGCCACAGCCTATTTCTCGGTCACACTTTCCATACCATTCAGGTAGATATTCATCTGTAGCCCTATCCTTGAAGCGCACAAAGCGTTTTTTGCCGCAATCTGGGCAAAGATACTTCTTGCTTCCTTTTTCATATTGGTAACGGTATGTAATGCCCTGACTCATATCAAGCGTTTGATAGGTATGCTACATCTCCAACGTTCTTACGTTCAATATGGACTTTAGCGGACAACAGGCGCTTTTTGAAATTCAGCCTTTTCACCGCTTTACAGCCTTCGTCAATGCAATAGTTTCGGTATTCATAGAATAATGTTTTGAATACGACATACCGGTCTGGACTAGGTTTGTATCCAGACTCTTCCAAGAACATCTTAACACTATCTGACTCTATTTTATAACGTTCTACAGCTGTTTCAACTGCTTCGCACTTGGTAAATCTTTGCTGCTCAAGAAGACGGTCTAATCCTTGTAATACCCAGTTGAAAACCCCTGATAATTCATTGTCGATTATTTTAGTGTGTAAGGTCTTGTCTTGCTCTGCATCAGGAATTGTTACATCAAAAGGGATAATCAGAAAACGACGGAAATAAGCGTTAGTCTGCTCAACATCACGAGGTAGTTCGTTGCAGTTGAAAATCAGTTTTGCGTACTGCTTTAATGTGAAAGGCTCACCGTAGGGTAAACGTGCTTCTACCGGCTCTCCAGACACCAACTGTTTGAAAATATCAGACTGTAGCTTGCCGTTTATCTCGCTGGCATAGTTTACCAACTTGTTGGCCATTTTTGCTCGGAAATAGCCATTGTCATTTGTCAAGGAGGATAATGTCCAGTGGCTTACTGACTCACTTCCAAATAGCGCATTGACGACCTCAAAGAATACGCTTTTACCATTCGCGCCGGTACCGTATAGGATCAAAGCTTTTTCCTCTTTTAGCCGCTTGCTCCCATTCTTAATGAAGATGAAACCCAGAAATTCAGCTAGTACTCTTTGTTTGTCCTTGTCCGGCAATACGCGGTCCAGATACTTCTGAAAAGTAGGTGCAGTTGACTTTGGGTTGTATTTAAAAGGCAGTTGATAAGTAAGGAAATCTTTAGCGTTGAATGATCGCAGCTTAGTGCCAGTACTGTCTATCTGGAATGTACCATTTTCCAAGTTGATGAGAACTGTCTCTGCATCCTGACTTGGTGTTGGTAAATAGGCTGTTGCGAGGAATTGCTTATACAGTTGTTCACGGAATTGGAAATACCTCGCGGAGAACTTTGCTACGCCCATTTTTTCAGCGGCTTCACCTAGAAACTTTTGGAATGTTTCTTTATCCAATTCGGCCCAATACCTACCGTTGTACAGGTAGATAAAGTCATGATTTTTGCATAGCCCCCATCTGTTATGTTCGGCTACGATACGGACATTCTCGATGGATAAAATCAGGTAGTGCTTTGTAGTAATTTTCAGTTTAGAAACCTCTTTCCTTATTTGTGCTGCTCGCTCATCTGTAGGATTTAGTTCAGCTAGTTCTTCACGTAACTTGATGACATGGGGGAATGCCAAAGCTTGGAAGTCTAACGGCTTGAATTGTTGTAGGAGCTCCTCCAGGATCGCTGAATGAGGTAAAGGCTCGTCCTTCCGCTTAATGATCTTCAAAACGCCGTCCTTGAGCGTTCCTGCGTCGTTTAGGTCGGCAAAGACCGGTGTAACATCTTTTGCTGTCATGGTCAGAATAGATTTAGTTGTACAGGGGAGCTAGGAGCCTTGCTCGGGTCTGTAGTGAGATATGCTGCACGGAACCCAGTGACCTGGCAGCGTTTTTCTGAAACCTCCCATAACCGTCCGGCTTTCTCTAGACTTCGTTTGAATCGGCAAATGTTTTTCTGCTTGATTCCTGTTGCCTCTTCGACCATTGAAGCGGTGGCTACATTCGTTTGCAGGTAGAGGTAAAACCTCAGCATTTGTCCGTTCAAATCCGTATCTTTGCCCTGTCCTTTACAAGAGCTGTTCCTGTCATTTTGCATGGTTCAGCTCTTTTTGTTTTGCAAATATTCGTCCGCCTCTGCGGCAAGTTCCGTAGTCGTTTTTTTGCGCCCCGCTTTTAGGTAGGCAAGTAGTTCTGAGCGGGAGAAATACAAGCGCTTTCCTCGCTTCATTACTGGTAACTCACTCTTGCTCACTTTCGCGTAGATCGTTGGAACGGATAAGTTGAGAAACTCGGCTGTCTGTTCCACGGTCAAGAGTTGTTCCGGTTCTTCCTTGGTGCGTTCTTGCTGCCGTTCTCGGAGCAAGTTCTCTATGATCTCCAGCTTAGCGGCAAGTCGCCCTACTGCTTCCGGTAGCTGATCGAAAGTCAATTCCATGCAGTGTGTTTTTGATTTATTAATCGTTGTCACTGCAATGTTCTCACTCTTGTTTATGGGATAAAAAGTGGGATTTATGGGATTGGTAGGAATCAGTCTTTTTGCTTATTGCTACTGATACATTCTCCTCACAAGTGTTCCCTTATCCATATCCTTGAATGGGCTGAGCGATAGAGCAATCCTATGATACTCTACATCATTGGCAAGAGTTTCTTCACTATTTGACTTGTGAATTTGTCCTAGCATTTTTGCTAGTCGTGTGCCGCATCGCTTACGTAATGAAAAGCCTTCGAGTGGTATTTGGTATGGCCTTTGCTCAAAAAAACTTACCAAGATGGAAAGGAAGTCTTCAAAATCGGATTCTTTTTTGAATGCATACTGCCATCCATTCGGTAGTTCTTGGAAGTTCATCTCAATTGAGGCGCGTGTTTCATCTGTTCTTTTGTTATTGGTAGAGGGTTGGTTAATGTCCCGTGAAATTTGATAGGTCCAAAACGAGTGCTTGTCAAAAACGTCTTTATTTCTCTTTACTAGATCATGTACCTGGCTGATAATGCCACTGTAATAGCCATAATCTCGCATGGTTTTTCTATTTAGAAGGTATGTCCTGGAGCCTATTACCCAATCCCAACCTGCATCGTTGTATGGCTCTCTTCCCTCGTGGAAATACAATCGATTTAGGTTACGTACAAATGTTGCGGCATCACTTCCATAAATCAATTCATTAGCCCGTCCGAAATTCTTTTTGAAGTAAGCTTCACCCTCTTCATAGCCCTCTATGTATGTAGCTAGGTACATTCTGCCATTTATGCTATCTATCTCCTCTGGTCTGATCCTCTGTACTGTGAAATTTCGGCCCGTCAGTATCACTGCAACTCCAGCTGAGTACACCTTATAAGTCTTACCGCCTGAGTTTATTGTTAGACAGTCTTTGTAGGTGTGTTTACCCCTGTTTTCATAGTCTTGAAAGTAAAGACTATTGTAGAGCGGTTCGTCTTCAGTTTTCAAGTAATAATCGTATGCCAGTTTGCTTTCTCGCTCTTTTATATAGACTGGAATTATGGCATCCCTGATTTCCTGTATTTCTTGTTCTAGTGCTTTGAATGATTCTAAATTATGATTGGTGTTGCCTAGTTGCTCCTGTTTTAGCAGTAATGCAACTAACAGTTTATGTACTTCTTCTACTCGATGCCAATAGTTGATTTTTTCGATTTCATCTTTTTCAGGAGTAAATGTCATACACCCAAATCCATTGCCAAACCCCACTTCACTTTTTACCCACCCATCAAATTGATTAGACGAATAATGACGGCCCTTCTTTTCTAGAAGGTTCAATTCTCCGCAGTGCTTAAAAGGGGCCAATAAAATATCATGGGTGTCAGCTATTAGCTGTCTGCTTAGCCCTGCGTTCTTTAATGTGCTATGTAGTTTCCTTTTACCTTTTTCTTTGAAAAACTCAAATCTGCGATTATTAAATAGAGTGAAGTAATCTCTTAACTCTGTGAACCAATCTGATTCTGAATTATGCTCCTTATCACTTACTTCCTCCACAATTGCATCAAGAAAATAGATTTGAATGTTCAGAGAAGATAGAGAAGCAACGGTTTTAAATTGCTTATCAACTAGCCCTTGGATATCTAAGGTCTCATTCCAGTTACCGTCATCCAACTTTGTTCTTTTGAGGTATTGGTTAACCCCAAAGCGGGTCAAGGTGTGCTTGAAAAAAAATAGCCTTAGTATTTCGAAATCATCTTCAGTAGTGCCGACCCGCAAAGCTCCTTCTAGAACTCTTGATGTTTTAGTACAACAAGTTCTGATGATCTTTTTGCCTTGTTTTTGCAGCAACTTTCTTTTTTGATTTATCAATTCCTGCTTTTCAGGGTCTGGGGGTATACCAGTAATAGTGCTGAACGCATCTTCAAAATGAAACTGATCTGGATTTAGAAATTTCATGTGTCCTTTACTTTACATTGTCAAAATCGAGTCCCTCTAGTTGAATCTTATTGGCAGCCTGTCGCTTTGTTTCATCTACTATTTTGGCGTAGATCTGGGTAGTCTTGATGTCTCGGTGACCTAGCATTTTAGATACAGTGTAGATGTCTGTATCATTAAAGAGTTGCAGTACAGCAAAGGTGTGTCGGAAGCAATGGAAAGTGATGTCCTTGGTAATACCCGCAGCTCCGATCCATTGGAAAAGGTATTTGCTATGGTAAGCACTGTATTTGAGGCCTGGGAATACCTTTTGATTCGACTCTTGACGCTTCCCCATGAATCCAGCTGCCTGGTCAGATATGGGAAGTACTTCAGCACCTTTGGTTTTCTGTTGTTTGAATTTGATGAAGTATCCTTCTCCTTCGACATGTTGCACTTCACTCCATTCTAACTTCTTGAGGTCAGAAAACCGCATTCCAGTAAGAGCAGAAAATAGTGCTACTCGTTTTAGCAGTTGGTCATTGCATGGGGTCTGTACCAAGGTGTTTAACTCTTCAAGTGTTAACCATTCACGGTGGGTCTCTGCTGGTTTGATTGGCTTTACTTTTGCGTTTAAGTTGGTCAGCAAGATGCCATCGGCATAGGCTTGTTTCAGTGCGGCTTTCACTTTGTTGAAGTAGGAAACGGCTGAATTGGTAGCCAACCTCGATTTTTCGCTTTTGTTACTCTTGGTCGTGAGTAAATACTCCTTGAATTCCTCTAATATCTTCTCGTTGAGATCAGCAAACTTCAAGCTGCCTCCGGTAAACGTCTCCAGGTACTTTAGAGCTGACATCCAGTTGTCATGATTAGAATGTCGACGCTTGAGGGCCAGCTCTTTGAAGTAAGCCACAAAGTCCCTCTCCCCTAATTCCTTTTTTCGCAGCTGCTCCTTTTCGTATTCGCTGTATACCTCTGGCTTGTTGAGGAAGTTCTCCCGCTTTTGCCGGATCTGTTCCCCCAGCATTAGCTGCTCCTTGTTGTGCTGCTTATCAAGCGGGTTAGAAGCCTTGGCAAAAATGTATAGCCCCAAAAATTCTCGGCGGGTAGGTTTGCCCGTCTCTGGGTGCGGAATTGCTGGGTAAAAGTCGAGGTAAAGGCTCTTTCTTCCTTTGCTTATAGGCTTCTGCCGTAGTGTTACTTTAATTCCCATGTGTCCTTTACGTTTGGCGGATTCGTGTAAAAAGTGACAAAAGTGACGCTCTGAAAAAAGATTTTTTTACTTCTTACATTTCTTCTTCATCGTTCGTCCGGTGCGCTTTTCCCAAGCAGCTATCCGGCAAGCATCTCCACAGTATTTAGCATTCCAGTGCTTTGCTTGGAAATTCTTATTGCAATGAGCGCAGATTTTACCATCGGCTTTTGCTTCTCTACGGTCACCGTATGACGGTGAATGTGTAGTGCTATCTCCAAGGTCAGATTGTCCAATCTTGAAGCCGATAGTTGATCGGTATTCATTGAATGGGTTTTCGTACTTATCTGGCTTGTTGAGATGATTTATGATTTTGGTCTGGAAAGCAGAGATGTCTGCTTCGGTAGCCGTGCTACTGTTGCGTTCCAAGTACAATCGGATAACCTGTTTAGCTTTCAGCTCCATTGTCCTAGCAGCTTTGTGTTGGTTGTCGCCCTCTAACTGAATTTGGGCCTGAGTCAATTCTTTTATCTGCTGCTCTAAGTATTCTTCTGTAGGTTCCTCTTGTAATTGATCGAGATAAAGAACTTGAGCCTGTTGACCCTCCTTCATTTTGAGATGCAAGATGGTGCGGTCTAATTCACCCTGATAGTGGATCGGTAAACTTGATGCATAAGGTACTAGCACAGGAAGTTCTGCTCGTTTGCCTGCTATTGTGTTCCGGCGCTTGATCTGGAAGCGATCTTGTACCAATTTTATCTTTTCTGATAGTAGGGAAGGGGCAAAGTAGAAGTTGTGGGGCTCTGCTCGTTCTTCAATACCTGATCCCTTGAGAAAGATCCGTTGCAGAACGATACCAAAAACACTAAAGAACATGGCTACAATCACGATCCATTTGGTTCCGGTTTGGAAGGCTTTTGACTTGGCTGTCATTTTACCGGTGATTCCGGCTAATAGCTCTTCTGCACTAGTGTTGATTTTGTCTCGATCTTGTTGATTGCGCTCCTGTAGCGTCTGTAGTTCGGT
>ERZ1740059.1011-NODE-1011-length-14333-cov-5.103306_pt1 | contig 14333 bp, 15 predicted proteins | sample MGYA00581744_ERZ1740059 | MGnify/ENA primary metagenome ERZ1740059 (study PRJEB43018, sample SAMN04849738) | marine metagenome | isolation source: floating plastic debris | place: Pacific Ocean | collected 2008-08-28 | study: EMG produced TPA metagenomics... | reverse complement strand
TAGTTAGCCGCAGGGTGACATTAGGCATCGGTCTGACCCTCCTGCTGTAACTGACGTGCGATCGTTCTGGCTACATTGATGGAGTCCAAGATCGGACCCTGAACCCTGTAGTTCACACGCCTCTCGTCATAGTGGGTGAGCAGCCCCTCGAACATTTCGTCTAGGACCGCTGTAAGCCCATAGCTATGAACCAGGGCCATGACAAAGGCCTGTAGCTGCTTGTCTGGCTGATCAGAACTGATAGGGATAATGATTTGGTTTTCCATGGTCACCCCCTATGCCTCAGCCCAGGCTTTGATGGTGGCATTCAGCGTGTCCTCGATTTCGACTTTGAGGCCAACCTCTAAATCTGATAGTTGGCGTTCAATACGGCTTTTGGAGTCGAAAACTCGGGTGAGTTGCCATAGGGGGCAAACGAAACACCACAGAACGAAATACAAAATTACTTTCATTGGTATGTCCTCCCCTACAGCGCGATCGCATTGATTGGACATGAATCAGCGATCTCAACGGAACTTGGACCAGATGCTTGAGCGATCTCAGCGACTGGACTTAGAACAGATGCTTGAGCGATCGCAACGTGACGACCAGGCCACGCTTCAAACTCGTCATTAGGCTCAGGCATGGCCCAGTCGGTAATGTGCCAGCCCGGTAGGTTATCGGATACCCAATCCTCGATTCTGGGCTTGGCTGGTTGGGCGAGGCGTTGGAGTTCCAGGGTTAGCTCCAACGTCATCCAGTCGGGTTGCGTGGGGCTGGACTGATACGTGGCTAGTTTCTGGAGGGTGATGAAATATTGATCGGCTTCGTTTAGGGCAACGGGTGAGATCGCGTGATATGGCTCAGCGGTGTCGATGTCGCAATGGGGGAGTGCGATCGGTGCGGTAATTACCCGGTCGAAGGGAGCGACTAATATCGCCTCAGGGGTTAAAGTTTTCATTAGTTTCAATTGCTATGTGGTTGAGGCTGCATAGGTCAGTTGCTGATTCTTGGTCGGAGAGGCAACTGGCCTTTGCTTTGACCTGTTTTTATACTAGTGTTTCAAACATGTGTTGTCAACTACAGTATAAAATTGCTATATTGCAGTCATGTAAAGTAAAGGAGTGGTATATCTGTGTTGAATGTGGATGTCGTAAGACAGATTCGCGTGACGGTCCCAGACCTTCATGAGCGGATAAAGAAAGAGACTGGCAAGTCAAATAAGAGTGTTCAAGTATTGGCAACTGAGGCAGGTATTTCAACTGCCTATTGGTATCAAATGATGAAGGGGGAACGGAGCTGGATTTCTGAGGAAGTTCTGGAAGGCATCGAAAAAGCCCTAGGTGTTTCATTTGGGGTGGAGTTTGATAGCTCTAAAGAGGGGGACTAGCCATGAATTTCTCTCAGAACTTAGCCATGGTCATGGTGCAATCTGCTGAGCAATTCCCAGTGGACTTTGATAATGCTTGGAAGTGGATCGGCTGGAAGAAAAAACAAGACGGCAAAAATGTCTTGCTAAACAATTTTCTAGAGGGCGAGGACTTTTTACGGAAAGGCGTCAAAAGTCCAAATGGTGGGCGTCCCAAGGAATTTATTACCATAACCGTGGACTGCTTCAAGTCGTTAGGAATGATGGCAGGTACTGAGAAGGGGCGTGAAATCAGACGCTACTTTTTGGGCTGTGAAAAGCAGGTTAAAGAAGTCATTCCTGCCCAAAACGAAGAACTGGAAAAACTGCGCTTAGAAGTGGCCTTGTCTGAGTCCAGATTGAAGCTTGCCTCAGCGACTCAGGCGCTGTCTATCATCAACCCCGCATTGCCAGCCTTAGTGTTTGGCAAACCTGAAGCAGTTATCGAAGTAGAGAAACCTGTCACCGTAATCGTGGATGCCTATGGTCGTGCTGAAAAGTTCGATGGCGTAACCATCACTGAGCTGTCTAAACGATATGGCTTCGGTCGGGGTACGAAGGCTAACAAGCAGTGTCGAGAGTGGATCAAGTCTATGGGCATTGATGACCATCAGTGGCTCGATGAACCAGCAGCTCACGTTACCAAGAAGCTGCCCAGAGAGATGCTTAGCTTGCTTGACCAGAATTTTCAGGGTGGTAGAGGTGAGCGGCAGCGGTTGGTGGGGGAGTAAGCTGATTTTATCTTGACCCAATTGATGAAGCAGTTAGCGCTCAGCTAGAAAAGGGTGAGTAGCCGTAGAAATGACCCTAGATGAACTATCTGAGGTTCAGCAGCGGGTATGGAGTAAGTTTTTTAACCAATAAGACGATTGTTTGAGTAGAATTGCGGTGTTCTCCTGTGTCGTCAAGATGTCAGCCGCAAAAGATCTTCGTACAAAGTCAGGGCCAATATACTGGGTCAAGTCAAACTGGCAGTACGCATACATCAGTAAAAGACTTATTCAAAATATTTATGTTGTCTGCTTGATCACTATTATTGGGGCTGGACTCAATAGAGAGCCTGGGAAATCAATTTTTAAGACTACTTTTAATAATGCAGAGTCCATAGCTCTGGTATCAGCGGGAATTATTTTCCTACTTGAAACTGGCGATCGCCAAAAGCGCAATCAGTATGAAGCTTGGCAAGTTATTAATTCAGCACAAAGCCAAACAGGTAGTGGTGGAAGAATACAAGCCCTTGAAGATTTGCTTAGAGATGGTGTTGATCTAGAAGGTGTATCAGCTTCTGGAGCTGACTTATCAGGCATTAATCTGGAGTCTGGTCAATTGTCGCGAGCAAATTTGGCAAGAGCGCACTTGGACGGTGCCAACCTGAAAGGGGCCAATCTAGAGGGCGCTAGGCTGACCTTTGCTAATCTAGAGGGCGCTAACCTGAGAGAGGCCAATCTCGAAGGTGCTGAACTGGGCGAGGCCAATCTCCAAAACGCTGATCTCAAGGGTGCCAATCTAGAAGGTTCAATTTTTCTCGTAACAGACTTACGTAAGACAAGAGGTCTTAATCTGGAAGCATTGAATAGCCCTAGCCCACCACTGCTTTGTAATTCACCCCTACCTTCAGGTATTGAAATAAAGGGTGGTAAAGATCGAGACTGTGATCAGATGGCGAGTGTTTTACTAGCGCGTTACCCTGAAATATTTATCAACCTTGAGGATGCGGAAGACTTTGTCAATGAGCAATGTGAAAAAAACTGGGATTAGGAGCTTTCAAGGGAGCCCAGCCCGTTAAACCGAATTACAGCGATGCAATTCCAATGCACTCTGGATCAGAACTTTCAGGGTGAGCGAGGCCAGGAGTAGAAGTTATTCGGAGAACAAAATCCACTACAAGAGAATCACCTCCCATCAATCATCATCTCGCCTTCTCCAAAACGAAATAGAACAAACCCGTCCTGATTTAAGGCAACAATCCCTAAAGTAACCAAGCCAGCCACGCAAAGTGGCATTAGAATATTGAGATAGTGTAATTTCATGGTTTCGACTCCATTGAATGCACGAACTGAGGCCGCCTGTACCAGAGGTGGCCTTTTGAATTATGTGGTTGTATATGAAAATTTTGTTTGTGCTCTCTTTTAAGAACGTGACAACCACATCATAAAAGATAAGAAGGGAAAAGGACGCTATGAAATTAGAAATTGCCTAAAATTCCGTAGTAATACGGATTCCAATGGTCAGACATACAAGTAAGGGATATTAATCCGGAAATCAAACAGGCGTCATTTTCAGTACCTATTACCTAAACTCAAAGCAACGGCAAACCTCACCTACAACACTGGTCAAGCCAGCTGTAATGCCAGACCAGCAAACCGATACTCTGCTATTTCCATACGGCTACTACTGCCTCTAGTCAGTGCCCACCTTAGTTACCGCTCACCCCTACAGATGCCAGATTCAGCCCTTGCCTTGGACAAGTCCTTGAAGCTTAGCTATCGGTAGCGAGGCTGATATCGATCTGCAAATCGCTTTCGTAGCAATGCATGGACAAAGCGATAGCGTCCGCCGGTGCGCTGGATGAAACGATGGTTTTCAGCATGGTCAAGGAATTTCGCGTAGTTCCAGGGGGCAACGCCGGATTGGTGGAGGACAAGGCGTAGGCAGCTGTGTTAAATGATTGCCTGCAGTCTGCCAATCAGCCCGACAAGCAGCAATCGCGAAAGATAAAATGAGCAGATATACTATTAAGACTTCTATTTGACACACAATTGTTAGTTATAGAAGTATTTTTAAATAACGCACATTAATTAATATTTTAATGAGAATTATTTTCTCTTTCACATTTTGCTTTAAATCAAGCTTCTCTAGAGTATTGAACTCGCTAGGAGAAATCAGCAATATCCAAGTAGGTGTTGATATGAAGTTAGCTCCAAGCTATTGGTACTATGGGCTTGAAAGAAATAAGATAAGTTCTATTGATTTCAGGGAGCAATATGATGCAATGATTCAAAACTTCTTCTTTAATGTTGATCAAGCAATCGTGATTTCTCCCTACTCTGAGTATACAATTTTAGAGATAATCAGTAAGCCATTTGATATTTCAGGTAATCAAGCTGCAGATGTATTATCTGAATCAAAAAAATGGGCACGATACATACAGAAAAAGATTCTGAAATATGGTGACTTCACATATCAGCATCAGATGAAAGTTGTCAGTAATAAGCACCTTTTATCACTTAACAACCTTTTATTGTATGGCTTCTCCGAAACAGCTATTGTCGAGTCAAGCTCAATTTCAAGAGATGAATTCAGAGTATTAGAAAAATATTGTGGTGCTGAAGCAGAAGAAGTTGAATTCAGAAAAAACGATTTTCAATTTATTAGTGGACTATCTAGCAATATTATTATCAATGCTAATAATATTGAAAGCCAACAAGCTAGATGGCTTATTATGGCTGCGACTTTAAATTTTTCTGTTGCAGATTTTAACCGGGAATGGGGAAGATATATATCCAATTTTCTCGTCTCAGATATCGATACATATAATATAAGAATCAATAATGACATCAAAAAAATACTTCAAAAATCACGTTTATCATTGATAGATACAGCAAAAGAAAACTATCTCTCAACTGGCATCTATGGCAAGGTTTATCAACAAATTTGGAATACATGGCAAGGAGGAAATATACAAGATCAGGCTCGCCAAAGATGTTCTGAGATAGCTCTGATTCTACAAGAAAAAGCTCATTTATATCGAGCGAATTTCGAACAGAGACTTACTATTATTGCCTATGCAATTACTGTTTTCAGTATAGCTAGTCTTGTTATCGATTCGTACTCTTTCATCAAAGAAAGTGATATAGCAGGAAAGATTATACTATTTTCTGTCTTTCTGATTTTGATGATCATTTTTGTATTGACTCTGAGGAGGAAGAATTGAATTGAGGGAAATCGAGCTAGGTTTAAATTCTAAAGTTTATTTAGGTTACGAACAAAAGACTGGGAGAGGTATATATGCAGGAGAAGATATTTATCCTGATAGAGTTATTTCTTACACATTCTCCTGGGAGTTAAGTCCTACGGACCTCACTCATTTTTGTTCAATGAGTATAGGTGGATTTTGGTTTGCTCACCCTGATAAACCTGGATGGGGCTTAATGCCCTTAGGGCTTGGAGGGCTTGTAAATCATTCTCAAACTCCCAATGCTTCTCTAAATTGGTTTTTTGGGGATGAATTTGGCTACGTAGGGGAGCTCCGAACATTGAAAGGTATCTTCAAGAACGAGCAACTTAGGATAGATTATGGCATTCCTTCGAAGAGTGGTTGGAAGCTGTGAGCTTACAAATTTCTTAAATTGAAATAAATAGTCATAATCTAACAAAGCCTATTCACACCGACTGCCAAGAGGTATTCAATTTAGAATGCTAAGTTCTAAGGCGGATGATGGGAACGGGAGCTGCTGTTTAGGGTGCGATCGCACTAGCTAAAAGTCTTGGGTTCGAATACTACTCTGATCAACTCAGTAGCCCCTGGATTATGAGGGTACTGAATTTGTGTGCAATCCCATGCCTGACTTCTTGGAACTAGCCAAAAATGGCAGCACTAATGCCATCGAAGTCCTGATGAATAAGTCTTTTGGCTCTCAAGGTGTAGTTGTACATATCGCTAGTGTTGGGTCCACACTGAAAGTTACGCTTAAGACCCCTAGCGAACCTGGACCAGATAAAAACTTGGCAGGTCGGGTGAACGCTGGTCTTAGGAAAATAAGTCCCAAAGGTTTTAATAAAGCATTTATTGCTGCCAAAACCATGAAGTCGGACAAAACTATTTGGTCTATGCAATTGGGGTTAAAACCTGCTGAAGTTCAGCCTGAGTCTCAGAAAGTTCCGTCGCCACGAGCAGCGCAACTCTCTAAAGTCCGGATATCAGGTGAGGGTAGGACTTCCAGTAAGCGACGCAATCAACTTTTTGGGGTTTGTATTGGAGTAGCAATTCTAGTGATAGGTGGTGTTTCTCTCTCTAGGATCATTAGAGGAGATAATGTTATAACCTCCGAAAATATTCCCGAATCCCCATCTGTTGAAACGCAGGTGACTGAAGCGTTAGACACACAGTCGTCTTCCACCAAAGCAGAGGTAATTGAAGCTGAGTCAGTTGAAGAAGCACCCTCACTGCCGTCAGACCAATCTTACGAGGATGCAATTAGTCAAGCTCTAGCTGCTGTAGATGAATCAAAAACAGCAGTTAGTCATGATGAATGGAATGACGCGGCCAAGTCCTGGGACGAAGCAATCTCTCTAATGAAGCGCGTACCAGAGTCGAATGAAAACTATACTGAAGCCCAGAACAAGATTGACGAATACCAACGTAATCTTGAGTATGCACAGGAACAAAGCATCGCATCTTTGCCTACCATTGGCGCGAGTAAAGCTGCTGTGCAAAACAAGTTCAGCCAGAATGGCATAGACTTTTCATTTACAAGCTCTCCTCTGACAGATGGAACGCCAAGATTGCTGGGTACGGCTCCAAACGACCTCGCGCTGATAGAGCTTTATGGCCCTGAAGATAAACTAACCAAAGCAGTAATGATGACCTTTATTGGTCGAGGTATTTCGCCAGACCTTTTAGCCGCTTACAACGTAGCATTTCTTACTGAACTGGCTCCCGGCTATGACTGGGATTCAGAAATTGCTGATGGCGTCGATACTTTGTCAAGTGGCAGCTCTGAGGAAGTGCGGATACGAGCTGGGGATAATGTTGTTTCAATGACTCTTACTGAAGCTTTAGGAGTCTTTATGTTTCTTGTGACTGTAGAGCCTGGATAAACGAGCAAATCCATGGTTTGTAGCTGAGACAGGTCGGCTACCCGCCGAGGAAGATCGCTTAGTCAACGGTCGTATGTGTCCTGTAAAGCCATACAACGTGACTGAGTGTGGTGAGGGTTTAAGCCAGGTTATAAAAGACTATTTGGGGACATTAAAGGAATAGCAGCATGATCTATCCTAGACTGCGGGGTCCAACCCCCGGTAGTCCTCTTCTTACGCTATGTCAACTATTACAGATTTTGCTAAACTTCCAAAACCTGCGCTAGCATAGCAGCATCGTTCCTCTCTGCATGCTTCATTCGATGGAACACCTTTCTAACTTTGTTGTAGGAGTCATAGGCTCGTTAACTGCTTCAGGCATTCAAAAAATGTGTGAAATGCACATTTTAAAAAAACCTAAGGTGCTAACTGGTTTACATGCAGTTTGCAGGCCCATCTTTGTTTACTACTAGTTCTTTACTCCAAAGTTGTTGCAAGGTTGGCAAACAGTTAACATCTCTGTCTACATCGCCCCAGCCTTCCCTCATGGCAGCCAGGGCTTTCCACGCACCTACTGCACCCCCTCTTTCTCAGGGCCAACAACCTTAATGGTTGTACCTGGCCTTAGCTGAATATCAACTAACCCACCGCGCCAAAGTACAGCAAGCCCAAGCAAGGTTACCCCTAAAACGATAGTGGGGATTATCATGTATGAGTGTTTCATGGCTTCGACTCCATTGAATGCACGAACTGAGTCCGCCTGTGCAAGAGGTGGCCTTTTGTTTTTCAAGGCTGTTAGCTAGTGATAAAAAACAGCTAGGAAGAATCATTAGACAAAAGGGTAAGTGGCCTCAAGTCATCACCTAGTTGACTTAATTTTGTCCTATAAATTACTGAAATCAGAGTTTTGGGCTTAAATTCAGCAATTTTGCGGAGTAAGTATTTCAAAAGAGTTCAAACCAGTACCAATTGACCCAAAGCCTCAACGGACTAAGCAGCCCTGGGGTACTCTGTTAACCCGCTGCAAACTTATTGCCACACCCCCTGGCAAACGTTGGGGGATTTTCTCTATGCACAAATCCAAACCAAAACGCCCCTGGTGACGCATTCTGCTCACGATATTAATTTGCTCCTCTATCGCTGTTCGAGGGGCATCTTTGCTAGCTGACCTAACTAAATCATCCACTGCAAGGAACATGTAACCTAGTGTCTTGAACATGACTATTCAGTCTGCGTCCGGGTCAAACCCCATCTCAATATGCTTTAATAGATGGTGAGTTCATCTATACACTGCACAGATGACTCCATGAAAAGCATTCTTCTAACTGCAATACTTTCCGTCACTGCTGTAGCTCTTACAGCGATCGCTCTTGACTACACAGGCTTAGTTAAGATGGCCTGCTCTCAGGATGGCTGCGAGGTTATGGTTCAGCAAGGAAAGCTTTCTGGCGGTCCGCTACCCCATCTAAAGCCTTAATATAAATTCTCTTGCATCTTTTAAGCTTGAGAAATTACGAGGAAACCTATCTTTAAGTATTTGAGGTAGCTCCTCACAGTCTCTATTGGCATCTAACGAAATGTTCTCTGGCAATCTCACCTTGCAGAGAAATGGAGCATCCGGTCCAAAAAGAGATATTGTGTGAAGAGACGTATTTGTCAAATTAGTTCTCAGTAAGATAGCCCCTTTAAAGTTTGTATTTGTCAAATTAGCACCGTGGAAGCTTGCATCTCTTAAGTAAGCATCTTGAAAATTCGCAAAATCCAATTCGGCATATCGAAAATCTGCCTGTTTCAAAAAAGCGTTTCGAAAATTAGATTCTAGGAGAGTAGCGTTCCGAAAATTAGCCTGTCACAAGGAAGCATCCTGAATCTTCGCATTAAACAGGTTGGCTTGTGGTAACTGAAGATCTGTCAAGAAAGCGTTAGAGATATCTACTCCTCTCAAGCTTTCTGGCCGCCAAGGTAAACCAAACCATCTTCTTCTCCCTGGTGTCCCAGGGGTTGCATTGAGAAACTCCAATGCTTGTTTTCTTCCACCACTCCCTGGCTGACTATACGCTCCCGTAATCACTTGCCAAGCCTGGTAGATTTGCTCATTCCGTCGATGATGCTCACCTCCAGTTATAAAAGACACGAGAGTTAGAATGATCGTGATATTAGCCAATAGCGATAGCAACTCAAAAACTGCTAGATTTCGTAAATCTTTAACTAGTGTCTCTAAGGCTCTCTCAAGTAGTGTTTTTTCCCACCAGTTTATTAAGCAACGCCATAGATTAGAAGATTCTACATTTTCCTTAACTTCAGGCTGATTAATCACACCCTGGACTTCTTTATGTCTTTCTGTAGGATCAATAGACATTTTCTGACAGCAAAATATATCTTCTGATTTAGTAGTTAAACCACCTGCTAATGCAACAGAAGCAAAAGCTTAAAAATCCTGTATATCCAATACAAAACAACGATGAGAAACTTGATAGACGCACATATCAATGAACACTAATATGTTTGATTTCAATCCTAAATTAGGGCAATGAGTTTCACAGAATCTTTGCTGGATCTTCAAAGAGCTAATTCAGACACACAAAGCCTAGGATTTATGAATAGATTCCGATAGTACCCTCAAGGGTACTTTTCGTTTTCCTGTAGTGCTACTAACAATTCTAGGCTTGAGCGATCGCTGATGATGGTTGCTAGTGGCAGAAACGGGGATATAACCTCAAAGCCTGATGTTATCGGTCTGCTGCGGTCGCTGAAAGCCCTGAAAAACTGTAGACCCGTTGCGGCGGATGCAACTACGCTACGGTATAAAGCCTTGGGTGATTAGCTAGAAAGTTTCCACCTAATCCTCTTATCAGGGGTATTAGACTGAAATATTTCTACCTAATCCCCTGATTTAGTAGATTAGGTAGAAATATTTCAGTCTAATCAATTGTTATGCAGCTGATTCTGTTGATGGTGACGGTGATTGGGAGTTTTCGGTGGGGTAATTAGAGTTAACTTGGCATTAGGCTAAATCGCAATTGTAGAAAACCTCTGATGGTGAACCAACTTGGATTAAATGAGTACAAGCAAGGGGTCGCGGACTTCTACGATCGCAGAAGTCAAACCTATGATGATAGCGGGTGGCATGTGCAGATCTGCCATCGTCTTCTTGAGTATTCACAGGTTCGTGCTGGGCAGGCTGTTTTAGATATTGGAACAGGAACAGGGCATATTGCGATCGCAGCGGCTCAAATTGTTGGTAATAGGGGACAGGTGATTGGAATAGACATTTCTACTGGAATGGTAGAGCAAGCACACAGAAAAGTTGATACATTAGGACTCAATAATGTGGAGTTTCAACTTGCAGATGCTGAAGCTCTCGATTATCCAAGTCATTATTTCGACCATATCTTATGCGCCAATACATTCCCCTGGATGGAAGATAAAGAATCTACATTACGCTTGTGGTATCAATTTCTCAAACCTGGTGGACGCATCTGTGTTCATACCCCCGCTGATACAGCGTATGTTGGGGCTGTTGTCTTACGAAGAGTATTTGCAAAATACGGTATTTTATTAGAAGCAAGCAATCGAATTGGCTCCGTTGAACAGTGTCAAAATCTATTTGCAAATGCTGGTTTTGAGGCAGTTGAAATCAAAACCGAGCAGCACGGCAGCTACACAGACTTAGCAAAAGCAAAAGCAACCTGGGAAGGGGTCGTTGTGCGTCCTTCGTTGACCTCCCCAAAGGTATCTGACAATGGGTTGTCGCAACTCTCATCAGCACAGTTGGCGCAAGCCAAAGCTGAATTTGATGCAGAACTAGAATCCCTCCAAACCGAGCAGGGAATCTGGGATGATCTCACTACTTTGTATATACTGGGTCGTAAGCCTGAAAATAGAGGTTTGTAGAGTTGTTGATCGCTGCATACAACCCTGATGCAGCAGGCTTTATCGAAAGCTTGGTGGTGATGCAAAGGTGATTTGCCGCCGCTGATCAGGAACGTTATGATTCGATTTGACTAGTTGCACCGCTTTACAACTAGTCAGCCTCTTAAGAGGAAAATTATTGGTGGACAAGAGTTTTAGCCTATTTTAAAATAATTTGGACCGAAAATCGCCTTGTTTGTGGGTCCTTAAGATTTCGTTTGCAGGTCCTTACAGGTAGGGATGTAGCGGCTTAGGGTCTTGCAGAAGAGGCTGCAAAAGTCCATATAGTAAGCTTTTTGATCAAGTTACTGACGTCAGTAATATGGTTTGACTTTTGCGGATTGTGCCGCAAAACCTTACTGGACCAGAACTTTCAGGGCGGCAGAGGTGAGCGGCAAAACCTAGTTGGGGAGTGAGCGGGTGCTGGAGTTGCTTGATGGGAATATGGCGGCTTAGGAATAACGGCTCGGCCATCAGGGGTGCGAGTAAAAACGTTTAGAGAGCAACTGAGGCGGTGAAACCGAGCGTCCCTTGCATGGCCTGGTTAGACATCACTCTCATAGAGCTGAAAAATCAATGCTCATCGCTACTATAGCGTGTCCATTCTCCCCCAACTTTTTCGCGCCAAGCTCCCCAACCGGATGGTAGATCGGCTATTTGTTTTAGAGTTGGATCCTTCTCAACAATGCGTCCCATACCAATAACCCTTCCATCGTGTGATTCATTTGTTGTCCCACAGGTAAAAGCCCATGAATCGTCATCAGAATAATGAACAACTTCTAAAATGGGATAGTTTTCATTCAAAACTTGTTTAGTTGTAATAGCTGTAACATTTTGGGCCTGCTCAAAAGGCCAATCGCTATTCATATTTTCGGAAGAACATTAAAGTCCAAATATCTACCCAATGTAAATATGCTATGCGGAAAGTTTCAGTATAGTTACCCTCCAAATATATTTTCTAAAGACTTTCTGTCGTGGCGTCGTCCTGTATGCGCGATCAGGCCTTAGTGGAATATTGGGGAGACGTCAGGGTTGAGATGTCCAATTAAGGTCGGAGGTGGGGCTGTCCGTTAGGAGCAGTGTGTCGGGCGATGAGCAAGGTAACTGATATGTGAGTTAGGGGTTAGGAGTAGCGTCTTCCCATTGAAGATCACGAATTTCCTGAACAAACGCTTCAACGTTTTCCTTGGCCCAGCCATATTTTTCCACCAAGACTTGAACCAGTTGATTGCAGTCGCGGTTGGAGTCAATGTCAGCGATGTAGACAGGCAAAGCCACATTGCAGAGATACGGAGCTTCCTCTCCAGTCAGCTGATTAGGGTCCAGATTTCTCGCATTTCGTAAGTCTGTCGCAGCAAGAATAGCGTTATCGAGAGTGGCGTTGCCGAGAATGGCTCTGGTGAGGTTGGCTCTGGTGAGGTTGGCTCTGGTGAGGTTAGCTCTGGTGAGGTTGGTGTTTTCGAGGTTGGCTCTGGTGAAGTTGGTGTTGTCGAGGTTGGTGCTGGTGAGGTTGGCGTTGTCGAGATTGGCGTTGGCGAGGTTGGTGCTGGCGAGGTTGGCTCTGGCGAGGTTGGCTCTGGCGAGGTTGACTCTGGCAAGGTTAGCTTCCCTATTGAAGGTCCTAAGTACCAATGACCTACAGTATTGGCCTGTGGTTCGCTCGATTCGGTAGCCTGTCAACTTTCCTCTCCGCTGTAAGCAGTGCTGTGTGAGGAAAATCACACTTTCTCGTTCCGCATCCTTGTCGACCCCATTCAATTTGGCATAGTACTGTTCTACGTTTTGTCGGTGAAGTGAGTAGTCCAAAATGGGGGCTAGCAAAACCACTAAGCTCACTCTTTTTAGCTGATTCCAGTTTTGTTGCCACGTACTTTTGTTGAGGAAGATACGGGCAGAATCAGACAGGGGGAAGGTGCCTGATTGCTGTTTCTGGAATCGGCGTGCTTCCTTGAGGGGAAAGCTGTGTAAGAGATAGCCCTTAGATTGATTATGTTCCTGCCAAGTCACAGCGCTTGCTTCGATTCGCCGTTGCTGTCGCAGTAAGTCCCGATTTGTTTCAATCCATTGCCGTAGTAATTGCCAATGTCGAATCAGGGCTTCATGGGCCACATCCACAATGGCACGTCGCTCTTTCGTCTCACCTTTACCCATCACTTCACTGGTCACTAACAGTCGATTGTCTTTGTTGGACAACGTGTCAATCACGGCCCTAACCCGCCCGGTTGGATGCAATGGTTCAGAAACTAGATTGTCTAAAAAAACACGACGACGCGTGTCTTCAGTCCCCTCACACAGCTGAGTTAACTGCTGATAGATATGCTGTTCCGTACACTGCTGGTCAGCATCGAAGCTATCGTAAATCTCAGTGGCTCGTTTATCCAGGGTGCCGTTAATGTCGCCTAGCTCCTGATAGGTAGAGAGCATAAGCGTACTCTCCTGACGACGCTGCCACAGTTCCTTTAAGGTGTATTGCAAGAGTGGTAAACTTCCAGGCGCACCCTTGATATCGGTCAGGATTTCTGTAACCAGAGCAGGTTCAACTGTTAAGTTAGCCTGTTCAGCGGGTTTGCACATGGCATCTCTCAATTCCTCTGCTGTGAGGGGTAAAACACTAATGGTATTGACCGGAAGCGTTTTGGCTAACCGACTGTAGTCCTGCTCTAAACACTTGCCGACAAACTCTGCCCGCATGGCAATAATCAAGCAGAGTTTATCGCCTGTTGTTTCCAATGCTCCCATCAAGCAGCTAAAGAACTGCTCGCGTTCTTCAGCACTATCACAGCGGGTAAAGACTTCCTCAAATTGGTCGATCACTAAAATGGTGCGCGGTGCCGTAGACGCTTGTACCAGTCGTTGTAATCCTGCCGCGCCTTCCTTGAGCAGTTCAGCTGCCCGTCCTTGTGCTTCTGCACGATCTAGTTGTGAGCCACCTTCAGGTACAAAAACAGCAGCTAGGTTCTGCATCGGATGGCTATCTGGACGGGTAATCAAAACCTGCCATTGGTCACTGCCTGCAATGCGTCGTCCTAGCTTCAGCTGATGGAGTAACCCGGCTCGTAAGACGGACGATTTACCATTGCCTGAGGCCCCAACCAAGGCCATGAAGTTGGATGTTCTCACCTGGTCCAGAAGTTGCCCAATCAGTTTCTCGCGTCCAAAGAAGTATTTTGGGTCCTCATCATTGCAGTCAAAGAACTCTAGCCCCTTGTAAGGACAGCTGCCACTGTCGACCAAT
>ERZ1740059.1010-NODE-1010-length-14341-cov-8.519600_pt1 | contig 14341 bp, 8 predicted proteins | sample MGYA00581744_ERZ1740059 | MGnify/ENA primary metagenome ERZ1740059 (study PRJEB43018, sample SAMN04849738) | marine metagenome | isolation source: floating plastic debris | place: Pacific Ocean | collected 2008-08-28 | study: EMG produced TPA metagenomics... | reverse complement strand
TATATATATATATATATATATATATATATATATATATATATATATATGTATATACCTAATAATACCATGTGTGCTAAACGCCATAGTACCCAGTGTATATGTGTAGCAGCCTTTAGTTATATTGAATTTATGAAAGCGAATGAAGGCACAAGGCCCATTGCCATTGTCTTCAATTTCTGTTTTTTTTTAATTTCATACTGAGTGAGTAAAAGTGGTGTGGCCAAAGCAGCCTTAAATTTGTACCCAACAACATAAATTCTGTTGCTTGAACAACTTAACTATGGCCAATCTGTCATCTTTATAAAACGATTGCTTGTTATTCGGAATAAACATAAACCAAATGTACCTGACAACACACTGTTTTGCAGGAATATAATGTGTTTGTACGTTTATTTTCTATGCAGAGTTTTACATTAAAAGATGAGGATTTTCTCAGACGGAGCCTTGGTGAGCCGAAGTCAGTTTACGCAGCGGCTCACGCACTGATGACGACATGTCATGTAAGGCATTGACGTTCCCAAATACGTTTTACCCTAATTGAATCAATCATTATGTTTCCATGCTGTGATGTTATTCGGAGTTGCCCTCACTCCACCCCATTGAAACAACCAACTTCGATATGATTCAGAGCAAAGAGGTTCGGAGTTGTTTCACTTCGCAAGAAATGCTTCGCATTGAAATGGCAACAGAAGATTCGAATTGTCATGCAACAATTCATGTGACCATACTGTTGCTAAGCAATGTTATGCCATATACAATGATTCAACTCATTTCTTCTTTGCAACACATAGAATTTACGTTCCCTTCGAATAACATAGTCAAGTCAGAATTACATCGCAGCGTGGAAAAAGTGAATTTTGAACATCAAGGAGTATTTTACAATCATTCCCTGATGCTACGCAATGAAATTTTATATGCATTTAGTTATACAATGTTATGTAATTGCCAGTGAGTCATTCGACGGAAAATTGGAAATAACTTTGACATTTCAATTTCACATTTTCTTTCATATATATTTTCATGTAGGTGAGCTTAACAGAGGCCATCAAGCTTGAGATGATGCCGGATAGGGAGAACGGAAAGCTTGTAAGTGTGTTGCATAAATATCTGTTAACTAAGTAACAAGTCAATAGTCAATCTACAATACAAAATCTAGCATCAGCAATAAATCCAGTCACAGTCGGGCTGCAGTTTATTTTTTTAACACATCTACATTGACTATAAATACCATGCAAAGACGAAATAATTAAGGCCTGTAGCGGAGTTATGTCGAGACTCCATATTTTTTACCTGAAACTGAAATAAAAATGTTAGTTTGTATCTTTTGTGATTGAGAGGTTGTCATCCAGCTTTCACAGTAACTGCTTTTGATACGAAAATAAATATTGAGCATGCTGTAGACATTCGGAGGGTATATCCTCTGGGTATGAAAAATCAAAGCCGAGTTAATATCTGTGCTGAGAATATGGATATAGCTTATTTCTATGCACATAAAATATTATGACCATTAACCCTACATGTTACACACATAAACCTGTATAATATGTATGGACATTGCACTCACATTGTCCTTGTTGTAAGCAATATTTATAGCAAAGGTTTAGAAATTGAGATTAAGCTTTAGTGGGCTTGATTGTGGGTTTCAATGAATCTTATTTATATAACTGCCAGCATCTACCAATACAACTTTATTCCTCTCGTATGTTTATCAGCCTCCCTTTAAAGACAAGCAGAAGAGTTTGGTAGGAGTTGTGGATAGTCTCAAAAAAACATTTCACCTCAATAAAAATGGAAAATGGTATGTATCAAACATTTTCAAGAAAGCTTCATTGATGTTTTTCAAGCAATTGCTTCAGGCTTTAATGCCTGTGTTTATTGCCTGTATATTGACTGGATTCAGTCAGGTACAAATCATCAAAAATATTTGTGATCAATTAATATTTTACCTACATACAAGTGATCAAGTAATTTTGGCAACTAAGCAATTTCTTATGGTTTGCTTTCAAGCACAAAACATCTGGCGCTATCATTATTATTGATGGCCATGGTCTATGGCCTGTGGTCTAATCTCCAATTTCAATACCCGTAAACATTCTTCAGTTACAACATTTGTTGTATACCAGACAATCTATCCATCTTTTTCCCCATTCAAATATTTAAAGAATTGTACTGTTCATTAGCATTTTATCGTTCTGTGAACCCATTCAGCTTCATTCTTTGGCCATTGATGTCAACAAGAGGTTATGAGGAAAACACTTTACAGTCAGCTAGTTCGATTTGCAGTGATAACGCATTTGTTGGATAACGCAAGCCGGTTGGATTTTGCAATATATGTCCAAGATAACACATTTGTTCACATTCCCTCTGAATGTGTGTGTTTTGGCTTTGGACCAAAAGCTTATAAACATGGTATTTCAATTTCACAAGAGTTTATCCTCCCTCAGCTTCAGGAAGAGAGCCACTTTCTCAACTAAATATTAATCTTCAGTATAAATATCTGCTTCAAGTCTATAATCCAATTTCCATTGCCAGCTATACTATTAAATGCTCTGCAATACGGCAACTAGTAACAGACATGACATTACACGATAAACAGGAAACATTAACCTGGTAGTGCGATCAATATAATTATCTCATCGATCCTTGCAACTTGTCTGTGGAACTGTCCCATCTTCCAGAAGGGTTGGTAGGCTGAAAAATCACCCTTTGTTTGTTAATACAGTCAACAGACTTCTAACAAGCAGTTGATTGAGGGGGAATAATGCTTCAGGATACCTGGATCGTTTAATGCCTTGATGAAATGCAATGCTTACCTTAAAAGTGCTGTTTTAAAGTACTACCACTACAGTCGAGCATAGAGGTATTCAGTACCTTTATTGAATACCCTATCCCTGTCCCCAAATCCTATATAAGTTGCCATTATTACTTATTTTTTAGGCAGGGACTTGAACCAGGGAAAAGTGAGAAAGAAACGATTGCTGACTCAAGCATCTACAAAGGTCCATGTATCCTTGACTTACCGCAACCTTTATTATTAAGATTCAATGACAATATTTTTATTTTTTGTGTTGTATAAAAGCGAGACTGATACTACAATACAATACAATACTCATATATTCTATCAATTCTACTCTACCCCCCTCCTCCCCACAAATTAACTAAATGTTTATAATATTAATGTTGCCTGTAGAGAAAGGATGTTTGATATTTATTATTGCTATGACATCCTTAATTGACACTAATAACAGTTACATGTGTATACATAAAGGAGACTACTCCTGCCTCAGCCTCATCTACCTACAAATCGCTACCTATAGGTCCAGCAATATTTGCACTCAGCGGCAGCAAACATCTGATGAGCAGAGTACATATGGCAAAGAGTGTCAACCAAGTCTTGGACGAGATTTATAGCAATGTAGGTTGATAAAGCGTGCTCGTTTATTCGCATTCACATATTTATGTTACACACAGACACAGAGGCAGATCTGGGGAAGGAACACTTGTATTGCATCCATGAAACCCAACAGATCTGGAAGACAAAAATTTTTTTCCAAAAAATTTGTAATTATTGTTACTGAGAACACAATGTTCAAGGGCCTTATTTTGCAATATTCAACAATATCCACACCAAAACGTGTTAGTGCTGTGCCATAAACGAGTAATATTGTATCGGTCAGCTGATTTTTAATATTTAAATGCAGCAAAAACTATATTAGAACCAATAAGAACTAAAATACTGGATTATTGATATTGTACATAAAAGCAAAACACTCTGCGATATAAATAAATTGAAAATATTGGTTTACAATTTGAATTATGGTACCAGGTTTCAAATGTTTCATATCTCACAGTGTCTGCACTAGTAGGCATATTTCCCTGTGCATCATTTAATATTACACTTTTTCTTTTAAACTTATTGTCAGTTTATGCTCACAAACAGTCGAGAAACGTCTTGAAAGAGCCTTATTGGCTTGGCTTTATTTTGTATGAAGGTAACTGAAAACCTTACACTTGATTGCTTTGATGAAAGACTAACTTTTCGAAGAAATTTATAATATTAATGTATCTCTTAGATTTCAGTCTGGATGGCCCTTGTGGTATCTGTTGTTTTTGTGCAGTACATGTATGTTGTGTAAAAAATAGTGTGTTTTCCTTTTTTAGAAATATACCTCAGAAACAGAGGATGTAGCGTGCCTACCAATTGTTCCTCCCCTCACATACGACGAGGAATTTTTCTGTGAGGTTTTGGAATATATCGCACAGGAGACAAATGCTAAGCAGGTGATAAACCACGATTCTCAGATTCTATATTATAATTTTCTGCATTTTTGGTATATGTTTTTATGGTTGGTTGTTGTGAGGTATTGCCACCATAAAGAGTGCCGGTACTGAGGAACATAAACCCAACCTGAATACCCTGAATTCCCAAAAAACGGAATTTCAATCCCAGAACCCAAAACCCTAAACCCCAGCACCCAAAGCTCCCAAACAATAACTAAGCCAAAAAACCTTGGGACATAGCAGCGATGGGGATGAACAAATTTTTTCCCCCATTTATCCTCACATACATGCAGTTCAATATATAATTTGTATTTATTCAATAGGAACAGCTTGTATCAGAGATCAAGATAAGGCGACAAAATGGAGAGTCCAAAAGCGACACTGACTGTGTAAGAATAGTTATGATTATAATGTTCAGTCGGAGGTTAATTAATTTCTGCTTGTATCAATTGAGGAGTGAATCTTGGACCACTCTTTGTTTTTAATGTCTTAAGAATGAGGAGTTTTCTATGACTGATGTATTACGGCTTCAGCTGATCTGCCTTGATACACCTGCTTTTTATCACCAATGTCTGACCCACAATGGTACCTAACTCACACACATCCACCAACCCTGTCTATTAATTGTAGCTCAACGTTGACGTTTAAAATATCAATGGTGTTCTAGCCTTCAAATTATTATTGTAGTGCCTGGATAAGTTTGAGCTGACAGGAATGATTGATTCTAGCCATGCATATACAAACAGAGGAGGCCAGTGGTACGTCATATATGTGTATGATCATAATCGAAATAAATATTATCAATCAATAATCAATACTTACGTAATAAGTCTATGTATGCCAAGTTCGGTGTAGACCCCTGCTGTACCTTTGTTGTTCATCTCATGGGCATATGCTGTCCATCTTCTGTCCCCCTGTGTCAAAAATACCAGATAGTAGACAATGTTTGATGATCTAACTTTACTTATAAATTTGCTTAAAACAATGAAGCCTGAAGCATAAACATGCTTGTCTTTCAGTGCCCTTTTGCACTTGAAGAAATTTGATTGCCAGCAACTTGGAATGTGTTCTACTCATAGGCATATAAGTTATTATATGCCTATGGTTCTACTATACCAGTAATGGCTTAGATGCAGGATATAATTATCATCAATATGTCAGATGCCTTACCAAAATAACAGCAGCTGGGAGTCTGCTCGTAAAAACTGGTCCATTTTGATATTTCATAATAGAATAATGTCTTTTATGGATGATTTTTTCAGGTGGAAGTTCCCTAGATGTATATCTGGAAAGTTTAAATTGGAGAAGACAGGGGAACCAAAACTGACTGGACCATGTAAGATAATGTTGTCAGCGGAAAAGGGCAAATGCATATTTTTGCTGCATATACTTGTGTGTGCCAGAATCCTAATTGTTGTGAATCAGTCTTTTGGGTTTTGCCATTATTTTTATTTAAGAGATAGTCTGTTTAGTCTGATGAAAAAAACATAGGAATAATAGTTTAACAGTCATCTCAACCTGGTCTGATCTGAGGTATTTTATTTATCTTCAAACGAGTTGGCTTAGTTACAAATCACAGTAATTGTGGCCTGTTCTAACAGGGAAGCTAAGGATTCATTAAAAATTTCTACACAGAGCTAACAACAGTAATAAATATGACATGGACATTATAGTCCAATAAACTATATCATACACTACAAATGTATACTATGTACGCACATAATATACATAAAAATTAATTGGAAAATTAGGAAAGTTTTATGCTGATGTGTCTCCTTCTCTAGGAGTATTCGTTGCAATACAGAATTTTGTACTGCCTCCTCCCCCAGGCTCAGGGGCGGAACTATGAGAAAATAGGCACTAGGATAGTCATAGACAATTTTTAGAAATACTTCTAACGCTTTTGTCTTTTTTGAGAAAATACCCCCGCCAGAACCTGTGTAACAAACATTTCTGCTCATAATAGTAGAAATCAAACCCTTCCGCAATATATAACTTGACAATATCTGAGAATGAATGGGAAAATTCTAAAACCAACTCATAAAGCAGTCCCTATAACCTCTTTATCATTGTAGGACTGCATTTGATACCCCTCCGAGTTGGAGTTGAACGTGTTTCAAAAACACCCCCTTGTGTAAAAAAGTGACTACCGTGATGCCTTTTATTTTTGAGTCCAACTGCTGGGCCCCCAGGAATAGGTAAAATGCCACATCCGCTTCCATGGACCACATTTATGCTAATGTGTATGATACATATTTCAAGACCCTCAACATTTTGTGTTTTAGGTGTACTAATATATTGCTCTGAGAATGCTGGGGAGGTCAAAACAATTGATGTTGGTAAGTTTGTGCATCCCGGTCTAGCTGCTTGTCTTAGACGATAGTATAGTAGGAGGTTTCCATCTGTTAGGCCAGCTTGAACTAGTGATCTCCTGACTAAAAATCAATGGTAATTGAGCATGCTCTGTTAAAAGAATTAGAGGTCAAGTGATTACAAGCAAAAGATGTAGAATGTGTGGCATTCCAATCCAATTCAACCAATAAGTCTATGATTGTCTTCCATACGGAGTATACATAAACATCTGTCTATTTTCGGGTTTTACAACTTGACATTCTTTATACATCAAACCCGATGGAATACAAGTTGTATTAATATTTAATTGTTCATTAAACAAATAGTTTCAGAAAAGAGGCATTCCACCTAACGTCTAGACATATATCTCATCCGACGCTGATGCCGTATATATAAATACATAATATATATGTACATATATGTGAATTTTCAAATGTGTAAGGATGTAACTTAACGCATGCATCTTATGCATTAGTCTGTAACATCCATGCTGTTTTGTCTGCTATAGTTGATGATATACAGATAAGGACGTCCACTCTGGTACAGCTTCTAGATATAGCATGCGACCTGATACCAGGTGATATAGTGAATGAGGTTAGTACACAGATCATGTATTTGGTCTCAACATCCACATTTTCCACATCTTTAGAAAAAGTATCTGATGCGATTGCCGTAATCTTTGGACTTGGATTTGCACCAAATGGATTAGCCAATGGAGACTGTGAGAGATGCGGTTTTAGGGTTGGGTGAGGAATTTGGGTAGGGGGCAAATTAAGGGAGAAATCGCCGCAGAGTTATTTCTGAGTGTACAGTATACTTTCCTTTCCACAAATAAAGGATGGCGAGCGCAAAGATATTTAGGATGATGGGCTCCAATATGGCAGCTTCCCTTTCAGCAACCTTGAGGCTCAGAGTACTTGACCAATTCTGCATAAGAATGATGATCAAATTACATCGCTAATCACTATCTACCTGGGGGCCCTACCTAGGATATTTGACTTGACTTTTGTCATACTTTAAGAAGCCGACATTCACACATACGCTGAGTTTGGGTCAATTTTCTACTATTTTCAGTCGCCACTTTTCACATTCTAGGGCTACTTTTCTAATGTTTCACCTCTGCACATTGTAAAAAGGTCTTTAGCCACTGTTTACGCCTGTCACACTTAACATGGTTAGCCACCCCCCCCCCCACCTGTTGGAAATTTTAATTTTATCAACAGCTCTGTGTTGGTTTGTGAAGTACTAAGTATTGTTTTAGACAGAAAAAAACATACCAATGAGGAAAGTTAGAACATATAAAGAAAAGAATCTCCTCCCAACAAAGGTAAATAACATATTAGTCAGTTCACATTCTTGGCTTGTCATATGTTGCGGTAATTTATACCCGGTTGGGAGACTCCTTGTAGTAGACAAAGTCCTCTGTTAGGCTTTTTCCACATTTAAGAATTTATGTTAGGACAATGTCTATCTTTACCCCTTACTGGTTCATAGAAACAGGGAGTAAACAACCTGATTGAAACATATCTCATTAAAAGAGATAAAATTTATCATTGTGTCCTCAACAAAGTGTGACTAGGGACAACTGACACTCGTTTAGCAGAGCAGTGCGCATAATACTGAAATTATAAAGCATAAGAAAGCTTCACATTTTCACAGTGTTTACGAGACTAAATGGCGAGTTGTTGAACAGCGACTATCGCTTGTACCAATAAACTCCCTCCACCTTATATTAAAAAATCATAAAAAATAATACCGTTTTCCAATAAAAATACCTAACGTCTTTATTATTATAGATGGATCATGCGTTGGTTCTTCGCCCGCAGGGTATGCGCACGTTCCCGAAGCCAACAGACGAAATTGTTGCGTTTGCAGTTACAGACAAGGTGTTCAGGAAAGATAATGATTGGTATGAAAACGACGAAATTGATTTATTATTTGGACATGTACATAGTTTCAAGTCATTCTCTGTACATGGGTTTGACAAAAGTTTATTTCCTACTTTATGCATATGATATGTATATATAATATTGAGTATAGTGTATTTCTAAGCTTCCCAGTTGATAAGCTTCACTAGCTGACTGAATCCAGCTTTCAGAAAATTGATATTCTCCTATAGTCTTAGAAGGCCATAGTTTTGCCATAGTCACACTTCAAAAGACCATTTTAAAGTAAAATTTACATGTATTGTTTTACAATGGCAAGGTAAGCTGATTAAAAAATGATTATGGCTTTATTTTTAAGGCATGAGGTTGGAAAACCTGCGGAAGCGGTAAGCCCGCTGAGATTGGACAAACTGATGAAAACAGCCATTGCGATGGTGGCAATCACTAGTAAGAGCGCGGTGGAATGCAAACCATTCATTGCAGCCACTGTGCCATTAACACCACCACTGAAACATAAACAGGTCTGTTGTTATTATAGATATATCAAATAGCCTACAGGTATTATATAAAAGCGCCCACACTGACATGATAAAGCCAGACATCTGCTTGGAATCTTGTATGAGCAATTTAGCCTGGATGGCTGTGAAAATAACATATTTGCAAGCCATCTGAGCATCAGGTTTTTCTCATATTTAATGTCAAGTCATATGCCCCTGCGAAGCTTTATCATTTTCAGCTAGGAAAGTATTGTTCTCCAGAATACCAAGGCTTGCAACCAATGGTAGTCAAGAACAAACTTTACCCAAGGTCAGATGTTGACGGGAACTCTTATTTCAAGGAGGACTGTGGAATTTTTATACAGGCAAATCTGGTGTATTGTTGAGCCTCTCCCTAAAATACAAACAGAGCAAGTTTTGTTTGTATAATCAAATTCAAAGCTTTGAGATTTGGCATCTTGTTGTTGGTGTAAAATGTTATAAGAAATTTGTTATTTTATTGTAACAGTGGAGACGTTGGGTAGTGCAGCAGCACAAGAGGTCAACTTGGTTGGTTATTCTTTCCTATTTATTTGACAATAAGATCAACACTCTTTTTTTATAGGATAATAATGTAGACGACCTACCTGACCTGACCGACGAGAGCTGGAGAGTCAAGGTAAGGCACTGCGGTAGTTTAAGTTGCAATTAAGTAAACTGTGAAGACTAATAACCTACAGGCAGAGTTTTAAGCCAGTAAAAAGAGTCAAACTTTTTAATTTTCTAGGTGAATCAGCTATTTTAATTTTAGCAACTAGGTTTCCCTCCACTATAACATATATAAATATCTTTCAAGGTTAACTGAATAGCAAAATTAATGCTAATGGGCACTTTTTTGCGTGTAAGGTAGGTTAAGCTTCTATGGCTTTTTTGTGAAAAGTTCTGAATCATATATCATATCATATATGGTTTTTAAGTACATGTTATGTACAATTTTGTTGAACGTTAAAACTTCCATTGTGATTTTTAAAACTTATATAGGTTGGAGACTACACACATACCTCGGAGAACTGATTATCATCAGCATGGTCTTGGTCTGTAAACAATATTGTGTGTAGTCAAAAATGGCCATAATTTCATATGCACCCGGAGATGCCATCAATTGAAAGTAATATGAGTTGCCTCTGCTAGGCGGTTATGACATACCTGAGGGGTAGTTAAGGGCCTTAACAAAACAGGTTTTGTCCGTAGTTACCCTACAGGATCTTAAACTACATGGCGGAGAAAATGGTGTTGGTGTTGTCTGCCCTCGAACACAGCTCGCTCTGTAGCCGAGTCGTTGTCTGAGGTATCCTGGATTGAATTCCAGTGGGAATTACACTCAGAGCATGTACCAACATATTGTTTTTTTCAGTAAAATAACGAATTTTGGAATTGACTTTTTTGGCGTTAATTTTAGCGTTATTGACAGTCGCTAATTTCGCTAACTTTTATGCCAATGAACGTTTTTGTCCTCAAGGGTCAGCTGAAATTGTTCCATAATAAAACTACATGCTATCCTGCCAAAGACTTTAGAGCTATTTTGTTGCAAAATTGTGGATTGTTTTAGGTCTTGGCAATCGGCCAAAAATGCAAGTATGTCATAATTACATATGGGACAACTCTTATTGCTAATATTTTTTGGCATTTCTAGGTGTCTGTGAGTTTGTTATAACACCTAACATTGTTTACAGACCAAGTTCTTGCTGATGACAACTTGCTCTCTGATGTGTGCGTGAATGTCCATTAACTTGAACGGATTATTGAAACAATGCTATTGGTATGAAACGCAATGATAAATCTTCATGAAAGACAATAATTTTCAATCGTCATTGAGAGAATTCATTCATTGCGGCCAAGTGAATAATGGAAACTGTGGTTGTAGGATGCTTTGGGCATGCTGAAACCAAAACTTTATTGTTTCGGTGTTTATTCATCTGGTTTCGGTGTTGGGTAATTATTTGTCTAAACTCATGACAGCTCATCGGTTCATAAAACATCCAGTTTTGAAGTAAAACCAGACAGTCAGATTTTCCAGATAATTCCCCCCTAGTGGATAAGAAAGCTGAGAGACATATGTGTAACGTGCAAGTTTTGTTTGCGTAAACAAAGCACTGAGATTCCGCTCACTGTCAATGATGTACAAAATAATGGATTAATTGTTTTTATAAACCTGAGCAGATGTGAAGATAATAAATTTTCATAAAACTTTTGAGAATCTACAGTACAAAAGTACATTATTTTAGGCCTATTCAGTTAGTGATATAAATCAAGGCGGTAGGATTCTCACTGTTTCCACTGTTAATAAAAGTTATCACACTCTATTTTTTATAGGACAACAATGAAGGCAACCTGGCAGATCCTAAAGAAAAACAACCTGGCGGAGGCTATGGAGTAAAGGTAAGTGACTTTGCTAATTTAAATTTTAATCAATTGATTGTACCATATCACAAACATATGAGGCAAACATGCTGCAAAAGAATGATGTTGATGCTTGCGCTTGATAATAAAACACGGGCTGAGATGCACGGAATAAAAAGCGCACAAAAAACATCAGTCTCTGCATGGGAGATGAAATTTTTACGAAATATCATTTAAGACGAGTGCCATTTAGTGGGGGAAACTGTCTCTTTCCCAAGAGCAATGGTATTAATGGTCCAATATCGGCATGTTGGCATTGCTGTAGGGAATTGCCCTCTTGTCAACTAGACTGTCACTGTCTCATGCATCATCAATACATACTAGTATCATACGATATCATACAATACCTACAAGTCTTACTGCCTCTTTAAAAAAATATCGGAGAGTTGAATGGGAATTACGGATGAGACAACCCCAGTTTCTTGTGGTGAGTTAAGAAGGGTAAGGCCAGTAAAGATTTTATATTACACAAAAAATCCAATGTATTCACAATTGGTTCTAAGAAATATAACGCTTTACATTGCATTTTTGTTTCCGGATCATTGTGAATGTCATTAGCATAAGAAGCTACAATTTGTTAATAATATAACGGTATTTCAACAGCTAAAACTGCATGCCATGCAAAATTTTGAATCTCATCGTCAAGTTATTATTATGATATTTACTATTTCTAACTTTACAGGAAAACAACACGAAAAAAGACCACTACGGAGGGTTTCCAAAAAACAAAATACCTTTTGAGGAACGCTCCTCTTACAAAACTATAGCACAAGCGGTCATTCATGGCACCGATGAGTCGTGGTATGTGGAATAATAACTCTTTTGTTCTAAAATCCCGTCCGTGCAAGTGGTGTCAGTTGGTGTGATTGTGCAGAGTGCTTTCTCAACAAAATATTTGGTATTATATTGGCTTATAGTGTATTCCTAGCATTACTCTGGAATGTGCGAGTCTTCTACCCATTTGTTCAGGTTTTATAAACAAAATAAAAAATACTAGTTCACTAGAAAACAAATAAACAACTGTTCAATATCTGTCAAATACTTTACGGCATAAACATATACAATGCATGCTCTTTCCTAGGCTCCTAGCAGAAACAAATGGTTCCTGGATATGCACATATCAACTGAAGCCATAAATAATTATTCATGCATGGAAAGGGCAACAAGGGTTATAATATACCAAAGTTTTTTTCATTTTCTGCTACCACCATCTTAATAAAATCTCAGATACAAGCACTAGCTATCTGGAACACCATAGTGTAAGTAAGCGACTGTGTGGGATACTTAAATACTTGGTATAAAAGTACCTATGGGTCAGAGTTTGTTATATTCTATTTTTGAAACTTTTATAGAAGGGGTTCACCACCTTTGTATTCAGTTACGTGGATGTTATTGTTTATTAGCCTGCAACTGTATTCAGCAGTTTCTATCAATGGATCTGGACTGAATGTATAAGTATTAATGAAGCAGTCCATCCTGATAACGAGAGGCAATTTCAGGCCGCAGTTAGAGAGTTGTCACGTTCAACCAGACAAAGTCAACAAACATATCCCTGTTTTCGAACCTCTCATATTTATCGGTTATTCCAATTTTGAAGTAATCGGCTCCTGGCCTGTATTGAAAGTTGTAAAGATCAGGGCCATAAAATTTTCAGTTGGAAGTATGCATCTTTAGGGTAGTGCCATGTGCGTTCTGAGAGTACTTATTGGCAGCCCTTCTATAGCTGAAATCATTAAGGATGTGTCTTGATGTTTATTGTCGAAATCTTTTTTGGATATTGTTCTTCAGTTTTTATGACATTCTGTTGTTGTAGGAAGTCAGTGAAAGGGCTCGAGAGAGCAAAACAACTCATTAACGAAGCTGTGGTGTACCCATATCATCTCCCGAGTTTCTTTAATGGCATTCGTGACCCGTGGAAGGTACATTAATATTTCAAGTGACGCAACTAGTCAAGTTTATAATTTTTTTTATATACTCGCGTTAATTTTGGCAAGGACATTAAATATTCACCTCCCATAAATATTTAAATAATACCAATGAATGACTAGCCAGGTCAAATGGCAAGGCTTGATGGACGTGGCTTATACTTCTAGTAAATCATAAGATTTATCAACACGAAACCATGATCCCCAGCATATGTTACTCAAGCAGATGATAATGACATCAAGGCTGTACCAAATAAATTGATTGTTCTGTCTGTATCAACTCGCTCATGGTCAATATCTTGCATTATGATACTTCAGCAGCGGACATGTACAACACTGCATTATATAGAGAAATATATTTTATCAAGCTTGCGACTGTGGCAGAGTAATAAATTGTAATAATAGGTCATGCTAAGCTCGCACATGCTGTATACATTACATCGCAATACATACCGGTACACTTAAATTAGCAATGCCTCATTTTCTTACTGTACAACTTGTATGATATAAATTATCTGCAATCATCCTTCTTAACCAAATTCTTAGAATTCATTTGACAGAGCAAGAAATCAATTTTGACTGACTAATTTTCATGTAATTTCTTCTAGGGAATTCTACTTGTTGGCCCGCCTGGGACAGGCAAAACTCTACTAGCTAAAGCTGCTGCCACTGAGTGTAAATCTACATTCATCAATGTAACAACAGACATGCTTTCCTCCAAATGGGTTGGTGACGCCGAGAAGAACATGGCAGCATTGTTCCGAATAGTGAGTGTCTGCATACAAATAGGCCGTGGAGGTCTATCTTTTAGTTTCGTAGGTCGAAAACTAGCATAGACTTTAGTTACGGCTTTACATGGAGTCACTTCTTACAGTCTACCCATTTTACATATTTTAAATATATATAAATATATATATATGTATATATATATATATATATATATATATATATATATATATAT
>ERZ1740059.1009-NODE-1009-length-14347-cov-3.616429_pt1 | contig 14347 bp, 14 predicted proteins | sample MGYA00581744_ERZ1740059 | MGnify/ENA primary metagenome ERZ1740059 (study PRJEB43018, sample SAMN04849738) | marine metagenome | isolation source: floating plastic debris | place: Pacific Ocean | collected 2008-08-28 | study: EMG produced TPA metagenomics... | reverse complement strand
CGAGGACGTCAAGGAAACGACCGGCAACGAGGGCTTCAACGCCGCCACCGGCAACATGGAAGACCTCGTCAAGAGCGGCATCATCGACCCCGGCCTCGTCGCCCGAACGGCGCTGATCAACGCTGCCTCGGTCGCGGGGCTCATGCTCACGACCGACGTGCTGGTGACGGAACTCGCCGATGATGCCAAGCCGGAGACTCTGGCGACGGTGTGATCTGAGGGCTTCGTCGGTGGGCATTCGGCAGTCGGGTCGAATGTCTCACGCCGATTGCCCAATGCCTAACTATGCCCACCACCCGCGACTATTACGAAGTCCTCAGCGTCGATCGCACCGCCGACGGCGATGAGATCAAGCGCGCCTACCGCCGGCTCGCGATGAAGCACCACCCGGACCGCAATCCGGGCGATGCCGAAGCCGAGGCAGCGTTCAAGGAGGCGGCCGAGGCCTACGAGGTCCTCTCCGATCAGGAGAAGCGCCAGCGGTACGATCAGTTCGGCCACGAGGGCCTCCGCGGGGCCGGGGCTGCGCACCATGATTTCAGCCGCATGGATATCTCCGACATCTTCTCGATGTTCGGCGACATCTTCGGCGGCAGCGGTGGGGGTGGCGGCGGACGCGCCCGCCGAGGTGTGGCCCGCGGGTACGACCTCGAAACCGAAGTCAGCATCGAACTGCGCGAGGTCATCACGGGCGCCGAGCGCGATGTCGAGTTCACACGCCTCGACGTGTGCGAGACCTGCAACGGGAGCGGCGCCAAACCGGGCACGGAGCCGAAGGTCTGCTCGACCTGCAACGGACAGGGCAAGGTGCAGCAGGCGGGTCTTGGCGGCATGTTCCGCATGGTCACGGCCTGCCCGCACTGCAAGGGCCGCGGCACGATCATCACCGATCCCTGCCCAGACTGCCGCGGCACCGGCCGCACGCCCAAGAAACGCACGATCGGCGTCAAGCTCCCGCCCGGGATCCAGGACGGTCAGGTTGTGCGTGTGCAGGGCGAGGGCGAGCCGCCGCCGGCCGAACTGTCCCCCGACGGCAGCGGCATGCGCGGCGACCTGCACGTGGTGGTCCGCGTCGAAGAGCACGAACTGTTCGAACGCGAAGGCGACCACTTGGTTCTGGAGATGCCGATCGGCATCAGCCAAGCAGCGCTGGGCGCCGACATCGAGGCGCCCACGCTCGAAGATTCCGAGACGGTCCGCGTGCCCGCGGGCACGCAGCACGGGACGCTCTTCCGCGTCACCGGCGCCGGCCTGCCGAACCTCCGCAGCCAGCGGCGCGGCGATCTGGTGCTGATCACCAAGATCTAGATCCCCACGAAAATGAGCAAGAAGCAGCAGGAGATCCTGCGGCAGTTCGCCGAGACCGAGGACCACAAGGTGCTGCCCGAATCGCACGGGTTCCTCAACAAGATCCGCGACTTCCTGGGCGGGTAACGCGCCCGCGCGTGGAAGGCTGCGATGCTGTTCCGGAAACGATCCATGGCCGAGACCGACGAACAACTCAACGACACCAACGACATCGACCCGCCGGCCGACGCAGGCGACCACACTGAATCCGACGCCGCGGAACTCGATCCGATGGACGCGTTGCAGAACGAGGTCGAGGACCTGCGTGACAAGCACCTGCGCGCCCTCGCCGAGGTGCAGAACACCCGCCGCCGAGGCGCCCAGGACGCCGAAGAAGCTCGCAAGCAGGGCGCCCGCCGTATCCTCGATTCGATCGTGCCGGTGCTCGACCACTTCGACCTCGCGCTCGCGCAGGACCCCGCGCAGACCACGGCCGAGCAGATCATCTCGGGTGTCTCGGTCATCCGAGATCAGTTCCGCAGCGCGCTCGCGACAGCGGGCGTGACGGAGATCGTCATCGAACCCGGCGCCGAGTTCGACCCGCACCGGTGCGAAGCCGTCACGCGGCAGCCTTCGGACGAAATCGCCGAGGGCCTCGTGCTCGCGACGTTCCAGACGGGCTACGCGCACGGGGAACGGGTCATTCGCCCGGCCAAGGTCGCGGTCTCCGCCGGCCCCGCCGGGACGGAGTAACGCGATGCCGACGTACGACTACCGCTGCAACAACTGCGGGCACGAGTTCGAGCTGTTCCAGTCGATGAGCGCTCCGCACAAACGCAAGTGCCCCGAGTGCAAAAAGAACACGCTCGCACGTCTCCTCGGCCCCGGCGCCGCGGTCCTGTTCAAGGGCTCGGGGTTCTATGAGACCGACTATCGCTCGTAGTCCTACTAGAAAGCCGCGGAAGCGGACAAGCCTTCTGTCTCTTCCTCCAAGAATGACGACAAGAAAGCCGCGACGGAGCCGAAGGCAGCGGCCTCCGAGTCCAAGAAGTCCGGCGAGGCTTCAACAAAGAAGACAGGCGCGAAGAAGCCCACGGGCAAGAAGGCCTGAGTGTGTTGCCCTTAGGCCTCGCAGCCGATCGCCTGGTTGTCGCGCACGGCATTGACCTCGTCGAAGTCGAGCGCATCCGCCGATCGATCGAACGCCACGGCCAACGTTTCATAGACCGCATCTTCACGTCCAACGAAATCGCCTATTCCGACGCCGGCAAGCGCCGCTTCGAGCGCTACGCCGCGCGGTTCGCGGCCAAGGAAGCGGCGCTCAAAGCGATCGGCACCGGCTGGCGATCCGGCATCGCGTGGACCGATGTCGAGGTCCGCTCGGCGCCGACGGGCGAGCCGATGCTTGCTGTCTCAGGCGTCGCCGAACAGTTCGCCCGCGAGCGCGGCATCGGGGCGTGGCTCGTCTCGCTCACGCACACCGACCGCTCCGCGATGGCATCGGTTATTGGTCTGGCGATGCGGGACGAACACCCGGCGCCGGTCGCTGACTCGGAAGGGTGATCGATCCACGAGGGTCTTCGGCCGTCTCGGCGCCACGGGCTCTCATGTGCGGCACAAACTCGGTCTGGTACCAACCTTCCCATCGCTCGGTGTCGTACCCGAATCCATCGGTCGGCGCGCCCCAGTGCCGGGTCGTCAGGTTCACCAGTGACCGGTGCACGGGGCCGCGATAGGTCGTCACCACCGCGTCGCCGCTGCGCAGGAGCGTGCCCTCGGTGATCACGCTGAGCTGCGGGTCGAACGCGACCGCGCTGTCGGCCATCACGGGCTGCAGGTCGCTGACGAACGCCGTCTGCGTCGCGACCATGATCCACGCGAGGTCCCCGGTGCGCGGGCTCGAGCCGCCCGTGCTGGCGACCTGCGCCTGGATCATCAAGGGAATGAGTTGCACGAGGTTGAACGTATCGGCCAGCCCGGCCGCGGCTCGAATCGCCGATTCCGACCGGTCCGCGAGCCCGCCCGCCACGACCAACTGCGCCCGCATCGGCAGCGCGCCTTCGTGATCGACGCGCCGTCGGAGCCGAAGTGCGGCGGCTTCACGGTGTTGTTCGTCGTGATCGAACACCGCGGCCCACGCGATCGCCGCGTCGGACGCTTCGTCGCCCCGCGCGGCGAGTTGATCCAGCAGCCCCGTGCGCACGTCCTCAGCCTCCCGCGCGAACTCCTCGAACAGAATCGGCGTCATCCACGGTTCGTCGAACGCGTTGAGTTTCCACAGGCCCACCTGCCGGCGTTCGACATCGCCCGTGCGGAAGTGCTCGCCGCGGATGATTCGCAGTGTCCGCCGCAGATCGGCTTCGCGGGCGCCGCGGGCCTGAGCCTCAGCCCAGGCTTCGCTACCGGGCTCGGGGATCAGGGTTTCGATCCAGACCGGTACGTTGTTGTGTCCCGCGGGGCGGCCCCCGGTGTCCGGCAGGCTGATGCGCACGTCCGGCTCGCCCTGCGCAAGGGCCGACGCCGATAAAGCGAGGGAAATCATGAGGGAGACACGAAAGCAGGATGGCGCCATGCGGAATGATTCGCGTGAGCGGCCCGACGGTTTCCCGCCGTCCCGCACGCCGTCGGCAGGGAGCCGGTATCGTCCCCCAACCGCCCACGCCGTTTCGATCTCTGACCGCGGGCGATTCACGAGAGTTGGAGAAAGCACGCCGATGAGCGTCCACTGGTCGATCCTCAGAACCTGCTTCAAGCGACTCCGCACGCCGATGCTGTCCGATGATCGGCGCAGCTACACCGGCTTGGAACTCCTCGGCGGCGCCATGCACCTCGCCGAGCTCATCGACGCACGCTGCTCGAGCCCCGTCGTCGGCGTTCTGCTCCCTTCCAGCGGCGCCCCGGCCATGTGCGCCTTGGCCTCATGGATCACCGGGCGGGCTGTGGCGCCGCTGAACTTTCTGCTCACGCCCGACGAGCTTCAGTACGTCATCGACGACAGCGAGACCGATCTCATCCTGACGTCGAAGGAACTGCTCGCCGCGACAGGCCACGCCCCGCGCTGCAAGCACGTGGTTGAACTGGAGTCCTTGGAGTTCACCGGCGTGCCCCCGCTGCGCTGGCCCGCGGGCGCCGGCACGGATGACCTTGCGGTGCTGCTCTATACCAGCGGCACCAGCGGCAAGCCCAAAGGCGTCATGCTCACGCACGGGAACATCGGGTCCAATATCCGTCAGTGCATCGAGTTCGCTCAGTTCACGACCGACGACGTGATGCTCGGCGTGCTGCCGCAGTTTCATTCATTCGGCCTCACGGTGCTGACCGCGCTGCCCATGACACTCGGCTGCCGAGCCGTGTATTCGGCGCGGTTCATCCCGCAGCAGATCGTTCGGCTGTTCCGAAAGCACCGCCCGAGTGCCTTCATCGGCATCCCGTCGATGTACAACGCGCTGCTCAAGGTCAAGGGCGCCACCGCCGAGGACTTCGCCTCGCTCCGCTTCGCGGTCTCGGGCGGGGAGCCCCTGCCCGACGACGTCGCGCGGCGGTTCAGCGACCGGTTCGGCATCAACATCGCCGAGGGGTACGGCCTCACCGAGACCTCCCCCGTGACCAACATCTGCCTCCCGCACGAGTACCGCCCGCACACCGTCGGCCGCCCGCTGCCGGGCATCGACCAGCGCATCCTTGATATCGAAACGCGGCGCCCGCTCGGACCGCTTGAGGACGGCGAGGTCGTGATGCGCGGGCCGAACCTCATGCGCGGCTACTTCAAGCGAGACGCCGACACACGCAGAGTCATCGGGCCGGACGGCTTCTTCAAGACCGGCGATATCGGGCGGTTCGACCGCGAGGGCTGCCTCTACATCACCGGCCGACTCAAGGAGATGATCATCGTCGGCGGAGAGAATGTCTTCCCGCGCGAGGTCGAGGAGGTGCTGGCCGCGCACCCCTCGGTCCACGCCTGCGGCGTCACGGGCATCCAGGACGGCAGTCGCGGCGAGGTCGTCGCGGCGTTCGTCGAGATCGAAGAAGACGCCGTGTTCGATGAGACCGCGCTCAAGGCCTGGTGCCGAGAGAAGCTGGCGGGCTACAAAGCGCCCCGCCAGATCCGGGCGGTGGATCAACTCCCGCGGAACGCCACGGGCAAAGTCGTCCGCCGTGAACTCCACAAGCTCTTGGAAGAGCCGGTCGGCTAATCGCCGGTTGGCTATGAGAGCACCGGCTGGCACTCAACACAGCCGCCGCGGCGGGCCGATACCATCCTCCGAACGATCACACGAACCGAACACCCCATCCGCGGCGCCCCGCACGCGGAACGGAGCCGACCCCGATGGATCTCTACATCGACACCGCCAACCTCGATGAAATCAAACGCGCCCACGACCTAGGCGTGCTCGACGGCGTCACGACCAATCCGTCCCTGATCGCCAAAGAAGGCGTGGATTACGGAAAACGTCTCACCGAGATTTGCGAGGTCGTCGCGGGCCCCGTCTCGGCCGATGTGATCGCGACCGAATACGATGGCATGATCACCGAAGGCCGCGACCGCGCCAAAATCGCCGAGAACATCGTCGTCAAGTTGCCCTCCACCATGGACGGCCTGCGAGCGTGTAAGACGCTCAGCGATGAGGGCACACGCACCAACCTGACGCTCTGCTTCCAGCCGCTCCAAGCGCTCATGGTCGCTAAGGCCGGCGCCTTCCTTGTCAGCCCGTTCATCGGCCGGCTCGACGACATCGGCGAAGACGGCATGGACCTGATCCGGTCCATCCGCCACGTCTACGACAACTACGGCTACGAGACCAAGGTCCTCGCCGCGTCGATCCGGCACACGAACCACCTGCTCCAGTGCGCGCTCTACGGCGCTGATGTCGCGACCGTGCCGTTCGATGTCATCAGCTCGATGATGAAGCACCCGCTGACGGACATCGGCCTCAAGAAGTTCATCGCCGATTACAACAAGGCCTTTGGGTAATCCAAGGCCTTCGGGCAACCCGCATTCAGACGTCCGGCTCGATTTCAAACGTGAACTCGATCTCGACCGGCGCGTTGAGCGGCAGGCCCGACGCGCCGACGGCCGCGCGCGCATGCCGACCTCGATCCCCGAACAACTCGAGCATCAACTCGCTCGCGCCGTTCGCTACCTGCGGATGAGCCCCGAAGCCAGATTCGGCCTGCACAAAGCACCCCAGCCGAACCACGCGGCGGATGCGGTCCAGCGAGCCGGCTTCACGTTTGACGACCGCGAGGCCGTTGAGCGCACACTGTCGGGCACACTCCACGGCATCCTCGAGGCTGACCTCGCCCGGCACGGATCCCATGGCGATCAGGACCCCGTCGCGGACAGGGATCTGGCCGGCGGTCACGACAACATTGCCCGTTCGGACGCTCGGTATGTAGGCCGCGACCGGCTCTGGCGGCTCGGGCAGCGTGAGCCCCAAGTCCCGCAAGCGTTGTTCAGGATCGGGCTGAGTCATGATCGCCCTCTCTTGTTAGTGTACTGTCCGGATTTCGGGTCCGCCTCTCTGTTCGGAACCGCCCCGTTTGACGGCCGAATAGACGAGAGAATACAATCTGTCTGCACGTGCACCTTGGTAGGCGACGGGTCCGCACCATGTCCCTGACTGCACTCATGCGACGGCCACTTGGTCGTCCGCTCGCAATGGCGAGCTACTGGGTCTCCCGCCTGCCGACAACCTGACGCTCCGGCGCCGGCCTTTCAGGACGCAGTTTGCATCCGGGCCGCCCCTGTGAGCCGATCGCCAGCACTTGGCTATCGAGCGATCTTTCGCCTCACAAGTTCGCTCTGCTGCGGCGGTCTATCGGCACCGAGGCGCCATTGAGGACCGGTGACTCAAACGGGCATTGCCCAATGGAGCACTGCGTCCGGGAGACTTCCATGTTTATGAACCGTTCTAACCGCAAGGGCTTTACGCTCATCGAACTGCTCGTGGTCATCGCGATCATCGCGCTGCTCATCGGCATCCTCCTGCCCGCGCTCGGCAAGGCCCGCGCCTCCGCTCGCCAGCTGAAGGATTCGACCCAGGTCCGCGGCATCATGCAGGCCATGGTGACCTTCGCCGCGAGCGACTCTCGCGACGAGTACCCGCTGCCCTCCAAGCTCGACCGTGCTCACACCACGGTTGAGGATCCGGGCACCGGCCGTCAGGAAGAGAAGGACATCACCCGTCACATCATCTCGATCCTGATCGACGGCGGCTTCATCAGCCCCGAGATCTGCATCTCCCCGTCTGAGGTCAACGGCGATATCGAGCAGTACGAGTCGTACCAGTACGACGAGCCGGAAGCGGCCTTCTCGACCGAGAAGACCCGCGCCCTGTGGGATCCCGGGTTCCGCGCCCTGCCCAGCGACGAGCGCATTACGGGTGAAATCGGCGCCGACGGCGTTGGTGGCTTCTCGTACGGTCACTCGCTGCCCTTCGGCAAGCGCAAGACCCGCTGGGGCCAGACCTTCAGCTCCACCGAAGCCGTCCTCGCCAACCGTGGCCCGGCCTTCGAGCCGATCCAGGCCAACTCCAGCGATCCGTACGAACTGCTCGACACCGACGATCAGTCGCCCGGCGGCAACTACGATCGTCCCCTCGGCACCTCGTCCAACACCCTCCTCATCCACGGCACCCGCCAGCGTTGGGAAGGCAACATCGGCTACAACGACAACCACGTGTCGTTCTCCAACGAGCCGGATCCCGAGTCCGTCGCCCTGACGTTCGAGAACATTCAGAACCCCAACGCGCGCACCCAGACCGCCAACGTCTTCGTCAACGAAGCTGACCTCACGCGTGAGTCCGCGGAACTGAACGACCAGGCCCTCAACACGCAGACCGACAACATCAACGCCTACCTCCGCTCGTTCTCCGAGGTCTCCGATGGTCAGACCTCCGGCTACACCATCGAGTTCTTCTGGGACTGATCCCGTGTAGTCACCGGCTCGTTCCGATCTTGATCGGACGGGCCTCTGTCGGACGAATCCCCGTTTCTCCGACACATGCATGAACTGAGAAGGCCCGCTCCAGCAATGGGGCGGGCCTTTCTTTTGTGCTCAGCGAAGCAGTCGCGGCATCGAAATCTACCGGACGGTCAGATTGCCAACATACGTCTCGTACGCCCTCGTGCGTTCATTGAGCCGGGCTTCGGTTGCGTCTTCGAGCTCGAGGAGCGTTTCGAGACGCGTTTCCTGTTCGTTCAGCTTCCGCGTGTACCGGGCGAACAGCTCGCTCGTACGGTCGAGCCGGCCCATGTTGTTGCGGATGCGGTTCTGATCCTTGTCGATGTCGCCGCGCTCGTTCCGAATCGCCTCGAGGTCCCGCTCGGTCGCTCGGATCAACCCACGCAGCCGACCGGCCTCGCGAACGGCGGCGACCACGTCCTGAGACACCTTCCCCGAGCGTGCGAGCGAGACCAGGGTTGGCAACTCGTACGTCGTCAGGCCGACACGCTGCCGCGTGGTGCGTTCCTGCGTCACGTCCATCGAGGCCTCGCCGCCCGGATCGAGCGTCAGCTCGAATCGGTACAGCCCATCGCTCGTATCCGAAGGCGTCCGCGGCTCCACAAGCTCCCAGCCGCCCAGCTTGGCCTGCTCGATGATGAGCGTCCTGGGACGGGCCTGATCGTTCGAATCGAACGTGTGTGTCGTCGTCTGCCGGCGTAGGCGCGTCTCCTCGAAGACCCCGTTGACGATCCGCAGGCGGCGGAGGTCGTTTTCGGATTGGGTGTTGCTCGTCGCGGTGATATCCAGATCCACGGCGTATGCCAGCAGGCGGTCCTCGCCCGTCGACACAAAGTCGATCTGGGCGTCACCGGCGTAGCGTTCACCGTCGTACACGCTGATGGGGCCGGCCATCATGGGCGCGTCGGTGCTGTTGGCGATCTCGACACCCCGCATGGGTTGCCCGGCGCCCGAGTAGATCGTCACACGCCGAGCCTCGATGCCGTCGGCGATGATCGGAAGCATGGCGGATTGCTGCCGCTCGATCGTGACCGGCCCGTCGATCCGATACTCGACCACCTCGCCCACGCTCTCCGCAAACGCCTTCGAGTGCACCGATTGCAGGACATCTGCAACCTCAAATGATGAACCGAACGCGGTGAAGTCGCTTTCAGAAAATGCTCCATCGCTCGCCAAAGTCTGAGAACGCCGTACGTTCGCATCGAACCGAGCACCCTCCGCCATCGCCCCGGCCGCCGGCGCTGGAGCGGGCGCACGACCGAGCGACCGCCCGTACACCTTAGGTCCCACACTCGCGATAACCGGCACGCCGATTTCAGGCCGACTCAGGTACAGCGGCTCGTACAGGTCCATCGTGAAACTCACGGGCCGACCCGCGACCAGCGAGAGGTCGATGTCGGTCCAGTCTTCATCGGTCGTGTTCTCGACGATCGCCCAGCCCTGCACGAACGCGCTCGGCGTGGCGCCCGCGGCCGGCTCACTCGGCTCGGGCAGAATCAGCCGATAGCTCGTCTTCCAGACCGGCGCCTCTTGGACGTACGCCACCGCGATGTCGCGCTCTCCGTCGCCGCGGAAACGCAGGTCGACCGACTTGGTCTCGTCGCTGCCACGATCGCCGATCGCGCTGAGCGCCATGCGGAACTCCTGCGCGAGCGCTTCATCGAGGATGCGGAAGCCCTGGGCGCCCGTCAGGTCCACGCCCCGGATGGCGCCGGCACCGGTGAGAATCTGCACGAACGGCCGCGGCGCGGTCGTGCCCTCGCCCGTCGGCGCGGGCCGGGTTTCGACGCCCACCACCGAACCGCGCACGACGCCGCCGGTGGCTTCGAGCTCAATCTCGGCGCCCCGCAGCTGCGAGAGCAATCGCGTGAGCCCCGGATCGCCCGACAGATCGATCGCGAAGCTGGCCAGCCGACGCTCGAGCGGATCCCGGCTCTCGTAGCCCACGCCCTCGACTCGGCCGCCGTCCAGGTCCACGACAAGCATCGATTTGAGCACGTCATTGATCTGGTCCGCGTCGAACGCCATGGAGACGTCGGCGTTGCCGCGGACCGTGCCCCGGCGCTGAACCGACGCGACGCCCGAGCGATAGAGCGTGAGCCCGGTCATCGGGATGGCCCCGGCATCGGCTTGATGCATCGGATTGGCCGGAGCGGCGGGCTGGGCATGGGCCACGGCCAGCGTGGAGAGCCCGACGGCGGCGCCGGCGAGCAAGACAAGTTGGACGGCACGGGCGGGACGGCGGCGGATGGGTCGCACGGGGCACTCCTTCATGCATCGACGGGTTGGGGCCGAAGCCATTGGATCGGCCGATCGTCGGTCGAGCTAACAAGTTGATCGGATCGTTCGTGTCTGGTTCGCCAACGCGGCGATCGGCACGCTCATTCGGACGAGACCAACCCCCGCCCCGTTCCGTCGCGGATCGCCGCGTTGCCCGCGGGTGACACGGCATCGGCGGGCCTCGGGTATCTCCTATAGTCGGCTTCGATGGCTCCGCTTCCCTTGATGCCGATGTCGACGACCCCGTCAGGGCTTACCGATCTGAGCGAGATCACTCGGGGCCTGCTCGCGGCCGTCGAAGGCGAGGTCCGCCTGGGCGCGCACGACCGCATGCTCTACGCGACGGACGCATCGCTCTATCAGGTCGAACCGATGGCGGTGGTCATTCCCAGCTCCACCTCCGACGCCGAGCGGGCCGTGCGTTACTGCGTTGAGCACGGGTTGCCGATCCTCCCTCGCGGCGGGGGCACCTCGCTCGCGGGTCAGTGCACCAACCGGGCCGTGGTGCTCGATCTCACGCCCGCGTGCCGGCGCGTCCTCTCGGTCGACGCGACGGGACGCACGTGCCGGGTCGAGCCGGGCATCAGCGTCGACGATCTCAACGACGCGCTGCGTGCGCACGGCGTCTTCTTTGCGCCCGACCCGGCCACCGCGAAGCACGCATCGATCGGCGGGTGCATCGGGAACAACGCCGCGGGATCGCACTCGATCAAGTACGGGCGGACTTCCGAGTCCTTGCTGGGCGTTGATGTGGTCTTGGGCGATGGCTCACGTGTTGAACTGAGCGAAGGTGCCGCGACGCGCGACCCGCGCGTGCGCGTACTGACCGAGCAGGTCGCCGGAGTGATCCGTCGGCACGAGGCATTCATCCGCGAGCGATTCCCCAAGACGGTCCGGCGCAACGCGGGGTACGCGCTCGACATGATCCTCGCGCAGCTCGACGCCTCAGGGCCCGAGTTCGAGCGGGTGAATCTCGCCCACCTGATCTGCGGCGCCGAGGGCACGCTCGCGACCACGCTCGGCGCCACACTCCGCCTGCACTCGCTGCCCAAAGCCAAGGGCCTCGCGATCGTCGCGTTCGATGATCTGGACGCGGCGATCAACGCGGTCGGGCCGATCCTGGAGACGCAGCCCGCAGCGGTGGAACTGCTCGACGACAACGTCATCGATCTTGCCTCGGCGAACCGCGAGTACCGGCAGTATGTCGATCTGATGCCCAAGCCGGCGTCTGGGAAGCCGCTGCGGGCGGTGCTGTACGTCGAGTACTACGCCGATGAACACGCAGGCGAGATCGAGGCACGGTTCGGGCAACTCACGGACCGCGTTGGTCGGGACGGCGTTGCCTTCTACAGCGATGGTCCATCGATGGCCGAGGCATGGAAGCTGAGCAAGGCCGGTGAGCCGTTGCTTCATGGCGTGCCCGGCGCCCGCAAGCCGATCACCTTCGTCGAGGACAACGCGGTCCCGCCCGAGCGGCTGCCCGAGTTTGTCCGCCGATTCCGGGCGATCGTCGAGCGTCACGGCACGCGGGCCGCGTTCTATGCGCACGCCTCGGTCGGTGTGCTCCACGACAGGCCGATGCTGGACATCCACGCCGCCGAGGACCGCGACCGCCTGCGCGCGATCGCGGTCGAGGTCGCTGATCTGGCGAAAGACATGGGCGGCGTGATGTCGGGCGAGCACGGCGACGGCCGCGTGCGCTCGCCGCTGCTGGATCGGTACTTCGGTGATGAACTGATCGCCGCCTTCCGCGAGATCAAGGCCATCTTCGATCCGAAGGGGCGGATGAATCCGGGCAACATCGTCGATCCCGCGGGCGCCCAGCGTCCGATCGAATCGATGACCGAGCGGCTCCGCGTGAAACCCGATGGATCAGACGTGGGCGTTGCTGCAACTGAGACGTTTTACGACTACAGCGATCAGCACGGCTTCGACGGCGCGGTCGAGATGTGCAACGGGTCGGGCGTCTGCCGAAAGACCCGCGGCGGGACCATGTGCCCGAGCTACATGGCCAGCCTCGACGAGCGGCATTCCACGCGAGGCCGGGGCAACGCGCTGCGCTTGGCGGTGTCCGGCCAGTTCAACCGAACCGCTGACGGCTCGCCGGATTGGAATGACCAAGGCACACTCGAAACGCTGCGCTTGTGCCTGAGTTGCAAAGCCTGCAAGAGCGAGTGCCCGAGCAACGTGGATATCGCCCGGCTCAAGGGCGAGTACCTCGCCCAGCGTCGCCGAGCACTGGCGAAGACCTCCCTCCAAGCCCGTGTGTTCGGAGAGGTCCATCGGCTGAACAGACTGGCCTCGATCACGCCCAGGCTTGCGACGTTCTTCAATCGCACGGCACCCGCAAAGGTGCTGCTGAACCGGTTGGTGGGTGTCGATCCGCGCCGCGACCTGCCCGCGTGGCGGAAGCCGCTGCACAAGCAGTGGGGGGCGGACGACGCGTCGCGGCCGACCGACGCCCCGGTCGTGGTGCTGCTCGCCGATACGTTCACCACGCACAACGAGCCGGCGATCGGGCTCGCGACCAAGCGGGCGCTGGAGCGGTTCGGCTATCGGGTCCGCCTGCTGTGTGTCAGCGACCTCGGCCGGGCGATGCTGTCAACGGGCTTGGTCCCCGAAGCGATCGCCGATGCCGACGCCTGGTTGGCAAACCTGAAGCCGATGCTCGATGACCCAGCCGTGCGCGCGTTCGTGGTGTGCGAGCCGAGCTGTCTGTCTTCGATTCTGGACGACTGGCTGCTGCTCAAGCTCAACACACCGATGGACACGCGGCGTGCGCTCGCCGAGCGATCCTTCCTCCCCGAGGACTTTCTGGATCGGTTCTGGGATGAGCACCCGACGCGGCCGAAGGTGTCGCTGCCATCCGGGCCGATCGTGTTCCACGGGCATTGTCATCAGAAGGCGCTGCTCGGCACGGGCAGCAGCGCGACACTGCTCCGTCGTATCGCCGCGATGGACGGCGGAGGCGACCGGGTCCGTGTGCTCGACAGCGGCTGCTGCGGCATGGCCGGCTCGTTCGGCTACACGGCCGACCGGTACGACCTCTCAATGCGCATCGGTGAGTTGACGCTCTTCCCGGCCGTGCGCGAGGCGAGCGACGAAGCCACGGTCATCGCGTCGGGCACGTCGTGCCGGGAGCAGATCCAGGGCGGCGTCGGTCGCGCCGCGTGCCACCCGATGCAGGCGCTGCGGTTCGAGTAAGCACGGTCCGGTTCGGCAAGCGACCTAGGTCGTTGAGCCCGGATCGACCTCGCGTCTTTCGGTCCCGTCATATTCGTACAGCTTGCCCGGTTCCTCGCCTTTGCACGCTTTGTGCGATCCGTCGCAGAATGGGAAGTTCTGCGTGATGCCGCAGCCGCAGATGAAGACGGGCTTGTCCTGCGGGTCGATGCGGATGGGCCCGTCGCGGTCGGCACGCACAATGCGTGGCATAGCGGTCTCCTGATTCGTTTGCTGTCAGACGGGGCTGGCCACGCTGGTGAGCAGGCCCGCGATGATCGCGTCGGCGGCGCCCTGCGTATCGAACGGCCCGGAATGGAGCACGAGCCGGTGCGACCAGACCGCGAGCGCGTTGTCGAGAATGTCTTCGGGAATGACGTGGTCGCGTTCGTCCATCAGCGCCGTGGCCCGGGCCGCCTGGGCGATCGCGAGCGAGCCGCGGGGCGAGATGCCGACGCGGACCTCGTCGTGCGCGCGCGTCGCGGTGGTGAGCTGCACGATGTATTCGGTCAGCGAAGCCTAGATACGCACCGCCAACGCGGCGTTTTGAAGGCCGATAACGGACGCCGGTGTCACGACAGCCACGAGAGAGTG
>ERZ1740059.1008-NODE-1008-length-14348-cov-5.361646_pt1 | contig 14348 bp, 10 predicted proteins | sample MGYA00581744_ERZ1740059 | MGnify/ENA primary metagenome ERZ1740059 (study PRJEB43018, sample SAMN04849738) | marine metagenome | isolation source: floating plastic debris | place: Pacific Ocean | collected 2008-08-28 | study: EMG produced TPA metagenomics... | reverse complement strand
ATCCGCCTTCGGAAATGGTCGCTGCATCATCAGCGTCCCACCAACCGATCAGGGCCGCATCTGTCGCGGGGGTAAAGGCGCCCAAAGACAGGCTCGATGCGTCCCGTGCGCCGTTGGCATCGGTCTGGGTGACCTGGTTGCCCTGTTCGTCGTAGCCATAGGTGGTGCGATGTCCCTCGGCATCAATGACCGCTTTCAAACGCCCCGCGTTGTCGTACTCATACTCGGTACGTATCCCATTCTGGTCAATGCGCGCCTCCACCCGCCCAGCGGCATCATACTCAACACGGGTGCGGGTACCATCGGCATATTCCTGCCCCACCGGACGACCCAAATCGTCATACAAAAATCGCGTCACCTGGCCCAGGGCATCGGTCTGGGTACGCTGGCGGCCAGCGGCATCGTAGGCAGTGGTAAAGCGTGGATTGTCGCTCGGGTCGTCGGGTGTTTCATCGGGCAGAATGGTCTCAACCACCCGACCCACCTCATCATGGCGGAATTCGGTGCGGTTGCCCCGTTCGTCAATCTCGGCAATCACGCGACCGGCAATATCGTATTCGGTCCGGGTGCGAGGATTATCGCTGTTGTCGTTGGGGGTGGCATCCGGGTAGATGGTGGCAATCTGACGCCCCACTTTGTCGTATACCATCAGCGTGCGCCGACCTAGCTCATCGATTTGGGCGATCACCTGCCCAGCGGCATCATACTCGGTCCGGGTGCGAGGGTTGTCGTCATCGTCACCAGGGGTATCGTCGGGGTAAATGGTCTCCTTTAGTTCACCCCGATCGTTATAGACGTACTTTGTCGAGCGACCCAGGGCATCAATCTCTTCGATACGGTTACCAGCGGCATCATAGATCGTTCGGGTGACATACCCCATCGGGTCAGTGACCTTCACCACTCGTCCTTCATCGTCGTACTCCATCTGGGTGACCAGGGTCTCGATGGTGCCATCGGCCAGGGTGCGGGTGGTGGTCTCCGTTTTGCGTTCCCCATTGGGGTAATAGGTAAAGCTAGTCGTATTCCCCAGGGCATCGGTCTGGGTCTCTACATTGCCGTAGCGGTCATAGGTAAAGCGGGTCACTCCAGACCCATTGGTCATGGTTTTCAGCAGACCAAAGTTATCGTACTCAAAGCTCAGGGGACCGCTGGCTTGGCCGTCTATCTTGGTGAGGTTCCCCTTGGCATCGTAGGTATTGGTGGTGGTCTGTCCCGTGGGGTCAGTGGTGGTGAGCACGTTGCCACGACTATCGTAGGTGTAGCGAGTAACATTATCCAGAGCATCTTTTTCGCTCAGGATATTGCCATCGGCATCGTAGGTAAAGGTAGTGGTATTGTCTAATGCATCAGTCTCCGTGAGCATATTGTTCTCACTGTCATATGTGCGCCGGGCAATAACGTTTAGATCATCATCAAATTCGGTAACAACATTACCCCGTTCGTCATATTCATAGGTAGTGCTGTAACCTAGCTGATTAGTGACAGTATGAAGAGAGTTATCAGGATTGTAGTTTAGAACGACAGTCTTATTACCGGCATCCGTCAATTTGTTCAGGCGGCCTTGGTCGTCATATTCTGATTTCACCCCGGTGCGACCCAAGGGATCAATAATCTCTTCCAGATAGTGCGCCCGGTCGTTGTTGTAATCGAACTTAGTAGTGTTATTCTCCCGGTCAGTCACTGCGATCAAATCACCATTGGCGTCATAGTCATAGATCACCTCATTCCCCTCGGGGTCAATGGCTTTCTTAATCCGGTTCTGGGCATCCCGCTCAAATGTCACCTGTTGCCCCGTGGAGCTACTAATGCCCGCATCGGTAAAGGTGAGCACGTTCCCATTCAGGTCCGTCACCGTATCCAAATCCCCCGTCGTAGCATTGATGCGATACACAATCCCTTCCTGGGTAGTCAGCTCATAGTAGTTACCAAAGCCACCATAGGCATCATTTGCCGGGTTATATCGCGCCCCCCCAAGGTTAGCGAATTCGCCATCTCGTAACCGAGTAATATCCGCTTTTTTCACGGTTAGCGTACTGGTGCTACCGGGCTCTGATTCAAAGGCTGGCCGATACAGCACATTACCAACAAGACTACTGAGGCGAGACAGGGGATGACGCTGGGGCTTAAAGGTAAAGCTCTCTCGCTTGCCCCCCGGCAGGGTTATATATACCTTATCCCCTTCCGAGAATCCCTTAGAGCCAATACCATAGTCTTCTAGCTGTTCATCCCGTCCCAGGCTGGTGCGCAGGTCCGTATCGCGGAATTCCAACCGCCAGCCATAGCCAAAGTCATCGGTGGTATTCGACGTCAGCGTATCGTAGGTGCGAGTCACCTGGATGGGAATCCCTGCCACCGGAACCGACATATCGGTAAACGACAGTTGGAAGTTACCCAGCTTCAGCTCCCCTTCCACATTTACCTGTGTTTCAATCGTAGACGCTAACCCATTGGCATCCTCCGCCCGCAGCCGCAGTCGATAGCTGTCGTTTTGCAGGATGGATGGGTCAAACTGTCCCAACACACCATTCTCCACAACAGCATTGCCTCGGGCAATCTCCACAAAGTCATTACTACCCACCACCGCAACAGATAGTGTGTAGAACACTAAGTTATCGTCAAGGGCGCTGCCAACAATGTCGATCGGTCCAGTAATAGCGGTGGAAAAGTCTGCGCCATCCGCTAAGGATATTAGCTCCACCTGGGGAGCTGCCACATCCGACCGATCAATCACCCGCACAGTCCCATCATCCGTGCCCACATTTCCGGCAGCATCCGTCGCTGTCGCCACCACATCAACAAGGCCAGTTTCATTGAGCGTCAGCTTGGCCTGTCCCTGACCATCAAGCGCAACCGGGGCACCATTCACCTCTAGCATCAACGCATCAACCGCCACATTGTCCGTCGCCTGGGCAATCAGCGTTACCGATTCACCCAAGTCAACCGGGTTCCGAGTAATCAATAAATCAACCAGAGGAGCCTCATCATCGGCTGCAACTGCGATCTTATACGCCTGAGTATCCGTTGCCCCATAGTGATCAGTCACGGCAATATCCACATCATAGGTATTACCAACGTTGGCAATAGTAGGAGTCCAAACCAATCGACCAAAGGAATCCAGCACCATCCCCTCTGGTCCACTCACCAAACTCACATCCAGTAAGTCACCATCAGGGTCTGTCGCTAGCACGCTATAAAGATAATCCGCCCTTGCGGTTGCCGTTGTAATTGGGGCAGACAGAATGGTCGGCGCATCATTCTCTCTGACTAATAAAGGAAATGCCTGACTGCCCCGTCCACCGGATGGATCGCTCACTGAGATAACAACGTTCGTGCTGCCCTCCTGATTACTCGCAGGCGTCCATTCAACCAAGCCAGTAATGGGGTCAATGGTCATCCCATCAGGTGCATCTAACAAACCAAAGGTAAGGTTATCTCCATCGGGGTCAAAGGCCTCCACATCATAGGTATAGGTTGTTCCAGCCACGGCCACAAAGCTAGGATTCGAATCAATTACCGGGGGACTGTTGGGCGCGACTGCGACAACCATCAGGGCATAGGTTTGGGTCGCAAACCCACCCTCACCATCGCTCACCAGCACATCAACGGTATGGGACCCAAACTGCTCGGCCCCCGGCGTCCAGGAAATCTCTCCAGTGGCTCCATCGATGGTCATCCCCTCAGGCGCACTCACCAAACTGTAGGTAATCGAATCACCATCCCCATCGGTCGCAGTCACGGTGTAGCTATACGCCTGATCAATAGCCGTCTGGGTTCTGGGAATCGAGTTAATAACCGGGGGCGTATTGACACCCCGCACATTAATGTCAAATGTTTGGGTCGTTGTCCCGCCAACACCATCTATAGCCTGCAGGGTAATGGTATGGTCACCCAGTTGCTCCAGTGTGGGTGTCCAGCGCAAAGCCCCCGTCTCAGGCTCCACCGACATCCCCAGCGGTCCCGACTCTAGGCTCCACACCACAATGTCATTATCCGCATCCGTCGCCACCGCATCATATTGATACTCACGGTTCGCCGTTGCACCCAACCCAGGCATAGAGACAATCTCTGGAGCAGAATTCACATCCTGGCTCACCACTTCCACAGCAAAGGTCTGTGTGGCAACACCGCCCCGACCGTCCGTGACTTCCAGGGTGATCTCATTGGCCCCAAACTGATTAGCTCCTGGGGTCCATAGCAACAGTCCGTTCTCATCCAGCGTTGCCCCCGTCGGTGCTGCGGTCAGCCGATAGGCAAGCGGATCGCCATTGGCATCGGTAGCCTCCACCTGATAGCGGTATTGTTGTTCTAGCCGGGTGGTTGCTCTCGGCGTAGAGAGAATGACCGGATCTACATTCGGCGCATCCGCCACCACTGACAGGGTAAAGCTTTGGGGTGTCTCACCCCCGTTACCATCCTTCACCATCAGCGTAAACGATTGTTCTCCCAGTTGAGATATCTCTGGAGCAAAGTTCAGGGTCCCCGTCTCACTGTCTACAGTGGCTCCTACGGGACCCTCTACCAGCTCGTAGGTCAGCGTATCACCCTCAGCATCCTGGGCCTTTATCCGATACTGATAGGGCAAACCTGCCACCGCTGTCTCCGCTGGAGTAGATGTAATCGTCGGTGCAGTATTAATGGCCGGTACCGCAATTTGGAATGGTTGCAGGTCAAACCCACCACGACCATCCTGTACCCGCAGGATAACATCAAAGGCTTGGCCAGCCTGGTCAAATGTTGGCTCCCAAAAGACCACACCCGTCGCTGGGTTAATCACCATGCCCTCAGGCTTCACCGTCAGGTCATAAATTAAATCATCGAAATCTGGATCCGTCGCTAGGGCTTCGTAGCGTAATCGTTCGCTTACCTCAGCCACTGTAGGTGCCGTTGTTGTGAAGGTTGGGTATCCATTTACAGCGATCTCGTTTGTCGGTTGGTTACCGAAATTGACACCCTCAACAACGTCACCTGTATCAAGGGAAACAAGATGATACCCTGGGTTTTCTGGGAAGGTTTGAACATATCCCTGTGGAACCAGTTCTCGAACCGTGTAATCTCCAGGTAGCAATCCTGTAAACCGATATTGACCAGTTTCATCAATATCAGATGTTGTTGGATTATCAGAAGCTGTTAGTTGAGAAGGTTCATCAAGATCAAGAACCCCATTATTATTCAAATCTAAATAAACTCTTACCCCTGCTAAGCCGGTATCAAGTTCAGGTGAAATTCTTTGGACTATTACATCAAAGGAACCCGTATTATCACCATAGGCCCCTGGCTCACCATCGAACACGAAACCATCTACAAAGCCAAGGTGCAAGCTGGTTGTCCCCTCAGGCGCTGTAAACCTTTGAGATAGAGGTCCTTCCTCATTAGTCAAACCATCTCCAATAAAGAATATTTGACCAAGCTCTGGAGATAGCGCAGGGAAATCAGAGCTAAGAGCTGATGGTGTAAAATCAAGTGTTGTAGGAGGAGTCGTATTGATTGGGTTTTCATCAGATAGGAAAACTCCAACTAGAGCCGCGCCTGGTCCTCTGTAGCCACTAATACCTCCGATGCCGGGATGGCTTGAACTATCAAGATCAAGACCGTCAGGCTCATTTTGCCGTCCCACACCGAAACCTATCTGTCCATCGGCATCAATTGTCAAAATTTCGCCAGATGTAACAGCTATTGAGGTAGGGAATGTCTCTTGTTGACGATCACGTCTTGGTCCAAATCTACCAATTGGGAAGTCTGTATCAACAGTTCCTAAAGGTGGGATGGTAATGTCTGAACGCCCGGCCAAGAAAATTACATCTGTTGCCTGAACATTCAGGTCAAACGAAAGAGGTTCTTGGTCCCAAATTCCATCCCCATTCTCATCCAGAAACTTAGTACCTCGAATTTCGCCCAAAACTGTATCGGGCACATCAATAGTGTAGTCCTGAATATCAAAACCACCCCGACCATCATCAACTCGAACACTAACAGGCAATTGAGCGGAAGAAACCAACCCAGTTGGGCTCCATTCAATTAGGCCATCTTGAGGATTAATGGTTACCCCAGTGGGTGCATCCACTAATGAATAAACTAATTCATCATCATCTGGATCAAGGGCATTAACATCATATTTATAGTCTTCAAAAGAGACTAAAGACTGACGAGTAAAACCACTATAGAGAATGTTCTCTTGTGAATAATTATAGAACCCAAATTTACCTGATGTGTAGGTATCATCCTTAAGGGTTATCGACTCAAGAACAGTATCTTCTTCTTTAACCGTAATCGTAAATTCTCCTGGAGCAAAGTCCAAGGTGAATTGATAATCTGTATAGTCTTTCCAACCAATGCGGTTATGGAAAAGAGTCTGAACTCTACCTTCACGTCCAGCAGTGGGCCATAAATCATTCCCTTTGACTGGAGTGTCTGTACTCACCAGCTTGATGCTCATTCCCATCTCTGCAGAATTTTGATCGCGCTGCTTCCAATCAAAGAGATAAAAATGTTGAGGATCTTGATAGCCAAATACAAACCCCATAAAGTCGTCATCAGAAGCAGTATCTACACTCCATGTTCCATCAATCCGATCGTTAACAACTTCAAAATCACCCAAAAATATAGAAGGGTTAGCATTCCGGCTCTGCCGTACAACAGCATTATTAGTAGAGTCAATAGTCCAAGAGGCACTACTGCCACCATCGTTAAAATTTTCAACAGACCATGAAGACAGATCTAATAGTTCTGGTTCTTCCTGGACAGATGAATTCTGCAACCGTGTAACAGGCTCACTTATAATTACTGGCGCATGATTTCTTGGGTCTGGCTGCACCAAAATCTCAAATTCTTGAATCGCCGTACCACCTCGACCATCAGTCACCTCTAGGGCAACCGTCTGAATACCCAGCTGATCTGCCGTTGGCTTCCACACCAGCTCTCCAGTCGTCTCGTCAACCACCATGCCATCCGGCGCTTCAATGATGCGATAGCTTAGAATGTCACTATCTGGATCAACCGCATCTGAATCGTACTCATAAGCTACATTCACACTGGCATCCACCACCGGAGCCGTCACAAAATTGGGTGGACGATTCGGCACATCATCCAGCACCGACAACGTATAGGTCTGAATATCTTGCCCACCCCGTCCATCAGTCACCTGGACACTCACGGCATGGGTCCCTTCATCCACCTCAGTTGGTGTCCACCGCAGTTGTCCCGTCTCACTATCCACCGTTAAACCATCGGGACCTGCCAATAGTTCGTAGGTCAGCAGATCACCATCTCCATCTAACGCATCCGAATCATAATCATAGGTTTGCCCCACCAAAACTTCTGTCACCGGGGCAGACACAAACTCCGGAGCCTGATTCAACGCGCCAAATACGGTCACATCAATGGCACCACTCACCGTCAGGTTACCACCAGCCCCCGTATTCCCCTGGTCATCAACAGCGATCTCAACCGTATCCACCCCAGAAAAGCCATCCTGACTGCGATAGGTTAACGTCTCCAACGCACTATTGATCGCCGCAAGCGTACCAGCAAAGGAGACCGTGCCATCCTCAACACCATCTCCAGAAACAAAGGTTAAACCATCAACAGTTCCCAGCGACAGCACACCATTCGTAGCAGAAACTGTTACGGCCAGCTCCCCAGTCTCCGCATCAACATCACTAACAACAATTCCCGCCAGAGTTACCTCAGCACCAGACTCAACACCACTCCCCCCAGGGACCACCACACTCGGCCCATCATTCACACGGGTAATCGCTAGCGTCACCGTCTGGCTCAGACTGTTGCCCTTATTATCCTCCACCGTATAGCTAAACGTCCCTGCATCCCCTGAGGCATTCTCCTCCGGTACAAATGCCAGCCCAGTCAGCTCATCCACCGTCAAGATTTGCCCTACCGTAATGGGGTCTCCACCCGACTGCTGTACCGTCCCCTTCGTCACCTCAGGAATCGTCGCCACCGTGATGGTTAGCGGATCACCATCCCCATCGACCGGGGCACCAATCCCTAACGGTTCCGCTCCACTATCTTCAGCAACCGTCAAACTCTTATCCGGGTCCACCGTCGGCAGCGTATCTCTCACCACCCGCGTAATCACCTGGGTCGTCGTGGGCTCATTTCCAGCGACTTCAGCCGGCGTGGCCGTAAAGCTAGTGTCCACTTCTGTCAGGGCAGCGCTACTTAAGGAATACTGCCCTGACGCATCAGCGGTGGTCGTCTCACCTGTCTGCTTTAGCGTTACCGTCAGGTTCGCCTCAGTCTGTCCCGTCAGGGTTACACTCGCTTGCTCAGTCCTAAGGTCGCCAATCTCTCCCGTATCAGACTCAGGAGCCAGCCCTAAGGTCAATGGAGGGGCCACCGTATCCAGGGTAAACACCAACTCTTCAATATCAGTACGATTCGCCCACTGATCCTTAGCCCACAGCTTCAGACGATGGACACCATCCGCCAGCGGTGCACCATAGATCGCCTCTAGCTGCACTCGACTTAAAGAGAAACTGCCATCCGCCTGGCGAGCGCCCAGAATATCAACAAAGTTCTCCACCGGCATCTCATTAATACCAGCCCGTAGCCGAGTGATTAAACTCTCATCCTGGGCACTTCCTAAAATCCCTAATTCAAAAGTAATCCCATCATCGTTGGTGGTATTCCCAGGTGCCGTATCCCGTGCCAACGCCATGGCCAGCTCCGGCACCTCAAAATCTGTATTCGATTGCAGATAGATCACCAGCTTGCGCGCATCCAGCACCGTGATGCGACCATCCCCATCCAGATCCCGCCGATCCTCAGGACCATTTGCAATGGCATTACGCGCCTGCAGAATCGCCTGCAGATCATTGTTATCCACATCGTCATCACCATCCGCATCCCCATACAGCGGATCAACTGAACCCTTCAGCTCATCTAAGATAGCGGCCACATTGGGCAAGACAGGTGCTCCATTCTCCACACCCGTCAGATCATCCACATTTCCCAGCAGTAGCTCCCGGTTATACTCCGGGATAAATATGGGACTGATTGGGAACAAACTGTTGAGACGTTCTGTCCGATTATCTATAGGTAACAGCTCATTAGACGAAGCTTCTAGCGCACTCGTAGTTGCCTCCAGCGCCACACCGTCCGACTCCACACTCACCCCCAGGGGCGACTGGTCTCGAATACCCAATTGAGTATTCGTTTCAAATCCCGTCAGTAACGGTGATTGAGAGTCAATAGACGGAACAACAGCAGGCAGAAACGATTCGTTACCAGTCATGGTAAACAGCCCATAGATAGACGACTCGGAAAATCAGACATAAGATGCACCATGCCTTACTCAGGCACTGGCAAAGACTGCTCTTACCACCAGGGAGGGACCAGAGCAGAATGCAATTAATCAGTTAATCTAAACCTTGCGGCCCTTCTGAGATGACCAACGCACCATACCTAAAAGGACCAGGCCACTTAACCAACTCAAAGCTGGCTCAGGTATTGAAGTTGGAGGCGTGGGTGTCACAACAGTGCTCACAACCACAGGATTGCTCACAACAGAGTCCAGCGTCAGCGGGTCACCCATACTATCCCCCAGGGCATTCACCGCCAGCGAAAAATCACTCGTGCCCGCTGCCAACGCCTCAAAATCCAGACTGGCTAATACAAAGCTATCGGGCTGCTGAGCATCGATCTCTTGTGGCGTATCCAAAGACAATTGGAACACATTCAATGCGCCAGGATCCGTTTCGCTAAACCCCACCGCTTCAAAGACGCCTAGGTCGGTAAACTCCTGGGCTGTTCCAGACATATCTACTAAATCCCCCAGGACCGGATCTCCAAATGTCAGGTCCGTGAAGTCCAATATATCCGAGGAAAACTCTAAGTCAAAATCAAACGTCGAAATCGATGGCTCTACGCCATTTCCCAAATCACGTATGGTCAGGTCCAGGGTAAGGGCATCACCCACCGTCAGTTCCTGACGACTCGGTACTAAATCAATCGATATCGCATTGGCTGGTGCTGCCACAGCACAGAATGCTAACCCACAAATAAAACCTGGAACGACTAAATTCTGTTCATCCAAAACCGTCAAGACTTTCAGAGTCATAGCAAGGGAAACACAGTTACTACAACCAGCCAACTACCGCTGCCCGTGAACAGCCATAATCCATCTGATCGTTTCAACAAATCAATTCAAATAGCGTCTAACCCATCGGGACCATCCGAACTTTAGACAACAAACTTAACACCGTGATACAAGAACAATAACTCTATCGTCCTATTAAAACTCGCCCTCACCATAGGGTGAGATTAACCCGCATCACATATGTCCTGTCGTTCCTCAATAAACGCTATTTTGACGGTAGATGCCAAGGGGATGGAGAGCGCTAAACTCTAGCATGGCTGAAGGTTAACTAGCTCCATATCAAATGCCTGACAATCTAAGCCAGGCTTACTCTGTAATACAGAAAAATCGCTTTAAATGCCTATTTTTTCATATTCAATTAATGATGAGGCAACGACCAATCAGCAAATTCGCGGACTTTTTTCTGTTAAGTTGCGCAAGCGTAGACTAAGGTCTAATTTCTATGTTTTTTTGCCTCAACACAGCCAGATTCCTTCTAATTCATAAAAGTCGCCTCGCTGCTCTAACTGAAATCCGCCCAGAAGTACGGCAATCCAAACTTCTATTAGCGGCATCCTCAGCTGTTGTTGAAGCTCTACTAACTGCTGAGGAACGGACTTACGTTTAGTCGAGAGCGCCGACACCCAAGCTGACACATCTTCCGCATGGGACACCGCCAATGCTTTTTCTTTGGCTTCTTCTAACGTCAGCTCATCCACCAACGCCAACACTGCCGCTTTATCCACCTCACCCACCACAGAATCATCATCCGCCATATCCTCTTGCCCACTAGCCAAAAGATGCCCTGACCGCTGCACCAATTCCGAGAAATCGATTTCCTGAGTCTGCCGCGTCAATCCTCGCAACCAGTCCCCATCCATTACCGGCCCATCGCTATTATTCGCATCCTGCCAGTCCTCCCATAAAACCTCAGACTTGGCCTCACAAATCTCTGCCAGCTGCGCCTAGACCTCCCCACCCATCCGCAGTTGCTCCCGCCAGGGCAGCTCAGCCATCACCACCTCAAACTGCTGCCATTGATCAAGAATATTCTCCGCTTCCGGCATCTCCGCCGCATCCTCAAAGGCATCCCCCAGATCCAGCTCTAACTGACGCACATCAACCATCCGTCACCCCACCAGATTCAAAACTCGCCTTCAAGGGGCAATCATCAATGGGACATTCGATGGGCTCTAAGCGAATCTCATTGGAAAAGTGGGTAATGCCAAAGCGTTCTTTCAAGTAGGGCATTACCTTTTGCTCCATGTAACGCTCTAGCTGACGCTTTCGGTATCCAGCGCAGTGGATGGGTTCTACTTCGAGTACTTTTTGGCCATTTTGGATGACCGTGGCTGCGATCGCATGTACCGGCGCATCCTTCCGCTTCTCTCTCCAAATATACAAATTCGCATAGGGCAGCGAGCTCTCCGCCACCTCTAGCGAGACCCGTTCCACCCCATCATCCGGCTTGGCCGCCTCCACCTGTTGACGATACTCCACCCGCCGCTTTTCATTTAAACCTTGCCGATTCCGATAGTGAGATCGCCTGCGATGACACCGCTTCTCCACCCAACAACCATCACCAGACTCCCCATGGAGCTGTCGAGCCTTGGCCACACTCATCTGAGCACAGACCACACATTTCTGGTTAATCCGTCGCGCCATCTTTAACGCCCTGTAACTGAGACATTTTTGTCGCTAAAAGATCAGCTTCTTCAAGATCCTCATAATCAGCCAAAATCTCATCATGAGTCATACCTGAATTCAGGAGTTCCAATAAAAACTCAACTGGATAACGTAATCCACGAATACAAGGCTTTCCATGACAAATGTCTGGATCAATCGTAATTCGGTCTAACAGTGATACATCCATTTTACGAATTGACAACCTCAAACTGATGGAGTGAAACCTTCACTCTATATCCCTTCTCAGGCAACGCCGTAGCCCGTTAACGGTCTCTTATAGGGTGGATGTAAACCAAGTACAATATCTTCCTTCGCTACCCCCATCTCAATTAGTTCCTGGGCCAAATCATCTTCAGTCATATTGCGTTGAATCCAAATTTTTCCATCTTTAATATCAATATGAATAAAGCAATGGTAAATATGCTTCAGTTCTTCCCAGCCAATATCTAGAACCTAATAGTGATCATGCTCTGAATCAAAAATCAATTGACATTCAACCTCCGAGTTTGAGGCTGTATGGGCTGAAGGTAATTTGGTTGCTAGAAGTTGACGAATAATTTGACGATATTGCTCTATTCCTTCCATGCAGTAATAACCTCCTGAATCGGATCTTAGACTGTTGCAGAATATTCTGTATATTGCCTCATGTCAGGCGCTTGAAAACCAAGAACAACATTCTCTTTTTCAATTCCCCGCTCCACTAGTTCCTGAGCAACTCTCATCTCAGTCATATTTTGTTGAATCCAAATCTTGTCATCCTTAATATCAAGATGCAAAACACAACCATATACCCGACGATGGCCGTCCCACCCTACATTCATCACCTGATAATGATCTTGCTGAGTATCAAAAACGGTATAACATTCAATCTCTCCATTGGATATTGGAGTAGCTGCATAATCCGCTAATAAGGATTGAATAACATTTCGATAGGTCTCTAAGGTATCCATTTCACAATTGCCTCTTGAGTAGGATCGTAGATAATTTGTTTGATTTGATATCGCTCCAATGAAATCTGAGCAAACTCACGTCTAAAGAATGCTTCATAGGCTGCCACTGGCAAGGCTAAGTAGAGAATACGTATTGGATCACTGATCTCTAAGGCCAGTCGATAATTCAAAAATTGCCCCAATGCAACGTGGTAATCCGTAAGCGGAGAATCACTTAAAAAGGTCTTAATCTCAACCGCGATTTTTTCTGTGCCCCGCTCTGCAGCTAAGAGCTGTTCAGCTCCTAAATCGATTTCAAACTTCGTCCCACCCACCTCCAATCGCAGTGGGTCATCCGTGACTATCCACTGCTCTTTCTCAAGGGCAATCTTAACCGCACTGTGAAATCGATCTTTAGCTGCCATCCTCTACTTGATTAGAATCACCCACCATCATAAATCGAGGAGTCGCCAAAACGCTCTGATTTCAAGGGCCATGATAGCCCATATTCAGTTTAATATTTTTAGTAAGGTTTTTAGTGTAAGTAAAATAAGATTATTTATCTGACATAGACTTTTGGCACCCTGGCCTTTGAGCCAGGAATTAGGTGGTTCAGAGTATGGGTTTGTTCAAATAACCGGAGTAATTGACGGATGGATTCGGTATGACTGGCTGATTCAGATAGCTAATTGCCGCTATTTAAGCGAAGCTTAAATAGCGGCAAGACTTCAATTGTCTGATTTTAGATGTCAGAATCACTACAGGTAGAATCCGAAACCGTTGATAAGCAAGGCATCGAAACAAACTATAGCGTTTTTAGAGCGCGAGTTGTGCAATTACTAATTGCACCTCAGCGTAGCTTCCCTGTAGTGGTTAGCCTGAGCTGTAGATCTACACACTGGGGCTAAGGTCATTTAGACGCTCGGTATTTTCAATTACTTGAGGTGCTAGGCGTTCCGTCATTTGTAGCAGCCGCGCAATGGTTGCTTCATTCTGGGCCTGACGTTCGATTAGGGTTGCGATCGCAGCCGTATTTGCCTCTTGCTGCTCAGCAATACGTTCTAATGTCGCTTGTAGCTCTTCACTCATAGCAATTGCCTGTCATAACCGACTGCCCATCAAGTATATAACCATCCTCTGAGGTTCTATCCTCCTGCAGCAATCTGTATGACAGCATCACAGCAACAAGGAAATTGTAAGTACAACTATCAGCAAAATTTGCTTAAATCCTTACCATGGCAACCGCCAACGGGTTCTTTGAGCTTCTTGTCGAACTAGACCTACGATCGCATCATTAACTTCCTCTTGGTCTTCACCACCAATGGTTCCGATCATACGTTCAAGTTCGGTAGCGGTTAGCGACTCGTTAACCATGTAGGCTTCCTGCGCTGGCTGGGGTAATGAGCTTCGGTCGTTACGCTTTCCCCCGGTTTCTCGATAGAGTTCGTCTACGTCGCAATCAAATAGTTCTTGAGTCTGTGCGATCGCACTGTCCCGATAAACATCACCTGCACCTCCATTATCTTTGATGGCCCTGTTAAAGCGGCGGTTAACAATGGCCCCATCAACCCGGTGACGCCTAGGTGTTAGCGCCTGCGAGTTGCCCGATAGATCCAACTGGGACGCCTGTTCCTCGTAAT
>ERZ1740059.1006-NODE-1006-length-14354-cov-10.592699_pt1 | contig 14354 bp, 9 predicted proteins | sample MGYA00581744_ERZ1740059 | MGnify/ENA primary metagenome ERZ1740059 (study PRJEB43018, sample SAMN04849738) | marine metagenome | isolation source: floating plastic debris | place: Pacific Ocean | collected 2008-08-28 | study: EMG produced TPA metagenomics... | reverse complement strand
CTGTCAGCATGTGATCCAATTTTGTTTTCCTTTCGTACACTTTGCTACCCTCTTGTTTATCTCTGACTCAACATCCAGAATGTTACAAAACAAGCCTGTATCAGTCGCATGACTTTACCTGTTGTTAACTAGGGTACCAGTGTTACAAATTTGGCACAGCAGTATATTTTTTTCATCTTTTCACGCATCCCAAACTTTTTGACAATAATTGAGTTTAATCTGGCACTTCAAAGAATTATCTGATGTGATTATTGTATTTTTATTTTGTTGCCGAACCTGATGACTTGAAAATTAATTGGTAAACAAATTTTTGGGAGTTTGCTCAGGTCGAGAGACAGAAAGTCAGTCTGTGAGAAGATATAATTGTCTGGTGCCACCAAAGATATAAATCGATTTTGCAATTCCCCATAACCCTCACTGTTAAGTAGTGACAGACTAACTCTTATCTGTCTCATGTGGCAGAGCCGAGCAGAGAAGCAGCTTTAGCTAGCCGCCATGGTGGTTAGTCATCAGTTCTGGAGGATATTTTTTATTTCTGCAGTAATCAGATGGACTTAGAAAGAGCTATCTGGTGCAAACATCCCGCATATCATGATTGGTACCACGCACCTGTAGCCAGTCACAACAAGACATAAACAATGATTAACCCAAAACTTTGTCCATGATCTTACTTGAACTTAAAAAAAAATAAATAAAAAATAAAAGCTATGATTTTGATCATGAAATGTCAGCTGGGTTTGAAGATGTTGCTCACTGGTACAGTCATAATAAAATCATCATCTTGAATCGGAAAAAAATGGAATAAGGACAATTGCACCATGTTTTCATGTTCGTAGTATTCAGTAAGATGTGAATGTAATTACATTGTATTGTCTTCAACGAAGGCTAGCTAAACAATCTGAAGTCTGGGATAAAAAACTATTACCATGTTTACGATATAACATAGTGTTACAGATGGTGAAACCTTGCACAAATTGTTCGACCAATTTCCTTTCCGAGTAGTTGCTAATTGAATTATGGCTGTTACAGCACTATCAGTGAAGCTGTATATTGTTCTAACATTTTTTTGCCATTTCTGCGATTTTAGAATTGAAGCTGTTAAGAACATATTGATGCGCGATATAGAATTTTTGGTTAAAAATATCCTATATACATAACTATGACAAGAAGTTTGGATATATGCCAGGATTTTTTTGATTTGTTTACACCAGTTTTGCACACGTATAGCCTGGAAATTACATATTTTTGAAAGTGCTAACCTACTTTACCGACTCAAGCCCATGTGGTTTTATAATGCAACCTGTTTTTGACCACTTCTATTATCGCACATTTCCAAAGGTTGTACTTGCCTTGTTGGTAGAAGAAGGGCAAAAATCGCCTGGCCCTGTTTATTTCAGCTAGCAGTATAGCAGACATACATACATGTATGTGACAGATTGAAAACATCGCTTGTGTCAACAGTCAGTCAATCAAAGGAAATTAAAAAATTATTTGAGTAAAATTTAATTACTTACTATACCCTCACTGCAGGGTCGTTCCTACTCTAGTCTCGCTACCTCAACGAAACTGAGGTATGTTGCTAAGGCGCGAGAGGAAATGGTCAGGGTTGTTCTAACTTTCACTTTGCCTAAAGCTACATTTGGCACAAATGAGCTTCAGTGAGGGTATGGTTGTATGAGAAATAAAACTGAGTAGGTAACAATGTATTATCATTTAATGTATATACAGTAGTTTAATATGACCCAACCAAGCGTAAACGGTAAGTACACCATCGAGAATACATTACATACAAGTAGGGTTCTGATGGATTTTCCTTCACTAAGCACATCTCAAAATACCACATCTCAAAAAGCTGCATGCATTATGAGGGGTTTCTCATATTCATTTCTTCTGCGTTATCATACAATCCTACAATTTTTCATGTCGGAAGAACTGTCAGAGAAGTGAGCTTGATCACTGGGACATTTTTAATTCAAAAATGATGTAATAGTCCTCCTAAATCAGAATCCAAAAACAAAACCGAAGAGATCATGCAGTCAGTGATTCGAAATGAGTTTCACCTGTGCCCATTTCTATTCAACATGTACATTTTGGGTCTGGGGTAAAACATTTGCTTCAATGTGGCTGAATTTGAAATGCTTTTTGCATTTCCCTTATTTTTTTTATTAACTCTGAAGAAGTTAGAGCTATTTCATTTTTACACTGATAGACCCACCGGCAACCTCACTGCAAGGTTTTCCGACAGAAGTGGATATTAAATATTTCAATATACAGGCGGACATCCTATTTGTGACAAAACTTGGCTATTCCCAAAAAAGAGACTTGCGTCCAAGCAGTCAGAACATAGAAACCTGCGTCTATCATCGCTAAGGAATTCAATTGACCAAAAATCAAGTTTGAAACGACACGTATGAACCATGATCCGAATGAAATGGTGAAAAGCAGGTCGGAAGTAAAGAGACATGTAGATTTGATGTACAGTTTGCTGTTTTATTGTTTATAGACACCCTTCATCCATTATCAGTAATCAGGAGTTATTGCCATTGAGTAATACTATCCAGATGGTAACAGTCATGAGAATGATTATTTTGGTACTGGGTATAGTAATAATTGTCAAAATGTGAACAAAAAGATATTTGCATTCTTAATTACAATATTGCCACTAAATTTGATGCAGTAATACTATGTTATTGCAGCTAATTGTGAGGCGACCAGCCTGGTATGTATAATAAAAAAGAAGAAATATCAATATTCGCACCGTATGGAGAAAATTCTCTGTTCACCCAGAAACTGAGTTCGCTCAATAGTCAATAGTCGGAATTGTAATTGCAAAATGTCTAAATTTGAACTGGAATGAACAACAAAATGTAAATAATGAATAAAATTGAGAATAAGAATCTTTGTTTAGAGATGATGATGATATTGAGCACATTGCCAACTGGAATATTGCATACTGTCTTGCATAGGTATGAGATGATCAATATGTACATGAAATGTCAAATTTAGAGATTTAGTATAGAAAAATTGTAGAGTAAATATAGCCAATTTCACATGAGTAACGTATATCGGCATAGTAAAATATTTTTTGGTATAGTATGATTCTCGTGTAAGCTAATTTACAGATTGTGCATTTTTTGTGACAATAGTTCTGGCAATCATATCATACAGCGAGAGCAGTCTTCTGTATAGGAATGCTGGAAGCGCTATCAGTAATCGGTACACAATCCTTCTCTGAGGTTTTCATGTTCGGAAGCACTGTTGATGAAGCACTCGGCGGGCTGACAGTTGTGTAAGCCTTACTCTGTACAGGTTCAGAAATGAGAATATTGTTTTCAGTGGATTTAGATGCCACCTCAGGACTAGCACATACAGACAGGGTCGTTGGAAGCGTGGGTGATGGTGAGACGTTTGTAGCTGGCTGATATAGTGTGACGGGAATGTCGGCAGCTGATGCTGAGCTTGTTGGTCTGGAAGGCTGACCGTTCATCTCTAACTCCTTCTCACTCTCTGTCAGCTCTAGTGATACATCACTGTCGTCATCGTCACCCTCGTCAATACTCACCAACATGGCTGCTGTCTTACTCGCAATCTGTACATAACACATAAAAAAAACAATCCACGTCATTACCATGAATAGACATTTATAAAACAAAATTAAGAAATTACGTAGCCAATGATTATTTTGTATCAATTATGTACAAATGATGATTTGGTCATATCCTTGAGACGCATAGCATCATTGAAATCAATCATCCAAGTCATCAGTTAGGAGGAAAATTGCTCAACACCTAACAGTTTTTCTGACAACGTTGACTGTCATTTTTTTCAGGCAATTAATGATTGGCGCTCAGAAAAGTAAATTGAAGCATCAGGGTGGAGGCCAAGTATTTCTATGAATTATAAGAATAGTTACAAAGCCAATGCTGAAATCCGAGCCAATTAATTACTCAGGCATCACTTGGTAACAGTGCCATTGCTGTTTTGGCAGATTTGCTGGTGATTCAAAAGTCACCATCTGACAACATCCTAGCAAAATATTTTTACCATTCCAATTTTGTCGCCCAACTCAGGAGTTTTTGACAGTGTGTGGAATGCAAGCAACCAGGAGGAATATTCCATGAACCACACCAAAGTAAAACAAGGATTTTATAACAGCATTCCTGACCTGTTACAACCGCTGTATAACGGGACCTGACAGTTTTGTAATTAATAAGGATTACACTGAAACGGCCAGACAAGATGGCAGAGTTAAGTGGTACCTGGGAGAAGGAATGCCAGCGTCATTTCTTTGTTATGATTTAAGTCAGCTCTACATAAATTAAAGAAACCTTACCGCAAAGCGACTTCCAATGTCAAATGGTGCCATCAAGTAAGAATGGAAATTTTGCGGTCGGCAGAGGCAGTTGTTTTTCCAAGGTGTGATCATGTATAACTCAGGGAAGAAATTCAAATGCTGATTACTAAGTTGGATTTTTTTTATTATATGACGTTGCTTGTCATATGAATTTCCATGATGTAGACTGAATCAGCTAACGGCAGGTTTCAAAACCAAAACCCGCCCTATCATATAATGATGACACTGTCACGTCCTATTACTCTGTGGAGGATGGAGGAAATTACACCAACCACGACTCTTCTATAATAAGATAATGATTATGACAGTAGAGTATTTACCTCAGCAGATATTTCACAGTCAGCGTTTTCTCCCTGTGCCGTCTCGTCTTGTTCTGATATGATTAAAACTCCCTCCTCATCATCATCATCATCATTTTTCTCGGAAGAGTTGTCTCGACTTATAACATCCAAGCTCAGCTCTACAACATCAGCCGGCTCCCGAGGTACAGATTTCACAGGAGAGGCTTCAATCTTTGGAGACATGTCAGTAAGTTTCGGAGGAGCCGGGGCTATGTTTTTGTAGCCTGGTATCCTCATGTCAAGGGGATTGAGGGATTTGGGGGAAGGTTGGCCTGTCAGAGCGGGCATGGCGGGGAGAGTTGAGCTGCTGCTGCCGTCAGTGTCAGAGGCAGCAGTGGCAGCAGTGGCAGCAGAGCCGAATATGAGCGAGCTGTGTGAGGGAGGGGTGGAGGATGAGATGCTGCTCGGTTTGGACAGCGCTGGGGGTTTATTGTAGGGGGACATATTTCCTCCCGGAGATTTACATTCCTGCTTCATCTTGACAGCTTTTAAAAGCTTTGCAGATGCTGATTTAGCCGGGACATCTTCAACTTTCATCCTATAAGGAAAAAAAAATGCAAAATTATAACAACCACAAAACAATAAATGCAGCAAACAATAGGAATTGACATGGTTGTCATGGTGTTTAATTTCCAATTTATATTATTGCAGCATAATAATGATTTGCATTGCTGGGCACATTTCGTCAGCTGCTTGTGTAAAAACAGCGTACCATAAAGTCAGAGGAAAAAGTTTGATAAATTGGCTCTGGTCATGGAAAAACAACGGGGAAAATCAGAACGCAAGACCTGAAAACATGGTCAACATGAATCATGTTTTCATTGACATCGTGTGCATCATACTACCAGTCAGTAAGATCAAAGCATGTCTGTACAATGACTGCACAGAGACAGAGTGTGCGGGGTTAAAGAGCTTCACCCAAATTTAGAAATCCTTGGTTGTGACATCGCTACCACTCAGGAAACAACCATGAGATACTTACGTTGTAGTATTTATTTTAATTCCACTTTATTCCGATTTACCAAACAGCTTCCAATATAGTGATTGATGGCTGCTTGACATTTCAGAAACTGATGATGACTATTTTCTATTTTTGAGTTCACTTTTATGGGTTTGGTTTGCGCAGATGAAAATATTTAATTGCTGACACTTACATTATTCTGTATCTGTGTTCCTCTATACAGCTTCTACACATGGGCATATTACACGCCAGACACAAGAATCTACGAAGCGAAAAGACAAAGTAAATATTAATAGAATTGAATAAAACATTGACAACATGACAACACTAGCCCCGGTCAGGTATGTGGCTGCAGCAATGCAGCAACTCATCCAATGTTTAAAGTTGATGGCCTCACCTTTATCTACCAATGTTTGCTTTTCGACAGCAAAATTTACTTAGTGAACAATGATGTACAGCCTATTCTGTGAACACAGCGGGCACTATCTAATCTCATGGTGGCATGTGATGTCAACAACAGCCTGTTAGCTGCAGCTATATAGCCGCTTAGTACAGCTGAATAATAATAACTTTGTCAATAGGACATCGTTCAACTGATAGCAGCTTTGGCTTGTTTGCTGATTTTACACCCCTCTTCACAATTATAGTATCATGTGAGCTTGCGTCAGGAGGAAATTGGACAGAGCCAATCCTAAAAACTAGATACAGTAAATTTATCGCTGCTGTCAACAAACCATTTATCTGACTTTGAGAGCCAAATCTAAGATGAACCCAGGCAGTCACAAGATTAAGGGGCCAGTTACCCTTCGATGACACAGGATGACAATAATACCCAACTGTTAATCATTGCCTTTGCAACAAAAGAGAGTAGATTACTATCTGACCACCCAACAATATGCCTTTCTCTCAGCTATTATAATTTAAGTGCTGCAGCTATAAAGTACCTTGATTGAGGAGGACGCCCGTTGTTTGCTTTTCTACACGAAGCAGCACATACTTTACAGTATCTGCGTTTGTCAGTCTTGACGAGGGTGTGAGCATCTGCCTGAAGCGATTTGCCGAGACCGACGGGTGTCATTACTGATTTCTTCAACGCTGGCAGTCCTGATACGCCGGTTGGATCTGAAGATGCTTTGGTCTAAAGATTGCACAAAAAAAGTTTTTCAATTAACTCGACAATCTAGCGTTAAGAAAAATGCCTGCGTGTTGATGACATCGTAGAGTACCAGGATGATTTTCTAGGTATTCACCATCAGTGAGGGGGTCAGTAAACAGCAAAAACACAGCTTGGCAATATGATTAGAGCGTGATATTTCATAAGATTATAGCTTGGCTGACAATCCCATGATGTCAACGAGCTTGAAATTATGTGACAGATAGTCACTTATTGAGCAATCGCTGACCGCTGAATTGCATTGGCCCACCTGAAAAAACGACTATCGCTCTCACCAAATTATAGGAAATTTACGTAACAAGACAGAGATGGTCATACACATGGACATCATAACTGATCACCTAATAACAGGGCTGCTGCGGTGGCTAGCCTAAAGTCATCCTCATAATCATATCACCAAATTTCTTACCGGTGCATAGCTGAATGGCGGTAGAGTGGGTTCTCCCTTGACAGACAAGAGCGGGTTATTGCTTGGCTTTTTCGGTTTCTTCATACCACCGAGGGGACCATAGCCGGCAGCAAGCATGGATGTCTTCTTGTTTAGACTGTTCAGCTGGCCATAAGTCATTGACGGTATATTGCTAGCTTTATTGTTGAATGGCAATGTTGAACCAGAACCAGGAACAGAGCTTGAACCTACTCCTTTCATCCCAGGCAGTGATGCCAGACTGTGACCAAATAATAATGGGTTATTCAAGCCGAGCATCGATGACTTGGTAGCTGCAGCAGCGTTGTATATGGATTGCGCTAGTAACATGGCAGAAGCTGTAGAGTTATTAGACTGCAGTGCAGAGTTTAGAAAGTTATTTTGGTAGAATGAAGTCGAGAATGGCAGTGTAGGGAATGCAGACACAGAACTGCTGCTGCCATTCTTACTTTGATCCAGTGGTATCTTCTGCTGCTGCTGCTGACCAGTACCAGGAGTGGATGAAGGGGTTAGAGATTTAGGGGGCCTTGGAGAGACTGTTCTCTGTGTCTGGTCGTCTGTCGGTAGCTTAGTGGGTATAGCAGTGTGTGCAGGCGATGGCTGTAGTATGGGGGCTGATAGCGGTGTATTGGTGGGTTGGGGTACCTGCGAGTGGGCAGGTACCGGTGTCGTTATCTTCGTTGCATACTGCAGGTTAGATGCTGGTAGCTGCAGCCCAGGAGAATGCACAGAGGCCAAGGTTGGAGGTCTGGGTGATGGCTCTCTACTTCGTTGTGGTTGGCTCTGAGATGAGGGTGTTTTCGTTCGTTGTGGAGTAGGTGACCTTTGAGGTGTAGCAGATCGGTGTGGTGTGGTTGGCCTGGAATGTCGCTGGATTGGTTGTGGAGTTGGTGTACGTAGAATTGTATAAGGTGACATAGCCTCCATTCTCAACCCTGCCATGGCGATGTGAGCAGGGACGGCAGGTACCACGTCTCCTTCTGCCTTAGCAGGCCGTGCTTGTTTCCTCCTGTTGCGACATGTCATCTCTGAGAGCACCTGGAATGACAGCATGGAAAAAAAACATGAACAATCATTGGATAAAAGGAGTGGAAATGAAGGCCAAACCGTGAAAGCTTGTGACATTTAGGGATGAAATTGCAGCATCATCGCCAACGATTTCCTCAACATGGCTATCACAATAGGAATGTGAAATGTATCACTTTATCCACACTTAATAATTTCGCATAAAGAGGCGTATAATCTATTTTTGTTGATGACTTCAATCAACTGTGACCAAATATGATCAACAACAAGTCGTTGAAGATCACAAGTAGGCCAGTGATGAAGCTGCCAAACGTTCAGGTGCCAACCTGCACTGGGTCACCACCACTACCAGATTCTAACACTGCAGAATCATCGCTGGTAACACCATAAAGTTACTGCCTCAGCTAGCAACATGATTGATGTCTTTTCCGACAACAACCACGTCGCTTTCCACAAAATTCCACAAAAACATCAGCAGTGGAGGGCTGATGAATTTCGCAATTATTGGTCAGTCAAAAACCTGAATTTGCTAGCATTTATTTATCAACTTGACAAACAACACAATTACACTGTTACTGTTTTCAAGTATAAGAGAATTCAAAGAACTATAAACACAATATTCAAATCTTCACGGCACAACAAACTCTTACGGCTATTTGGTTTGTCCTGGCAGCTGAAATGGAACAATGCATTATCATTGCAATAATGACATGACAAATGATCATAAAATGAAAATTCGAAATAAGAAATCATCGCCGCTTCATTTTATAGACCATAGTGATAGATTTCCAGTAAAACACAGCAGCTATTTAATGATAACATGAGATAGGTTAGGGATTTAGGTATAGATTGGCAGTTGTGACACTTACCTGACCATTGATGGAATGTTTTGAGCTGTAGAGGGGTGGCGTATAACTTCCATGGCTGCTGTGTGGAGACAGGGGAGATATTGGATTATTATTGGCCTGAAATACAAAAAATAAAAAAATTCATAAAAATGCAAATACATGTTATTGATGCGACATAACAGGCAAACCAAAACAAGGAAAAAAAGACAAATACATGGAATTCTTTTAGTTAAGAGTAAAATAAAGCCAACGGAAAAAAAAAGATTCCAGCCCAAATTCACCCATTCATACATTGTTGATGACTTCTTTTCCATTTGCAACGCAACTCACCACTCTAGAATTTTCTTCATCTGAAGAGTTTATATTTTCAGTGATCACACTTGTAGGGCTGATCGGTAACGTATGTGAAATGTGTGTCTTGAGCTGTTTACGACGGCTGGCTTGACTATCTAAAGACCAGTTAGAGAGTTTTCTTTTCATGGAATGTAAGTCTGGAGTGATCTCGTTACACTGTTGGAATGCCTGACCATAGTTCAGACATTCTGAAGTTGTGCTATTGTATGTATGTATTGCTGAGTTAATACCTGAAATAAAAACACTGTCGACTATAAGATGTCCCGGGGCCAACAAATGAATATGCGAGCGGCAGGTTTAATAAAATTTTTCAACCGGTTTAATTCAGTAACACCATTTTATGACATTTTATAAAAATATATGGATTAAATAGAGAACGATTATAATAATTATGGCTGACACTCTTGCTATGCTGCTGCTGAAGCTGACAACTGGGTCATCAGAAGCTATAGCCAGTTTTAATCTGATGAACACTAGGCACCTAGAGTTAAATTGATACTTAAGATGCTGTTATTGTCACAATTGTCCCATTTACCTTTTGAAATAAGCCCAGCAATTGTACTCTGCTGTCAATAGGCAATTCATATGACAGCAATAGAAATGTTTACAAGGTTTAGGATGCACTGTCCATATTTAATTACAGCTTTAACCCTCTGCTTTGTGCTGGCATACCACCCTCTATTTAGTATGACCATTCAAGCGATTCTAGCAAGTCAGCATGAAAGATGTCTTTATCTTTTTCAACACGACAACTAGCTGATGAATTAAGAGCTACATCGCTTAGCAAACATCAGCATCCATTGAACAAAAGAGAGGCTGGCTATAAAACCAACATGTGAAACACTGGTGACGACCTTTATCTATCACAAACCACCATGCTATTTAAGTTTATTCATCTCTATTGTTTGAACACTTGAAATTATTGCAATGGGGCTGTTATTCAAGCTATTGTGGATGAGGCATCACACAAATGTGACAATAGACCCATGACTGCCAGCCAATCTGAAACGTTCAATTTCCCTGACTCTGAAAAACAACAAGTGTGATAAACAACTAACCGGACAAACAATCATCACTCTTGAGTCGAAATTAATTTATAATGGAGGACGCATAAATGATCAGCAACCCCAATACTAGTAGAAAATTAATTTTAAAAAAAATTTACTCACCTGATAAATGCTTGAGATTGGAGACAAGTGATTCTTTTAGATTTTCTCTTATACTGGCTGCTTCTTCCAGTAATTTAATTTGTCTCTCACATTTATTGCACAGGCCAACTTTTTCGCCAAGTTCATGTTTCGTGAGGGCTGGTGGTAGCTTATTGAGATCCAGAGCTTGTAATATTCGAGGGAATGTATCAGGTGTGTGTTTGACATCTTGTCCTCGAGTTTCACACAGTCCACATACACAGCCCTCGTTGACTAGAGTCATTTTTTGTTGAGCAGCCAATTGAGCTGATGGATAATTTTGCTGCTGCCAATTCTGATTCTGTAAATTAGAAAAGAGCAGCCATCTATAATACCAGTCGTTATCCATATTTGTGCCCGGTAGAGCAGTGGCGGCTGTAGGCAGTCCTGCAGCGCACACAATATCCCTAACTGATGATGATAAATGTGCGGGTGGTGCTGTTGTTTTCAGATCAATCATCCTCTATCAAGTGGGTGCACACACAAGAAGTGACCATCATTTAAGAGATGCATCCTATTTTGTCATCATAACCACAAGGTTCTGTAATTGCTACGTCACATACAGTGAAAAACCTTCACAGCAATGAACAACTTCTGTTGCACTGTTTTTTCAACAATAATCCTATAATGGTCAACCATAAGGGTCACGGTCTGGTAGTTGTATAATTATTGTGTGTACGTTAATCTATGTACTAAGAAATGATAAAAATACGGTTTCCTCATTACTGAACTTGGGACCATAAATTGGTCAACAAATTAATAATGTTTACGCAGTATTGAAACATCATTTTATTATCACAAGTTTCCGGATTTCTCAACAGAAATGAGACAGCACAATATGGGTTTTTCAGCTGCAAAACATGACTTTCACAGAAATTGAAGGGGATGTTTTCCACAAGTCAGCAACTGGTAAAGATAATGAATTAACTGGTTTTCTGATTGGGCCAGGATTAGCTGACGCCGAAAATTGCAAATACCACATTACTTATAGTTATTGATAGAGTTACCATGCAGTTTCCTTCAAAACGATCAAAATACCCCAATATCCCATATCATATCATATTATGCCCTGAAAGTCCATTTGCCACTGTGTGTGCGAGATTGATAACATCCAGAAAAGACAAAAATCGGCTACGCACGCCTATTTATTAATTTTTAAATATACACCTGCTTTTGTTGAATGACTCACTTCTTTGGCCAAATTGCCCCTGCTGTTTCCTTTTTGCATGGGATCATTGGAGAAGGAATTGTTTGCACTCCCAAGGCGCCAGAATGTCACATGAATGCAAATTGTAGCAAGCATACTTAGTTACGGCAGTAAGTCATAGTGCCCACTAGGCTATTGCCTCAAGATTTACCATAACTTGCATTTTGCCCTGGGTCTGCCAGTAGTAATCACAGGCCCTGGATCATTTACGTGTGTGATTGCGAAAGTGACTGTGGGGGTCTGTGCTAGCAACAACTTTAAAATTATGAGGATGGGGGGATACACATGATGATTTCTTTCACACTTCAAGACATGCATTCGACAACATCCACTACCTACAACGAGGGAGTGTTGCAGTATCTATCATATCTGCATATAGTATAGATAGGGGTAGACTTTCAGCCAAAGAAATATAGGCCTGCCACTACCAGCTAGGGTGCTCAATAGCTAGGGTACTCGATGAACTACTGTAGATTACTATACTCTTCTCCTGATGGTGATTATTTATAGTACCTTGTCTTGAGTTGTATGTAACTAACTGAAACTGATATTTATTATATTGATAACATTGATTGCTGCGTTGTGTGGACTACCTACAGGCCACTACTACTGAGGAGATAAAAGCAGTCTGGATGAACATCAAAATCAAGTGCTACAAGAAAGGATAGGATAAATAACATGCACACACACAACAAGCAGTCATACACACACTATTGATATATCATTATAGTAACATTACTGTAGTAATAAGGTAAGTAAGCAATGAACTTCAGTTTGTTGAAGAGTGTAGTGTGTAGTCCCATACCACGTGGTTTACTGTGTAGTAAACAACAATCCCAAATTGAAGATGTATTCTGAAGCACCACAAAAGAATTAAAAGAGTATTTACACCAATACTCACATAGACACCAGGCAGCACTATGAAATCTTGGAATGTGAAAGTATGGCATCAATGCCAGAGTGGTATCTTCTGCTCAGTTTGTCTTCATCATGCTCTCTGACAGCACAGCGCGCTTCACGGCTTGGCGGAAACAACCTTTCACCTTATTCATTGACCAATTGCTGCTGGAGGTGCTGCTTATATTGACCAATAAGCTTAGATGTAAACAAACCTGACATATGGATATTGTTTTCTGCAGGTATCCTTGTCAGCATGTGTCCAATATCACAAATATATCATTCAATACATATTTTTACTCAAATTAGTTCAATTTTTCATTTTAAATATAAGTTGTAATGTTGAAACAACAGAAAAATTAAAAAACTTGTAAAATATCTTAGCGGATGTAGTATAAACCTGCACAAATAAAACACATGTTATAGAAAAAAAAACATAACATAAAAACCAGAGCTAAAAGCTGTGATAAAAACCCGATAAAAACCACTTCTTCACTTCTTACAAACCTCTGGCTAGTTTCTTTCCTGTTTCTTTAGCTGAACAATGGATGAAGACAATGAGCTCAATGGCTCAGAAATGTCACATGATGAGGAGATGGAAAGTGATGACGACTGGATTGATCAGACTGAAGATCAGCAGGAAAATGTAAGTCCGCTCAGTCAACCCACTCACACTCAGTGACTGCCACTCCCAGTCCAGTCAAATAACTTAGTCGGTATAAAAAATAATAATAATAAATGTTTTTTATGAACTTATTCATAATTATTATCATATACTATAATAGGCATTTATTTAGGCAGTTTAGGATGGCTAAGCATTAAAAAATAATGATCACCCCAGGGAACAACTAGGCCTACTTTGTCTTTAGACCTGTCCTGTCTGTGGCTGAGTCAACCATTTTAGGGGCAGGGGCAGACCTGCCAACTTCAGATGGGGCAATCAAATGATTGAGTGAGATTTGAAAATGGGGCAATTTTTTAAAAATTTTGTTCAATGATAACATATATAAAGCTGGTCAAAATTATGGCAATTTTCACCCTCTTTCTCACTCTGAGGCCTGATGTTAGATGGGGCAATTGCAGAAGTCTCACTCTGGATGAGTGAGAGTTGGCAGGTCTGTGCATTTTGGTATGCCTTCCTGTTTCCAATCCAAGGAGGAGTATATAATAAATGAGTCTATTCTCTATTACTGTCCTTGCTGTTTCTGCAAGCACTGAGCCATTCTACATTGATGGCCAGCAATGAAAAAACCCATTGATGACCAGCCCCTGACCAGTTTGCTCACACCTACTTGAATCCTTGGCACAGGCTACAGTGAGTGAGTAACTGACTACACTTACTACCTACACTACAGTGAGTAACAGACAGTGAGAGTAGAGAGTGTGTGATTTCTTTGATTCCACTAACCAAGTCCAAGTCACAGGTTCACTGCAGTGGTTTCCCAAGCACCCTAAATGGTCAGTTGACCATCATGGGTGCTTGGCAAGTCACTGCAGTGGTGAGTGCAGGCAGGAAGGGTGGAGTGGGCTTGTGAGCCCCCTGTGAACCAAGCCAAGGATAAAAGCTCTTGATGCTTG
>ERZ1740059.1005-NODE-1005-length-14356-cov-8.190196_pt1 | contig 14356 bp, 7 predicted proteins | sample MGYA00581744_ERZ1740059 | MGnify/ENA primary metagenome ERZ1740059 (study PRJEB43018, sample SAMN04849738) | marine metagenome | isolation source: floating plastic debris | place: Pacific Ocean | collected 2008-08-28 | study: EMG produced TPA metagenomics... | reverse complement strand
CACATTTCCTGGTTACCTACATTCTCATGTTTCTATTGGTCTAACTGAGGTGTTACAAGAAGCAGTTTTTTTGCTAATACCGAGACACTTTTGTTTGAAAACCATGCTAGTCTGACACCAGTTCATGTATTGAAAGGAGATATCAAAATGACAATTATCTGTTGCAGATTATTTGGTGGAATAGTAAAACTGCACAAATGGTTGACTCAAACCCGTAATGTGGACGCATTACAAGATACACTAAAACTTGGTGACAAAATTATACTGGTACTCACAAGGGATATTGTCTGTGCTCGGTTGAAGATCGCGCTTATTCGTCTCAGGAATAGCTATGACATAATTCGTTCTGGATACGTCATCTCTCATACTTTTCTCGTATGTTACTAATTCCATGAACAGCCGGTTAAAGTTCATTGTCGATTGCACAGCATCAAGTTGACCTTCATTTGCCTGAAACTGCTGTAATATACTTCTGCCGATAATAGTGAAAGCTGTTCTACAGTTCCATGTGCTGCTCCAAATCTTTCTTTCCTGAGTTGTGTGCACCTAAAAAGAGAGAAGATAATTACACAAGTTGAATATTTCAACTACAGTACCATTACATTGCAAATGTGTACCATCACACAATGCTTCCACTTACATGTATGTCGCAGTTGTTATGTCTTCATCAAATCACAGTATAAATATAAATGTTTAACATTATTTTCAATTGATTTTACATTAAGTGGCTATTCGGCAGAACACCAGGCAGCCTTAAATATGGATATTCTAGGAGTTGTAACCTCTCAGCTTCGATACTCTATAACACAGATAGGAAAAACCCTGATCAAGATGGTCTTCCTCTGGAACCACTCATTGTAGAAACATAAGTGTTTCAGATTCAAGATTAGCGGCCCTGATTACTAGTAGTTCATTGGGGGGCGGGGGGGGAGGTGTACCTTTGTTAAGGATGAGGTTATTATGCCATTCGGAAATGTCAGTTCTTTACACTATGTGCGCCATATTCCCACTTTTTTGGTCTGGCTGAATGTCCAGTACAGTTTTGCTGAAGATTGGTTTCTCTAGTAGTGTAGACCTGCAATGATGGAGTATATCTTAAAATTGGTTGTGTTCACTATTTGGAACATTTTTCAACCTACAGGTAATTTGTGTCCGACCTGTGGAATCAATCTTCTTATTTTTCAAGAAAAGCAGTAATACTTGGTAGTAAATGTTACACAATTTACAATACGGTGATGTATTGTACATGTATATGGTACTGAGGCAGTCATAAACGAACTCAAAATCTAACTTGGCTATTTCGAGTAATCGCAGAACTACTGATCAAATCAAAGCCGAGGAAAATCTCTGGAAGTAAAACATATACACATATGCATAGACATGGGAATGGAACTAATTACAGTAGCAAATTATTGAAGCTGCAAAAAGGTTTTTGTATGATTCTCAACACTTACCAAAGCAGCTAAAATGAAAATACAATGTATATTCCTCATTCAACTGGTGAGAGAAATAATGCTAAATTCAAAAGTGTGAGATTGGAATTCGACTATTGCTGGGGGTATGGTCGTATGTACATTGTACATGTAGGGCATGTAGCAATGCTGCAGGAAATAGGTTTCAAGTGATTCATTGAGACAAGGTTTATATTCTATCAATCCCTCTTCGGCTACCTTGTTTTAGGTTGGGCAATGGTCCTGCAGGCACTGAGCTCCATCATCAGTGAGCGTTATCTGATTCTTTTGAAATCCTCATGCTGTATCAAACCTCCACTCATTTGATTTCCTTCTCTCCTTGATTCCCTCCGTCCATAGCCATTCTCTTGCTTCCAAGTGTCTCACCAAGTCTCACTCGCTCACATACATTTCACTACAGTTTTACAGCATTATCACGGTCAGTTCTTTGTTTGATTCAGGTTATTCATCGGGTAATAGTTACACGACAATGTTAGTAGAAAATGCAACGGAAGTATTGCCCTATGTAACAATTAAAAATTAAAGCAACTACTGAAATACATTATTGTAAAAATTTTCGGCAACTATTTTACTCAGGTGTACAATTGAAAAATGTTTTCAATTATGTTCTTATCAGAGGTTACTCTTAGAACCAATTCCTTGGTATAGAAGCTATCAACTCACATTTAAATCTCTCTTCTCTCACACGTTGTCTGTCTGATAATCAATGTTTGCTTTCATCGTCTGAATGGGCAATGCCGTACTCTACTACAATCCACTTGAACAAGCCTGTCTGTAAAACAATAAGGTTGGAAGTGTTAAATGTGTTCTTCACTCTAGTAATCTAGATTCTAAAGCTTCACCATGAAACTCGTTCAGCAAAATTCAGGAGTTCTAATTGACTTGCATGTATGTACCAAACGTAAAAGATGGAACGTTTAGAACTGCAAAGCAAATTCTAAGTTTCTGTTCTCTAATTGAAAAAATGCTCTAGGGTTGATGCCCGAATTCAAGAGTTCTTTGAACTGAAAGTATATTCTGTGTAGAATTGTTTCAAAGCCAACTCGAGAACATTCTGGTGTTCCGGTGTTTACGCCAAGTCTCCGATGGAATCACACACAGTAATAAGGTAAGCAACCTGGCTCAAACATGGGAAAATATACGTTTTTGGAAAGTAAATAGAAAACAATGAGAAAAAATATTTATATCATCAGTCAGGGAGACACGGACGGTGGGAGACGCCCTACCTGATAAGATTGAAAGAACCAAATTGGGCTGCAGAAGTAATCGACTCCTTCCTATATATGAAAAGATAATTCCCTATTATAATCAATCCAATTACTAGTGAATATGACTTGCTCACCTTGTTAACCGTCAGTTCAGACGAACAAATGTGGTCTTATTAGTATCATGGACACTGTGACAATTCAAGATGAATACCGCCTGACACACTGCAATGTCACCAGATCAACCAGCTTCACTCGTGTTATAGGTCCGGGTATGGCATGTTACAAGATGTGTGTCCTACAGGAAAAAGCATGAGACTATTTCCTGTTAAGACACCGATACATCTTTTATCATCAGCTGTGCGTCAAATTATTTGTCGGATGCTCACCAACTGAATCAACGTCTCTGTTCGCAAGCCAGCCTGTGAAACAATCAAATGATAAGAATTAGTACCAGAGATTTGTACCATATATGTAAGCAAAGTGTCGTAATAATAATTTGTAACAAATACTACATGGTTTTAGTAACATTCTGCAATGCTGCAAAGGCTGTTGTCTGCTCTTTATAACAGTAGAGACAACTCACTTTAGTAGGGAATAGCATTTAACCTGTGATGGGCATTTCGACTTGTTCAAGTTTCGTTGAGCTTAATTACTGCACAAGAAGTCGCAATAAGCCAGCAAAAGGTGGGTAATATTTAGTATTCAGGAGTCTCGAATGCCCTGCTGCCATAAGAACCTAACCTGGTTATTATTGCTCAGCTGAGTCCCATACATATAGTCTAAGTCTCCGAAGTCACGGTTAGCTGGACTGTTATGACAGGCAATATGAAGTACTCCTGATATATTGAAGACAACAGTTAAACACCAGTGTTATAGGTCTCCTGTGAACCGACTTAGCAAGACTAAATCTAACCATAGTTTGCAGGTGGCTACTGAAACAAAGTAGTAAAAAAATAGTAAAACCAAGGTTGCATTCAGTACACAGTGCTGTTGTTGCAAAAGATGTAGAATCCAACGGTGCAATTGGTACATTGTTGTCAGACCTGGTCAGACCTGGTGCAATGCCTGACACTCTGTATCAGTGATATGTTTTCTCCTATCATTGCGTTTATATACTATACAGGAACTCAAGGTTATCTTTTGATCTATGGTCCATTACGTCTGACAGTGTCTGGAAACTCGTGGTTATGGGATAAATCGCTTTGAAATCTCACTGGCGTTGTGATTCCCTTGATTCCCAGCCTATTGTACTGTAAAAATACAAAAAGCAAACTTTTATTGGAAAGTAGAGATAATGCTTTTTGTTGGGACAACTCATCAGTCATATTTTCCACATATCACCTTTTTTTAAATACAGATTGTCTTTCAATGAATTACATTGATTCCTGGCAAAATGCCAAAACTCAACTAGATAAATACTATTATATTTATTATGTCAGTGATAAAACGAAATGCTGCCCGAGGGAGATGCAGTTCCTTCTATCGGAGAATAACTGGATTGTTCTGTATCTCTTGTTGACGTCTAATTACTGCAAGTCATCATAGAAGCTCACCTTTTTCCGATGAAGTTCAGTCGGTTACATGGCGTGACATCATTCTAGAGATCATAAGACCAATGATATCTCATTGATCAGACAAAGCTACAAGTCTCATCTAGACCGAGGTAAGATTTATTCGTGATAATAAACACGCCCAAGGATTGCCCTGATCAACTGGCCTTTCCTCCTCCACGGTTTCTCTAATCTCTGTTTGGTGGGAAGAGCATGAAATCAATAATGATCAGAATTTGTCGTTTTTACACAGCTATAAACATAAAAAAGTTTGTAAACATCCATTTTTCCATTATTTTCATGATTTTGGCAGTCGTGAATTTTGCAAAATATAATTCTGGTGGACGTTTTTTTCCTGTAGTGCCTGAACGCATATGCAGAAGCAACACTATTTAGCCATGGTCTTTATCAGAATAAATTACTTAAACAAGAAATTCCTCTGTAGCAACTCAACTCACAGTTTTATACCTATTCTTCTGTCTGTAGTATTGGTATATCAATTCTCTCTGATCACCGATTTAGAGAGAAATCCTTACTCTGATAATGCATCATGCGATCGAATGTTTCTGCTTTCTTCTCCAACCTCCTTCGACAAACCTTTGAAAAATAACATGATTATTTTATTAGTAAACTGTGTTCTGTACTCAAATAAAAAGCTTCAATCTTAAAATATAAATTCTTAATTCATGACTGGCTGCACCCTTTCTTGGGGCTCCCTGCATGCTAATAGCCATGGATCATCAATATATGGACAAAGGAGTATCTTTGGGTAGCGAGTATTTACCGCTCACATTTTAGTTAAGTTTGATATTTTGAATTCAATGTTTCATACCTTATTTGTTGAGGAAATTTACAAGAAAAAATCCATCAGAAGTAAAATGTAAATGAAAAATCACAATCTGTGGCAAAGTATTGAAAAAATTGTAAGTCGTAAAAAATTGGGCTCCAGAAGTAGTAGTCTCCTTCTTATACATGAAAAGACAACTCCATATCACAATCACTTCAAATTACCCCTGAACACAAAATGCTCACCTAGTTGTTCTTCTCACAGCAATAGGTGGATAAATCTGGCCTCCTCAGTATCATACGGACAATGTTACTGTACATGATGAATACCATCTGACACACTACAATATCACCAGCTCTACACAAGCCATGTTACAGATCTTGGCTGAGAATAATATTTCTGCATGTGCTGTTCTTCTTTCGCAAGCATAGGCCCTTTTGATCTGTATCGTAACTGAAAAGAAAGGGATTTTTTATCTGACGGACTTGACTTGACCAATTGTTGTCTTATTAAAGTCTTCAATTTATACCACCTGGTACAAAATCTACAGTACCTGCACATATTTTGGAGCTGTGGATCTAATCAAAAAACCTTGATTTCCATAAACTCAAGAGACTTTTTCAACAGATTCAGCAGGTTTTAAGTTGGTGCTTTGTTTGCTTGATTCTAATTTTCAGTTTTAGAATTGTGTCATAGTTTGCATGAGCCATATATGGCTCATGAAGGGATTGCAAAATTCAATCCATGAGCCATTAAAGGGAGTCGAAAGTTTAAATACAGGACAATGTATTTTTCCCACATTTTTTGCTGCAGCTGCTGCCACATAAAAGGCCATGTGAAATAAATGTAAAACTAGACAAATGTACGAATACACCCGACTGGTGCAATACCTCTCCAATTCCTGCACTGGAATGCGAGAGCCAAAAATTCATAAACCGTGTCTGGAGAAACTTATACATTTTGATTTACAGATCGGTAATGGTAGTCCTCTATCACCAGTATCAATAACATCAGACCCTCCAGTGTCATCAGATGAGTGTGCAGTTATTTATCTGATGATCAATAACTGAATCAATATTTCTGTTTTCCTGCCAGCCTGTAAAACACTGTAAAACAATATAAGGATTACTGCCAGTAATTTGTGGCCTACATGTATGCAACATATCCTAATAATGATTTATAACAGATAAATGTGGCTTTAATATTATTCTACAATGCGGCAAAGGCTCTTTGTAAAAGTCGAGATAACTCTCTCTCTCTCTCTATTAAAGAAATAGTCTTCAACCCCTGTCAAGCAGCAATTCGACTTATCTGCTGTTCACTGAATTTTTCTGCTAATGACCCTACAGTATAATATAGCATATAGTAAACACCAAATAACTAATGGGTGCATATTTTCGCAGTTTGGCAGTCTCGAATTTTGCATAATATAATTATAGTTCCACTGATTTTTTCCTTCCTGTATAGTATAGCCTGAACGCATGACCAGAAGCAAAATATTTAGCCATACCATTAAGTTAGTTCTTCATCTTTCATCAGATAAATTATTCTAACAACAAATTCCTGGGTAGCAATTTTCAACTCAGTTATATACCTCTTCTTTCATCTGTAGTAGTGGTATCTCAATTCTCTCTGATCAAGGATTTAGAGAGAAATCCTTACTCTGTCAATACATCATTTGATGGAATTTTTTTTTTCTTCTCCAACCTCCTTGAAAAAAGATGATCATTTTATTAATGAAATGTGTTCTGCGCTCAACTAATAAGCTTTAATCTTAAACCTGGCAGGACGCTCCCTATTTGAGGAGTCCCTACATGATAAAAGCCATGGATCATCAATTTATGGACAAAAGAGTATTTTTGTGAGGAGAGTGTCGCTCAACTTTAAGGAAAGTTTGATTCAATGTTTCATACCTTATTTGTAGAAAAAATTTAAAAACATTTTTATCAGAAGTAAAGTGTACAAAAATCCCAAAATTGGGCCCCCGAGGTAGTAGTTGTCTCCTTCTTATGCATGACAAGAAAACCCCGTATAACAATCACTTCAATTACCACTGAACACAAATTTAATACTCACTTTGTTGTTCTTCTCACAGCATAGATGGGTAAATCTGGCATCATTGGTATCACATGGAAAATGTTACGGAGCAATAGGAATACCATCTGACACACTACAATGTAACCGGCTTCACATTAGTCATGTAACAGATCTGGTCTGTGTATAAGATTTCTGTATGCGCTGTCCTTTTTTGCAGGCATAGGCCCTTTGATCTGTATCATAATGGAAAAGAAAAGAGACTTTTAATCTGACGGGACTCGAATTGGTGCTTTCTTTGTTTGATTCTGATTTTCAGTTCCAGAGTTGTGTCACAATTTGCAAAATTCAATCCATGACCCATCAAGGGGAGTCAAAAGGTTAATACAGAACAATGTATTTTTCCCACACTTTTTGCAGCAGCTGCTGCCACATGGATCGCCATTTGAGATAAAGTGAAGCTAGGCAAATTTAGGTATAGACCCGACTGGTGCAATATCTCTCCAACACGATAGCCGAAATTTCATTAACCGTGTCCGGAATAACTTACACATTTTGATGTAGAGATCGGTAGTGGTAGTCCTCTATCGCCAGTATTGGTAACGTCGGATCCTCGCTTCCTATTAACCTCCTGTATTATCAAATGAGTTTTATTAATAAAATGTGTCCAGTGCTCAAACACAAAGCTTCAAAACTGAAACTAAATTCTAAACCCAGACCAGCCGCTCCCTCCGTGGGGGCTCCCTGCATGCTAGACGCCATGGATCATCAATATATGGACGAAGGAGTATTTTTGTGTAGAGAATATCGACCGCTCAAATTTAAGCAAGGTTTGATTTTTCGAATTTGATGTTTCATACCTCATTTGTAGAGGAAATTTCTATTAGAAATTTCTATTAGAAGTAAAACGTAAAAAAATCACAACTTGTGGCTGTGCAGGAAAATTGGGCTCCTGAGGTAGTTGTCTCCTTCTTTTACATGAAATGACAACTCCATATCACAATCACTTCAATTACCACTGGACACAATATACTCACCTTTATGTTTTCCTCACAGCATTGGTGAATAAAATGTGGTCTCATCAGTATCAACGTCGCCAGTTCCACATAAGTCATGCTGCAGATCTGGTTTGAGTATAAGATTTCTGCATGCGTTGTCCTTTTTTCGCAAGCATAGGCCCTTTGATCTGTATCCTAACGGAAAAGATAACGACTTTTATCAAACAGACTTGAATTGATCAGTCTTTGTTCTGATAATTAGATTAACTGTTCTTCAATTACAGAGTCATATATTTTCTCCATTAATCTTCTCCGCAGATCACTGAAACTCAGTACAAACGCAGCTTTTGCTGCAGCTGCTGACGTATAGAAAACCATTTGAGCTAGACAAATAACGGTAAACATACAGTCCTGTCTGATGCACTATCTCTTCCATACTTGCTCTCAAATGCAATAGCCAAAATTCATAAGCAATATTCTGAGAAACTTACACATCTTTCTTTAGATACAGATGCATGTAGTTGTAATCCTCTATCACCATTATCGATAACATCAGATGAGTATCACATTATTAATCTGATGATCACCAACCGGATCAACATTTTTGTTCTCTTGCCAGTCTGTGGAACAGTCATTTATGATAAGAATCATGTATGTTATGTATATAATGATAATATTGTCTCCTCCTTAAAACAGTCAAGAGAACTTTACAATAGTAGGGAATAGTACTCAACCTATGACCAGCGATTCGTATTATCTACTGTTCATTGACTTTTTGGCTAACGACTGAAACTTAATAACTGCACAATGAGTCCCTATGAGTCAGCAAAAACTGAGTTATATTATGAAATCAGGAGTTGCGAATGCCCTACTGCCATGAAACAGCATGCCTAATTACCGCGAGACATAAAAGCTCACCTTGTTATTGTGCGGTTCAGTAGAATACATGGCATCACATCATTGTCGGTATCATGGATGGTATTACGGGTCTCATCTAGGCTGAGGTAAGATTTATGTGATGAATCTCATAAAAGGCAATGAACACGTCCAAGGATTGCCCTGTATTAACTTTCCTTCATAGTTTCTTTCATCTGTGTTCCGTGGGAAGAACATGAAATCTATGATGATCATTATTTCCTTGTTTATACAATCATGTTTTGTTTCATCTGTTGCTATAAATAAAATTATAACCGATACGTTGCAAACTATTTTGTTTTCCCCTATCGCTATAAGCATGAAAAATAAGTATGTCAACACCAAAGAAAGTAGACAGTAGGTTAGCTATACAGAACTGAAAATACCTAATTACAGAAATACAGAAATACACTATTGACCTGAAACAGCCAAATTAAATTTACTTTTGTATCTGGGGATTATCGTAACCTATCTATAAACTGTTCTTCCAAAGAATTGAAAGAAGTATTCACCGTTGCTAAAAATGTTAATATAACCACTTATGATCAAAATTTTCATTTCAAACATCGGTCTGTCACTATTGTGTAAAGCTTGTCGAGTACTTATACATTAGCGGTCCCTATAGTGATGTACTGATAAATCCAATATTAATTTTGGTTTACACAAACTTGACCAATAATCGGATATTACACGAGGAATCATTTTTGTGGAATAGAGAAATTTAAAATACATGTACCTGTTTATGATGGTTCACGGTCCAGTAGCATCTATATGTATATGTATCTGTGATTCTTACGGTCACACGTACAATGACCAGCCTTTGGAAACTAATATGTGCGCAAGCGGTAGCCATAAAACAACCACATATTGTTCTCCAGATGTACAGGTCATCTCTGCAAGGAAAAACAAAACGCTGTTGCTAATAAGCAATTTCCCAAAAAACGTCGCTAATAAACAAGTACTTGCGATTCAGATGAAGAAAAAGAACAGGAATGAGGTGTAAAGGTTCAAAAATACACTCTTATCCAAGAATATTCCAGGGGTTGTCCGCCACAGACAAATAAATCGAGAGAAACTTTTTTCATTTTTTCATTAACATTCTGCTGAATTTTTTAGCAGTAAATCATGCCACTGAATTTTTATTGAAAACAACAAACTGTCATCTTCTCTCACATCTCAGTGCAATAATTTTAATTTGCATTGCTGAGGAGAATTTCTAAATACCTGTTGATGATGGTGTAGGGGACAATGTTGCATCAGTATGTATCGGTGGTGAACCTTGTTGCTGCAAAGCAAAGCCATGCCATAGGGGTCTTAAAATCTGCAAGAAAAGAACAAAACATTGTTGCTAATTTTTTATTATTATTATTATTATTATTATTATTACTTTATTGCTTATAACCATTTATGAAAATTTTTGCTAATTAACAATTGAACTTGCGATTTAACTGAAGAAAAAATACAGCAAACCATGCTATCTGAATTTTTATTGAATACAACAACGGAAATACATATACTCAAACAAGAATGTGGAATCGTAAACCATATGGCAAAAGAATCAATTAGAAGTCAAATCAAACATGATATAAAACAGTGGGAAACCAAACGAGGGGTGATAATAAACTTTTACATCATGTCAGCCGCTTGAAATATAAAGCTCTTAGGTGAAACGTTAAGCATAGCTTGCTAGGTATACCTGCATGGTAATAGACATCAATCACTATCCTGGTATAACCTTCAACAATTTGAGTATTATGAAGGGGCACGAGCGCGACAAACGAGGGACATTAGGAGAGCAATTTAATTAATACTTTTAGTTCTTCTCACAAAAATTCAAAACTAATTTCCCCTGCAAAATAAATTATCATTTCAGTACGTTATAGTTATAATATACTGTCAATACTTTCGATATCCAGAGAAGGTTGAAATAAGTTTTTAGTTTTTTAATTGTTTCAAATGACGATTTCGGATATACCAAACAGACATCCTGCAATCAATTCTCTCATGTTTTTATATTGGACTTTGCTGTCAAAATACTGCTGGCTCTCGTACAGTAGCACTCAACTCCCAACAAATTGTGTTGTAGCTGCTGATTAATGTTTAACAGTGTCACGAACAGGTTTTCAATTTGCTGTGGGAGCCGTTGTCAGCATAAGTCCCATTGAAGCCTACACAACATACCGGTTTAAAAAATGATAAGTACTTACAATACAATACATACCGCTACAAACAATATAAAAGGGACAGCTTTAGTAGTCTACTCAGTTGCAACAATGTTCAGAGTGGAGACTTACAATTAGCGATTAGAGATATCATGCACCCAAGCTAGTAATTCTGCTTTGAAATCCTGTAATATTCACTGTATCAACATGCACCGGCATCCACAACCAACATCATACTGAGATGAAATGAAAACGAGTTGGGAAGGCAAATGACACACCTTAGCTGAGAGCTTTTTTGCTTATTCTATAGCTGGCTAGATAAAGCTTTACTGAGCCTGTGTAATGTAAAGCATGGTAATCATTATAACACAATGGACAGTATTTTACATGACGTCTTTAGTCCAGAAAGCCTTGCAACAACAAGCTACTTACGCGCAATGCACTCTCACATAATTATGTAAGCGTGGTATTCCATCACAAACAAATATTATTCTGGCTATAATGATCGCAATCGCAAGCTCCATGTTCTAAAACTATCACATTCTTGATGCTTTGTGTGTATTAATGTTCTATGAAGAAACGCCTATGGCCCCTGTTGATAAATAACAAATATTCAACACGTTCCTGATTCCCCATTCAGCAGTTTTCCCACATGAATATAAATTGTAAAATGTATAAACACGGGAGAATACCAAACCACACAGTGTTCAAGAGAATTGGAATTCTAAATATATTTTGTAATTATATTTATATAATTCTATACTTGACTGCTTTTGTAAATATAATACTATTGCAAGTGTATGCTACTGGCAAAACTGGAAAAAGCAAAATTTATCGAAGTAAATTCTACAAAGCAAAACATGGTTAGATAGATTTTTGAAACAAAAGTTGTCCTGATCCACCGGATATAAAAAAACTAATGAAAACAACTAAGCGGTTGAGATTGCCAAATAAAAAACGAAATAAAAGAAAATACTATTGTTTTGACCAAACAGAAAACGGTATGTACAGGATTAATGTTCTTGAGTCAGCGGTTGACTCTGCTAACTAAATGTGACTGAAAGAAATGACTAGTAGGTACCTAATGCTGAACCACATGAAGAAAATACCTTAACGGTTACTCTTAGACCAGTAACATAATATAACATGAAAACATGAGCTTCAGAGAAGTTGTCACTGTTATAAATGTTCAAGTGTTGATTATGCACCATGTAAATGTATTTCTTTGGTATATTTAGCATCCGAAGTGTTTTTTTGAGCAAGTAGGAATATGACTTCTTATATAATTCTTTGGCTGTGGTAACTACCATGTAGTAGCGGTTTTCCGGGTCCTTCTCACTAAAAACAGCACCAAAGGGCATGTCTTGTTACATGTACGTAGTACCGCAACCACTGAAGACTGATATCAACTCTTGGTAAGCGCCTTACATATTGAACATAATTATAACTACCAAATAGCTGGGATTCTCAATTATAGTAAAATACCGAGTCACTCCATGCTTCTAGCAAGTCAACAGGTAAAACTGGTCAGTGCAGTCTATAGACTTATTATTATCCGAGAGGAGTAAACTTTCCTGGGAGTTTAATTTAGCTACCTGAAAATTGTTGAATTTTAAATTTATATAGGCCTACTTTAAATTTTCGGGTAGACATCGATTTCAGCTACATGACTTCTTTAGGGTGTGAAAATGCTAAAATTTCCTCTCGCCAAATACTGTCCTTCTCTAGGGTAATAAAAACATTATGTCATGCCTACCTCAGAGGGTCTACTATCAAAAGAGCCACCCAGGACCTGGTTCTAAATCCTCACGTTAAACATGCCTAACCTTACACTTTAACCCAACTTTTTCATTGAATCTTCATTCCTCAGTCCTCTCTTTGGAAAATTTGGTCTCGATATTTCTCAGTCTTCCCTAAAATCCGGATACGTTCCCAGTATCTTTCAACGTTGCTGATTGAACAGGGTCTGAAACACCCTATCCAATGTCAGAAGCCTATGAAATTTTATGGGTCGTCAGATGATTACAAGAATTACATTTATTCGTGAAAGGGCCTTAGGTTAAATATAAGCACATGAAAATTGTAGGAACTATAATCACAAATGATTATGCAGAAAACAAACACTCATCTAATCAATGAGAGTTTTATATAATCAAGGAGTTGCAACAACAAGCTTACATTCCATGTCACAGTGAGAAAAAGGACCTTTTGACTTATGAATGGACTGGGTAGGATTGCTTGAGTGATAGTATTAGGTAGTTTGGCATCCTTTTCTTCTTTGATTAGCCAGGAGAACTTTCTATTGTTCGTAAATCCAGGAACGACTTGACCAAGGTGTATACTTCTTTGATAGTAGCCCCCTATGCTACAAAGTATGATGGCAGAATATACTAACTTACCATATTTAAGCAGCTATTACAGATGAAGCAGCAGCAGCAGCAACACACTATGATACACAATCAGCAGCAGCAGGAGTAGGGGGAGAGGCTATCTGAGTACTGTCTGAACTATCAGAGTGTCTCCTCTCTTGAGTTGTTGGATTCATGATGACATCAGAGTTAGGAATCTTTAGATCTGATGGGATGAAATACTTCCTCATTGGCTGTGAAATAAAACAACATTCATGTAGCTAGCTTTCCTATACAAAAGGTTTTGACACCCTGTGGTTCGCGATAATCGAACGATCTACCAAGTTTATTGTGACCGCCAATGTAGTACAACTGTTTGCCTGGGTCGGTAGCGTCGCCCCTCAACACCTCTCACACCAAACAGCTCAAGCCCTTTAACCATGGTTCCAATACAGCACAAATCAGTACTTCAAATTTTGAATCACATGAAACTTATCTAAACTCAGATCCGAGCCACTATGTCTATCTGATTACGCAAGTTTTTTTTAAAGTTATGTGACAAAATTTTACAGAAATAAAAAACAAACAAAAGGTTCAAGAGCTAAATTCTGAACAGTTTGATGATACTAAACTCTGCTACCATTAGTAATGATTTTATTCACCAATCTACACCATCTCAACTTTGATATATTTTCTTTAATGACATCTTTAGTGATTCCGTAACGCTACCTGATAACCAGTAGAACTTTGTGGTGGCGGTATTATGTATACATCACGTCTCACTAATTCATCCATAGGCCGTGTAAACAGTTCATCAGCTGATGACTGACTCTTACTGGCAGCTGCATTAGATAAGATCAGTATCTGCTGACGTGTATATAG
>ERZ1740059.1004-NODE-1004-length-14368-cov-9.910571_pt1 | contig 14368 bp, 6 predicted proteins | sample MGYA00581744_ERZ1740059 | MGnify/ENA primary metagenome ERZ1740059 (study PRJEB43018, sample SAMN04849738) | marine metagenome | isolation source: floating plastic debris | place: Pacific Ocean | collected 2008-08-28 | study: EMG produced TPA metagenomics... | reverse complement strand
GTCCAAAAAGTGCGCTTTCAAATCATGTAACAACCAACTGTTCAAAACTCAATCATTATGCTACTATGGAGATGCTAGATGCAAATTGCATGCTGATTAATGATAGTCTGTAGTAATACAACAATGTAGCAGCAGTAGTCTGGCTTATGGTGGAGCAGCGGACATCGACACATACAGTGTTTCGATGAAAAACTGACATTTAGAAGTGGGACCTGCCCTTATGTTGGTTCATAAGTCTGGTCAGCATCGGGCCATCATGACAAGATTCAGCACTTTCTACCAATTTTAAGGACATAAAACTTATAGCAACTTCTGAATGGCTAAGTGAATCTCATGTACATATCGGAATGACTACATTAACTCTGCCTCTGGCACTGCATCTAAATGGATGCTGCAAACTATTTTATACATTTAGAAGCATTTTCATGAGGGGGTTACTCGTTTTCACACTTTGACAATTATAAAAAGGCTACCACAGATTTGTAAACTATTTTGCTTTTTGTGTGTAAGAATGGTGTTTTGGAATTTTGTTTTAGCCAAGCAGCCATTATGTGAGAGGCTAGAATTGGACTCATTGTGGTCAAGTTTGGGTGAATGTTTATCGGAGTTGTCTCGAAACAGTGATCAGAATGCAGTGCTCATACTTCAACCAGCTGTGGAGGCTTTCTTCCTTGTGCATGCAGGTAAACAACTGGGAGCAAGATTTGTAAGAATTAGCTACGGAGTGCTACTTTCAGGTTCAATAATAGGATTCAAAACCTCAACAAAAGACACCAACTGTAGCCAAAAGGGTTGGGCATGGAATGCATTGAAATTGAGATGTCGAATCAACACACATTGCTTCATATGTATGCTAAAGATAATGTGCATGTGTCTGTGGGCTATGAAAATGGTAATCAGGGAAGCAAAGGTAGAGAGCGTCAAGTTTGTGACTGCTGGAGTCTTGTGTCATTTAGGAAGGGAAGTAGGCCTGCTTTTAAGCCAGACGTTTCACTTCCAGCTCCTAGCTTCATTGACTACTGATGATTTCAAGTTTATACCCATAGTTGAAATGTAGTCATAAGGTATATTGGCCCACGAGTTGACCATTTAGTATTTTATCTAATTTCGCACTGAGAGGCTACCTGCATGAAAGAGCTGGCGGAACATTTAAATTTACGTAATGTTCAATATAAGCAGCTATGATTGCTGATGAAATTCATTTGCGGTCAGGTGAACTAACCTAGAATAGAAGGTGAGATATCATATCGACAGAGCAGTTGATGCAATATTTCAAAAGTGACCCACCCAGTCACATAAAGTCACGTGTGCAACGTTTCAGTAAACAATTGGGATTTCATCGGCATGACCACTTTTAAACCCTATGCATGACCGCAATCCAGCCCTATAGAAAATCCCTTTTCAAGCAAAACTGAGAATAATTTTGCAGCATCTGGCAACCCGAAGATGTCGAAAGCACAACGACACGGGTATGATTCATGCTCAGGCTTTTGGTTATATGGATACTTCAGATGGCTAATACCATGGTATAAAATGCCTGTGAGACTTGTTGTTTTAGAATGGCTGATTTATGTAGGATGTGCATTGTAGTTTAATTTTATACTGCTGTGCATCCCTCATCAAAGTGAAAGCTGACTGGACGAATTCAACTCATATCATCACTGCTTATGTTAAAAACTGTTTCCCCTTCAAAAGACCTATAAAAAATGGTTGTACGATTTTACATAACATCTTCGAATGTAGAGTATAGCTTATTTAGGCACCAAACAAGTTTTGTATAGTTAAGTCTGGTCTAGTAGACCCAGCAGTTAGTTTTGGTTTGCGAGACAAAGTAGCATTGTTACATGTATGTGAATCTGGAGTTCGCCGGCGGTTTTGACACCGATTGGTCGTAATAAAGTATAATACAGAAAAACTGTCGTCTGTTATTGGAACTGATTGATTTGTGATACAGGTCAGCGTGAGCACTCATCAGCTAAATCAAGAAGAGACAGGCATCGGCGAGAAGATCAGCTCTCACATCTCAATCTGGAGGAACCCCCGGCATCTCCTGCATCCACCACTGACGTATCCCTGTCTAATGCTTCAAAACAAGAAGCCAACGTTAGTCCAGAAATCAAAAAGTTCCTCAAGTTTGCAGGTAAGCATGGTCTTCAAATAACCTCTCAGCCTCTGTCTTTGGTAGGCTAGGCATGATTTGATGTTCGTTTTATCAACATACTTGTAATAATGGTTTGATACTACATTGAAAAAGCTAAGTATCCCGCTTTATATTATGGTAACATTTTATAACGAGCACCTAAAAACCCTGTAATAGTAGTCGTGCTGTATACGGCAAAGGTTCTGGGATGTGTGACGAGTATACTTAAGGCCGTTAGTACAAAACCGAACCGGAAATGGCTGGAATGATGATCAGGTATTTCTACTAGTTGCTAGTGGCATGACAGGTTTGTCAAGGGTGGAAGCCTCATGTGACGATGATGAATTCGCCGCTTCTCGTTGGGCACTTTTTGGAAAGATATGACGCTGACGCCTGCATATGTTGCCAATTTCTTATTCTGCACATGTGTCCACCCATACTACTTCTCATTGCAAAACTCCTCTTTTTTGCGGCTAATCCCATTAGTATTGTATATGGAATGTGGATTTGACATTGGCAGAGTCAATTCCTGAAGCAACACTCGTTTCAAATGATGATGATGTTTTAACTACTAACGTTTAAATTTGCAGCCTCAAAACGGCGTGATTCATTCTGTTCAACGTGGCAGGCTTTAGTCTTCCATGTATTTGCATTATTCATGGACATCGATTGGCCAATTATCACGAATAAAATTTACTTAGAACATGTCCAAATACAAAGGAAAGGGGACAAGGTGGTCCTCATTGTTGCTGGTCATCTATAACTACCCTTGTTAATTTTCTTCACTAGAATTCTCACTGGATTTGTCAAACGGAACTGGAATTGAATCCTACCTTATTTGGAACGAATTAAATATACCAATCTCTTTGCTTTCATCACAAAGCTGCATCCATGACCCTCTTCTTGTAATTACAGAAACACATCGGACTGTTTTGAACCAGATACTAAGACAGACACAGACACCACTCAGTGACGGGCCGTTCTCTGTGCTTGTTGATCACATGAAACTACTAGATTTTGATGTCAAAAATCGCTACTTCAGAGCAGAGCTCCAAAAATTGGACGAGGGTGAGTTTTCACACAATTTATAAATAATTTATTAATATGTTCAATTTTAGGCATAGTTGGGGGCCAAAAAGCAGAGTCACAGTGTTGAAAGCCACACTATCCCTTTCATACATTATCAAAATTATTTGTCTCCGATAACGATCAAAACATCCATTACTGATCAAATTAATACAACTTTCACTAAAAGCTTATGGTGTTGTACCCAATTAGCTGGAGTGTAATTGATGTAATCTCTTAAATTTGATCGCCATGACTTTCTTAACTGCGTTAATTACCCTCCAACAAGAGTGTTTTTGGGATTTATGTTGCTGCTGTATTCCACTTGTTAATTGAAGAGGTGTTGCCAAATTTCTCCAAATTATCACCCAGATCAGATATCGATCCCACCACACAATGTGTTTTTTAATTTCGTTTAATAACTGCTTGAAATGCCATAACTTGCATTGACCTCACAGGGTGAGTGCACAATCATGTGCCTGATCTTTCGATTCATATTTTTCATCTCGGGGTCCAGTCCATTAAAGATTAAGAATAGAATTGAAAGTAAATGTAAAGGTTCATATTTGGAGTTTTCCACTCATTTTCTTACAGTAATAAAAAATCTCTCTGTGATTCATTTTTATATAATCAGTTTCCTGGTGAATAGGGTTTGTGGACCTGCCATATCAGGGTCTGTAGCAGTAAAAAAAACACAAGGTCGGATGATGATGATTGTCACCAGGATCAGTGTCATGGTTTTGTGTGTCTCACATTGCAGTTTTAAATTAGGTATTTACTTTCTGACATTTATGTTGATGTAGGTTTGCGACCGAGAGAGGACCTTGCAGTTCACGTGAGGAGAGATCACGTGTTTGAGGATTCGTACAGAGAATTATTCAGAAGGACACCTGATGAATGGAAACACAGGCTGTACATTGTGTTTGAAGGTATTTTGTTCAGTATCTGAATTAAGGAAAAAGTAACCCAAAACATGCAACATAAATTGTGCGTACTATATACATACCAAAAGGCAAGGCAATGTCACACTGTAAAAACTTTATTAACCTGCTAGCCCATGTAGTGTTATAGTGACAAACGTAAATCCCTAATTGTCAAAACTGATGAATTAATAATCAGGTTTAAAGTCGCATTGACATGCCGTTTTTGTCTTGCCTCTACAATGTTTCCTGAACTGCGCCCGATGAAGAGCGCCTCAATCATTGGCTGGGGATTTCCTGCTATTCCTGTCAAGTGTACTCTCACTGGAAAGATTCTTTTTTTACACAATTAAATCTTATTAAACACAAAAAAACAAAAAAGGTTTATTAAGATGATTTGTTTTCAATAATGATATGCATATGGAAGTTGTCATCTCATGTATATTTCACTAAGTTAGTCTGTGCTTGCTTACCCGCAGGTGAGGAAGGACAGGACGCTGGTGGTCTGCTGAGAGAATGGTATCTCATCATGTCCAGGGAAATATTCAATCCTAACTATGCCTTGTTCATGACCACTCCACAAGACAGAGTTACCTACACGATCAACCAGCTCTCATACTATAATAACGAACATTTGAGCTACTTCAGATTCGTGGGCCGAATCATAGCCAAGGCTATCTATGATAACAAGCTACTGGAGTGCTACTTCACTAGGAGCTTCTATAAGCATATTACAGGCCAACCTGTCAGGTGAGCTGCTCATCACTTGACCAATGTAAAGTGATCATATAACTGTATACAGTTTGGAACAAATTTTGCGCTGTTTTGTACGCAAGCTGAATATAAGGCTTAAAGAAAAAAGTAACACATACATGTATTTTTACTGTTGAAATATTTTCAAAGTTGAACATATTGCCTATTGTTTTTACAAATCCCTTCAAAAATTGAAGATTTAAAGTTTTTATATTGAATACATAGTTTTAAGAGCTGCTGGGACTTGGGACTGGGAAAGGGTATAGACATGTGAGGTGATGTAACAATATACAGAGAGCCCCAATGAATATTTGAAATGGATAAAAATAGAAACAAAAATGTGTCAAGCTATCAAATAGTAACTTCACAATAATATTTTGTCCTCATACTCCCCTTCCCCTTGTGCTCGCTGGGGAAATGGAGAATTGATTGTGATAGACAGGGAAATGTCGGTAAGATGACAATATGCTGAGATAAAAATGATAGCTCTGTGACAACAATGACGTTCAGCAAAAACATTGTATCTGACAGCTGGATTAAAGCGTCCACAGCTGAATTATAAAAAAAAATTAATGGGCCTACTATTTTAATGAAGCTTTATTTATCACAAGTAGTGATGTCGCGATTGATCAGTTGGTACCGCCAGTCCTGAATGCTTGGCAGTAGTAACTCTGAAACATTGATGCATAGAATTCTAAACTGTGTGATGTCAAAAATCTTAAATACTTTAATATCAGAAAACTGCAACTCTCTACAAATGAAGCATTGGTGTGATTTGGCTGTCCCTGTTTTTCAGAAATGAAAAATTGTTATCCAGTTTTCAAGAAACAAAAATGTGTCAAGCTATCAAATAGTAACTTCACAATAATATTTTGTCCTCATACTCCCCTTCCCCTTGTGCTCGCTGGGGAAATGGAGAATTGATTGTGATAGACAGGGAAATGTCGGTAAGATGACAATATGCTGAGATAAAAATGATAGCTCTGTGACAACAATGACGTTCAGCAAAAACATTGTATCTGACAGCTGGATTAAAGCGTCCACAGCTGAATTATAAAAAAAAATTAATGGGCCTACTATTTTAATGAAGCTTTATTTATCACAAGTAGTGATGTCGCGATTGATCAGTTGGTACCGCCAGTCCTGAATGCTTGGCAGTAGTAACTCTGAAACATTGATGCATAGAATTCTAAACTGTGTGATGTCAAAAATCTTAAATACTTTAATATCAGAAAACTGCAACTCTCTACAAATGAAGCATTGGTGTGATTTGGCTGTCCCTGTTTTTCAGAAATGAAAAATTGTTATCCAGTTTTCAAGAAAAACCAAGATGAAATTATTGTTACCCTATTTTGTGATAATATTTCACAATTTCAGCGATCAATTTCTTTAAACATATGACTACATGAAATTTATTATTTAACAATTTTTTTTCCTGAAATAAGGACACAACGTTTACAACTGTTAGCTCTTTGTTTGCACAGTAACAATGACGTAGCATGAAAAGGTGGGCGCAGCTAGACGGGTTTGATAGTGTATTTTTGAACAGTCAAAATGTGAAGCAAAGTTCAGGCCATCGGAGAATGTACAAATCCAGGCTCCTAATTTGAGTGCTGAGGTAATTTTCTCACTGCCAGTTGTCACTGATTACAATTTATTGATTCCATTTAGAACCCATCAACCCATCGATATGAGATGTAATTGCAAACGTGAACAGTGCCACCAGGCTAATTTCAACATCATTTTCTACAACGTAATGTTTGATATGGCAGATTATTATGGTCATTTATAAATGGACAGATTGCTTCAAACTTGTAATAGCCAGAGCAGGTGATTTTGCTATTTTCAGTGGCTTTGTTTTGGATATAAACATCTTGAGTTTTAAAAGTGTTGAAATTTGACAGTCATGCTCCAATCCTTAATTTGTCAGCATTTTGATCAACTCGGACCTAAAGGCAAGCGATTGTTATTTTATAACATTTAAATCATTGCCAAAACCTTGACAGTTCAGGCGACATGGCTTGCAAAAAAAATGCATACTCACGTAAAGCATGACCTAATAGCCCATGCAAATCTACCTGAATATGTGGACCAAAATATAGGAAGGGAAAGTGTGATGCAATATGTGGTAAAGTAAATATGATTATAATGACGGTTAATTATGATTGATAAGAACACATCAGGCAGTTAGCACTTGATATCTGGCATTCGGTAAGTTCAGCCGACACTTTACTTCAGTTTTTGCTTCAACCACAGCCAGACAATAAGTCTATTGCCCAACAAGAGGGATTACTCTTAGTGCACTCCACACCAGAAGTGGCATATGAATGAACTGATGGATCCATGAACTGCCCTAACCACTTTTTGAATCTGCAATCTGATTGATGATTTTTTAACTACAGACCAAAGTCCAAGCTGGTCTGGTGAAGACCATGTAGGCACAGTTTGGTATGCAGACGTGATATGACTGAGAAAAGACGAGATGTCACTTATTAACATGGGGGGAACAGTAAGGTGCTGCTTTTAAGAGAAAGCTTTGTATATGGAAAAAAAGGTCACAAGTTTTTTATTACATTTTGCTGCGCTAAACTAGTCAACTCTCATTGCCACTGTGGTAGCTGTTATTTTTAACTCAGGATTACGACCGACTCTAAAATAAATGAAAGCTGAACGCTGGCGCGTTATAAATTGCAGAATTAATATTCACCGACGTATACTTTGATACTTCGATATTAAATTCTCATTTATGGCTATGATAAGTGCACCTTTTCACTTTCATTTCATAATGCTTTACAGACGTAGCCTTGCACTATTATTTTTGACAATTCTCATTTTTATTTAAAAAAGCCTGTATCAGGTAGTTTTTTTTTAAAACCGACATTACTGATACTCGCAGACGACTGCGAGGTCACCACATTTCTTACACAACTCGGGTTTTTTGTCTATTGAGTGCATACGTAAATTTGTCATCATTATTGGCTTTAGGTACCTGAACTATATTTGAAAACAGAAATAATCCCCCAACATAGGTTGGCCCACTTGACAAAGAAGATTATTATTGAATTATGCTAAAAAATTGACACATTTTGAAGGGCGGGTGGAGAGTTGTTAGGAGACATGGTTTTGCGGTTTGCCTCTGTTTGTTACAGAGACATGACAGAGTTCTTAGATGTTATGTAATCCTTAATTCTAATTAATGTCACTTGTCAAAAGTGTAAACAAATCTGCGCTCGTAGCTCCGGACTCACGCGAAGCCTGTATCATCTGTCTCAAACTGTGCTAAGTGTGTCGCTTAACTCGTAATGAGTGTCGCTGACGGGCATTAATATGATGCTTGAAAGCCACAGCTCAGCAGTATGCTTATTTACTCGTTCAAAAAAAAATAATTGCAAGATGTTTTCAAATCCCTAAGACACAAAGCAAAATGTGCACTTTTCCATAGTTTCCATCGCTTGTATCACCTGTCTAAAAATGAGGCACTTCAATCAAAAGTTGTAAAAACGGCATCCTAAAACAATTATTCATCAGTTATCTAACTAAAATCTAACTAAAACAATTATTCATAAGTTGTCTAACTAAAATCTAACTAAAAGTGCCTGTACCTTTCCATACCAGAATATACTAGATACTCTGACAGCTTACCAATTCTGATTAAATGACAATGACGCTATCAGGTTTTCTTACGTTATTGGCTCTCACTTCAGTACAATATTACTATGGTTTTATAACCCGTTATGGAAATCAGATAATATATGAAAAGGTGATATACACCCAAATTAATTGTTCTGCCAACAACTTTTATTGTGGTTCTTGGATACGGAAAGATAAGGATATAATATACTGTGTACACATATGTCTGGTTGGTTTTGGAACCTGGTCAAAAATTTGTCCCTTAATGTTTTGTATGTTGGTCCATCAATCAAATACTTTTGGAAAAGATGACAAGCATAGCTTAATTCGAGAGTGATTAACGAGAAATCTTTGCCTCGGCATTAATTTGAACTTATCTAACCTAGTAAAAATTAGCATTTCTAACCTAAATTGGGTGTTTTGTGTAATTGATATACACATAAAACAAGCTCCAGGTATTCCATCTGAATCACCTACATCTTCCTCTGTAGGCTGGGTTGTGCTGTGACCCTCTGCTCTAGATGACAAATTACCATCATGATTTATAGAGCGCTTCTCGTACCGCCGCTTTTTTACACAGCGGCGTTTCCATGAAATAAACAATAAAACCAGAAACCCGAAAATGAATCAAATTGTGTAACAGTGTGGGAACCATAATAATGTGTTTTTTAAACCACTAATGTCGCGACCCAGAATTCTAGTGTTCTGGAACTACTCCCAGGCTCTCTAGGTTGTATACGCTCTGGAATTTTGGCCCTGCCAACACAATAACAAAACAACTTTGGGTACCGTAACCATATTGAAGGTAGTCAAAACCGCAACTACCTAAAATACAGGGCAGAATTAAAGTACATGTTACCCAATATTTTGAGAAGCGCACTTTATTTACTAGAAAATGAAACAATAAATCTATTGGTGGGAATCCCATTTTTTCAATGTATGCCTATCATTTAGACTAATCGCGGACCTTTTCATCAATAACTGAAGAGCCACATTTTCAGTGAAAAGGTCCGCGATTAGTCTAATTGTCACAATTGGATTACCGTTAAATTGTTTTTCTTTTTTTCAGATGGGTTGCTAATGGTGTATTATTGTACAAACATGTAACTTAACAATTCATTTGACATTTCTCACAGAGCAGAGTTTTGCTTGTTACAGGTACACCGATATGGAAGCAGAAGATTACTCATTCCACCAGGGCCTGGAGTTCCTTCTCAATCATGATGTTAATGATCTCGGATATGAGCTCACATTCAGTACTGAGGTGCCTCTCTTTTTTCACCATCCATGACAAAGCCGCTTAAAATTCTATATAGGAATTATATAGAAAATATTTGAGGGACAAAGAATGTTTATTCCTTAAATTCCTGTAGCAGGATTGGATGAGGCATGTAGGGTCAAACATCAATTTTGTGGAAAAAAAAATTTTTTCAACTTTCTATGTGTACCAAAATTTAGATATACATAGGCGAAAAACAATGGCGTCACGCATACACTCAACTGAGAAGAAATTGTTATCTACTAGCAAAATAGGTGTTGGCGAATTGGGATTATCATTGACAGTCTCCTCCTAGATTGACATTGCTCTGCCTCTGTCACATCTCTCACACCAGCACACATCCTTTTGGGGCTAATTCAAAAAATGTGCAGATTTGAGATTGTGAGGGAGGGGATGAGACTGCTGTACTTGAGATTATAAACTGATGCCATGTCCTAGATCAGCCTCACAACCATCCGGTTTGAGTTAGTCAGTCAGTCGCAGAACAGAACAGTGGTAAACCTGTGGTAGACTTGTGGTATGATCACTGCTCCTATCAAAGGTGTTATGTTGGCGGACGCCGATTGGAAATCCTTATTACAATGGCACTGTACCTGCTAAAGACAGAATTATGGAAATATTAGTTATTACAAAACACACAGGATAACAAATTATCCAGTCTTAGAATGCTTTCAGGAGAATAAAAAATTCAAATCCTTTCACAGATTAGATTTTTCAGCCTCCCAAATCCGCCACAGTGGTTAACCAGATTTGGCTCTGGAACCAGCTCCATGGTCATAAATTGAGACAATGGTGTATTTTTAACGTTTTGAATGTCACTAAGCACCTTTGGTTCTGTTTGAGCTAAGTTGACTGTTCAATATGTACACATACATATGTGTACACCTGTGCTTGGGAAGCTTAAAAAAATGAATAATAAAATGATCCCATTTTTATTGATATAAACACAGGACATTTCATCTTTCGAAGATTTCAGAGGGTTTTTGGTGACACATAAAGTTAATCTCGTATTTAGCCACCAAAAGTATTTTGGAATAAAAATTGTCAAATGCATGCAGTTGATTGCATTTAATATTTAGAACTGGTCCAGTACGTTTATTTGCCTCCTGGAGATAATCTTTTATCCAACTTTCATCCAAAAAAACGTAAACAGAGACTAATAATAATTTTATGGTAGCTGTATCATAAAAATTCATAAATGATGCAACATCACTTGTGGCAAAGACAATTTTGGATATATAAAGACAATTCTGGGTATATAAAATTGTCGCAGTTGTGTATAGAAATGTCAGGAAATAGACTTATCATACGCCGTGCTGTGAGTTAATCGACATAGATCACCGCTTGATCAACTACCAATGAGTGCTTAATGTCCATAATCTCATAAAATATGGCTCCTAATGTGTGTAAAGTGACATTTGACTTTCACTCTGGGTGTTCCTGGAGGTAGCTGCCAAAAACCGCAACCTCTGAATTTCTTAGTTTTTTATTTGGTAACATCTTATGATGAAATTTAATTCCAACAAGGTACAACATTGCATTTCATGCGGTTTTCAACTTTGTTGCCAGCAAAAAGTGGGGGTTGGCTGTCAGCTAGCTTGCTTACTAATGTGTGTTAGGCAAGGAATTAGTGGCAGGTAGGTTGGTCGATGTGAGCAGTAATGGGGTAGCCATGTGACTGATGTATGACCCGTCATGGCAAACGATCGATCAGGGCATCCTAGTAACCCTGATCAGTGTATGCCCTGATCGATCTTCGTCTTAATAAATCAACTTAGCTAGAGCGGTCTGCTGATGGTTCCCAGTGGAATTCTGGAAATCATTAATCAATCCTAATCCAATTACTACCCCAGAGACAGCGCAATAGCGAAATTGGTGTTTCTTAAATATTCAAATTTCTCTCTGCCCCCTATCACCCTAACCACCATGCTTTTCTGGTGTGGTTGATTGTCTTTGATATTTCTTTTAAAATAGATTTACAATACAAATTATTGTATTCCTTTCCCTTCCACCTTTTCTCTAGATTCAAGAGTTGGGCGTCACACAGACTAGAGAACTAAAACCCAACGGCTCTAACATCTTAGTAACTGAAGAAAACAAGAAGGAGTATGTGAAACTTGTATGTCAGGAGAAAATGACTGGAGCTATCAGAAAACAGGTACTCACTCTTGATGACTTGTACAAAATTTTGAATTTACCCAACGTGTCCCCTGTCCCTATTTCCTCTTACAATTCTATATATATATAGAATTGTTTTAAAAGAAGACAAAATAAAGATATGCAGTACTGCTTTTGATCGTAAAATTTTGAGCTGGGCAGTGGCTTGTACTTTGAGTTACTTCTTAAAAAAATTAATGATCAATCACTACCGCCTATCACCCACATTAATTTTTCAACAGCATTATGTAATCAGACAGTTTTTTGAATCTTAAACCAATTCATCTTTTAGTTTTTGGTAATGTAAGTCATGTTGCGTTATGTAATCTGGAAAATTCTAAGACAAGCTGACAGAAAATAAGATTAATGCAGATTGTTGCCTCCCAGCAATGCTGCACGTACCATCTTGAACTATTCGGAGCATCTGGGATCAACGTCAATATAAATATTCCTTTGCCAGAACCCTGCCAAAATGTTCCCTTGATCTTAAGACGGTAGTGAATTTTAAAACATAGGTGGTACATGTTTGACCTGTGTTTCTTCATGTAAGTTGTCTGATTATATATTCAGTTTGTGATTTCACTTGTACCAATGATGTCATTACGTCCAGCGACAACAGTTATATATTCTTCCTTTTCTAGCACTCGGCGGTTAAGGATAGATTAAAATATTTATCCACAGGTTAAATTTTTGTCATTGTCCTCCAGACTGGTGGAGGCCTTGTATTGTGACACCTACATAATAATTACTACAAGTGAGTTTGATAACAGCTGGAGATGTACCAACCACCCACCCTTTATACTGTTACATCTTCATCTTTTACTAATTTATCACAGTTCACACCTGTGGCGTACAAAACAAGTGACAAATATTTTACATTCAGGTTGATGTGGCCAATGTTTCCTGGTACTCGCAGCCCGCAGAAGACCTGAGCAAGCATGCGCTCCTAGAGTTGGGAGGAAGTTTTGATTAGCAAGAAGTATTTATTGCATTCGTAAATATTTGTTTACTGAATTAATTAAGATGGTATATGCTTGCAGATTGGAGACATAGGCTCCCTACACAGGTGAACCTTCAGGCGTGGCTGGTTACGAAAAAATCGAGACTAATACACAACTCTGATTTAAATTCCAGATTGCGGATCTGCAGTTCATAGTTATTCTCACGAGCTTCTGCAAATATTATTCATACTTTTTCATTCACATAATGTATAGTGTTGGAGATATGATCTGTACACATACGGTCATGAGCACAGTGTTATATTATAATAGATCGAATATCTGAAGCCTCGTTATTATCGCATGGTAACTGTAGAAGCTTCATAGAATTAATTATCACAATCTCATTTCTAATCGCTTAAACCTGAACAGTAGTTATGCATTTTCAACAAAACGTATCATTATACTAAAAAACATCGCTTCTTTGCAAGCTTTTGTTTTGCAGGTGTTAGCAGCATCATCAAGATAATGAAAATGAAATTTAATGCTTTTAGCGCAGCGTTGCTCTGAATGCATACTGTGCAAAAATGACAGCAAAGCCACCTTGCACATACACTGTATATTTTCACATACGGCTAATAGAGGTTATGTATTGCATTTTGTCTGTATCTCTGTATTGTGGAATAGCCATACATTTTAAGTATAGCTTTCTTCTGATGTGTTATTTTACTACGGATCGGGCAGTTTCTTGTCACCATCAGAGAGTATAGAGGTGAAAGGCAGGCTGTTGAATGAATGTGTGATGGATATTTGATACTTTTCATGGAACATTACACCTCTACAAGATCTGTTAACAAGATGTAAATAATGTCATCTGAGCTCTATCTCCCCTCGAGATCTCAGCTAGGATTGCCTGCCCATTATTCCTCACATTCCTCATTGATCAAGCGTGCGCTGCAGTGTTTGGCTGTTTTATTTTTCTCCTCATAAGTGAGAAAAAGTGGTAGATTTTTAGCTTTGCTGGCCGATCCTGAGTTTTGATAACCGTCTGGCTCTTTGAGAAGCTATTGTTGGGAAGTGTAAGAGCGTATCACATTTAAAGGCACATATCTCTTCTTTGATCAGCGAATATCTAACGATCCATTAGACACATAATCACGTTTTAACCTGTCTTTTCTCTAACTGCATCGTAACATTGTTACATTCTCACAGCTGTGAATCTGATCTCTATGACTCTTTTTACTGCTTCAGAGCGCTCCCCTCTGAGTCACCGCTTGCCCCGTCTCATCATTTTTTTATTTCAAACCAAAATTGAATTCTATCAATGGCATACATTCAGAGAATTATGGGCCGTAAGCTCCCAGTTATGGTCATTTTAGATCAAAATATCAAAACTCAAAAGGTAAATGATACGGATAAAAAATTTTCAAGTTTGAGATGTGAGAGAAAATTTGATTTCAAACTTTTTTCTGTTTTTATATCATTA
>ERZ1740059.1003-NODE-1003-length-14374-cov-33.466094_pt1 | contig 14374 bp, 9 predicted proteins | sample MGYA00581744_ERZ1740059 | MGnify/ENA primary metagenome ERZ1740059 (study PRJEB43018, sample SAMN04849738) | marine metagenome | isolation source: floating plastic debris | place: Pacific Ocean | collected 2008-08-28 | study: EMG produced TPA metagenomics... | reverse complement strand
GAATTAGATTTCCTGGCACGCAACAGTCTACATGAAAAGGAATGCATTGGTGTTATATCCGTAGACAAAACTGCGCAGTTATCTTCTCGCTGTAGATGTCTAATACACTGTATTTCTTGTATTTTTGTAATGCTAGAGAGTTTGTGCATTGGAGAAAATGCAGCTAAATGCTGATTGCAGTGCTTAGACCAAGTTACAAAGCAGAGATCTCGGTTGTTTTGGAACAAAACCAAAGTTTGAACAATGTTGTCATAAGTTGATGCTTGCAACATATTCTAAGATTATGTCTCTGTCCAGATAACAGTGTTTTGGATCTATACAAAGTTTTAGAGATTGTTCAGTTGTATTCTGGTTTTGATATGCAAGTTGTTTTATTTATGTTAAGATTGTTTTATTTACAGGATGAGGAAAGCTTCGGAGATTTACATGCCTATTATGAATAAATGTTATATAAAGTAAGATGAAAGGAGGTGAGCAATATATATGTAGATTATGAAATGATTCACCCTCTATAGTTCATGTATAGATTATAAATAGCGTATAAGCTGCATAAAGTAATAAAACAAAAATGCAATATGTAGAGTTCTATGTAGGAATAAAATGTTCCGTCAGGCAAACTATGATTATTAATCAAGAAGTTGAATTACTGGCATAGTAGAAGAACATGAAAAGAGAAGGAAAAACTCCTGTTTTTGTCTAATACACCTGCATAAATAATAATTAAATAACTACAAAGTGAGGCAAAGCAATAAGGCTAGAGTTCTGGCAGGAATGGAGCGAGTTTTTTCCACGAGGGAGATACAACTACTCTTAGAGGAGTGGATTACGTGGTGGAAATATCACTCCTGCTCCGGGCGTAAACCCAGTCTAATGTTTCTTCCTACTGCGCGTAGAAACTCATCCAGCTGGATGTTGTCATCTCTATATCTTTGGCACAGGTTTAATAGTCTGTTATGAAGGCGGCGTGTTTGTACACGGACACGTTTTCGCACTATGTTCCCTTGGGCAAAGCTTCTCACCAGGGCCCGCTCCTCCATGTCCTCCTTACGTAGCTTATCTATTAGTTTCCATATAGTAGGATGGTCTTGACCGACAAGAGTTTTCACCCTGAAATCATAAAGTATTGATGAATGGTGTCACAATTCTAAAATCAGTGACAAGTTGCTGAAACTGAATATTTTGCTCGATTTGCCCAATTCTGTCAGTGAAGTGTCGCATTCAATGCTTTGTAATTTATCTTTGATGAGTTTCTGATTGTTTATACGTAGATATTTGTTGATGTCAAAGAGTAAGGAAAATGTACTGTTGATGCATGCTACACTGACTGCACTATGACGTTAACACAAGAAGTGAGCACAATGCTTGGGATGGCCGACTTATTTCTCTGAATTACGGAAATGCACGGTATGGTTTTGGTAATCACCTCATGTTCCAGGATTCACAGTTGTTGTTTGTCCTGTGTCCGTTTGCCAAAGTCACAGCATTCATGTTCCAGGAGGCTGGTGGAAACGTCGGCGGCCTCTGCAGAACCATCTGGATACCTTGTTGGCCCGGTTGGGCTCCCCACAGTCCTGTGACGTAATGTACGTCGAAGTAATCAACCAGCTCCTGGAACCCTGCAATTACCATTAGATATTTGAGTTACGTTGTAAATGAAAAAATAGTGTGTGGGTATATATTAAAAGATTGATTCTTCCCCTCAAGCCCCCATCATATTTAGCAATAAATAGCACAAAATAGTAGCGAAGAGTATTTTATATAAAAAATTAGGACATTCAATTTAACTATTGCAAAAACTTACCCCGTAACAACCAAAAAGTAATCCCAAATGAAAACAGGTAGGGAGTTTTGTATTTTTACATGGAAATGAATCGTTCCTACTTAATAAGGATAATAATAAGTGAATTCCGTCATTTAAGTGATTTAATCAAGACACGCAAGATAGCCCATAGCAGTATTGAGATGAATGCAATGCATCTTTCTCACAGTTATTGTATTTTTTTCCAGATAACAATCATGCGATGTGCACGCTGTCATAGCTGTGGCTGCTCACCATTTGGAGTGTTGTTGCGAATGAATGCGAGACCTGCTTCGACATCATTCACCGGCAAAAAGGCAAGGCCGTCCAACATTCCTGTAAATATGCGAATGTCCTCATCTTGCCTGTATCTTCTTACTAGCCCCAACTCCTGGATTTTCCTCCAAGTAGACTACAACAATCAGTTACATACATTTAAAACACTCTGCTTATTCAAGACAGTATTTGCCAAATCCAGTTGATTTCAGACAACTCAAGCTGTTTACGACTATGCAATGTAAGACTCACTGAAACTCGACCTTGCTTACTTCTGTTGTAAGAGTAACAAACATCAAAGGTGTGGCTCATAGTTAAATTTCATTATTCCCTGTTGGAGCTATTTGCTGTCATCTCAATGATTTTGAAAGCCAAAGTGAAAATGGATTTGGTTCTTATTGTCGCGGGAGTGTTAGGGTATACACTAGCAAGTATTTCATGTTCCGGAGGCTTTCTAGGCTAGATAATAGCAATGTTTCAGCCATGAAAGTGGTTTAAAACAATGGTTTACGAAACGAAATTGTATATATATACCTGTGTCAGATGATAGAAGCAGCCAGTCACTTGTGAGTTTGGAAACACGTCCCTTATAGCCTGGTGCATGGCTATCTCGAAGTCGCAGTGAATCCTCTGAGGATGTGGATGATTGTGGCCTAGGTTCAGGCAGTTGTTGATGACAGTCCTCAGCAGCTCACTGTAAGAGTTCCTGGTTTTCCTTTGCATTATGCAGTATGCTGCGGTGATGCAGGTCTCACTTAATGGCACTCGGATGATATAGAGCTGTAGGAAGTGTCTGGGTGCCATGCTGAAGTTGCCATCAACGAACCAGTCGGCGGCTTGTGATAACAGCCGCAGGCAAGGTGGAGAGGCAAAAGTGATTAGCCTTTGGTCATTGTTCAAATTGTCCTCTAGCAGGAATGCTTGTGGATGGTCTTCTATAGTGTTTGAGAGAGCAGCTGGAATTTGTAAATCAGCCAGTTCAACATTGCCGGGAAATTCATGTTCTCGGACCCTCTCTACCATCCTTGCCACAGCCCCTCGTCCTCCTAGCTCCTAAAAATACACAACCTCATATTGAGTTGATGCAACAGACATCATTAATACTTAGTTACCCAATTTTATCCAATCTCCAACTGCTGTATACATGTGTTGTGTGCATGAATAAGCTTTTGGAAAATGCATGGAGTTGTGCTGTTATGTTGTAGGATGAGATAATACCCATTTATGACAATGATCATGGAATATGTCTGATAAAAAAGCATTGCTCCACTTTGCAAGTGGGCAAAACTTATGCATTGTGAAACTATGAACAAGGCGTCACTTAGGAATAGCAAAGGCAAGTACAGTGTATAAAGGATGTGAAACCCATCATCATTCCACATTGATGCAATTTTTGATCAGATATTATGCTACTCAAATTCTTATTCTTTATTTTAGATTGACAGAAATGAGCTTTCTACTCACATCTCTGCTCCTGTCGTCTGGCATGTTTGCCATCACCTCCGCCCGTATCACTGCTGGAGCATCTTGTGATTCCCTGGCCCTCTGTCGGATATCCTGGTTGGCTTCCTGCACATTTATTCTAGCTTCATCCGGTAGATGGTTATGTTCAGTTGTCACCTTGAAAAGAAAGAAAAATAATAAATATTGTATTTGCTGTAATTTTTTGGTATCAGCAGCAAATGCTTGAATTGCGTGCATGACTTATGTGTTGTAAATATAGCAGTAGTTTTTTATAGAGTGTTGAATAAAACTTGTTTATAATTTTATTCTTGTATAAACTACAGTGCAGATCCCGCTGCATTCTTTATCGGGTTGTTAACAGTTGAAATGTGGATGTAAAAGGTGGAGTGTTGTATCTGTAGATGACGGATTTAGTACGGCAAGGGTAACCTCATGAACTGGTTCGTAATAGGTGTAATATATTGAACAATTTTACTCCTTCGAAAAAGTTGATAAACACAGACAAATACTATGAAAGCAAACAAGTATTTTAAATGCAAATAATTGTAGTGTATAGGGTTTTATTATGTGTATAAATCATTGCCATCTTACCCGTGGTTCTCCTTCCAGATCTGCAGCTGTCTTTAGTGCTCCTCTGCAGCCTGTAGTTTCTCTTTGATCACAATACCAGTAAATTGTAGTTGCTGATTGGTTTTTTTTCTGATACGAAAACCCCTCATGGCATAACTTTCTGTTGCCTCTCTTTGAACTTACAAAGCGCAGTTGTTGAGCCATTTATGAAAATGTAACTAATATGCATGTAAACAAAAACTCTTGTTGATCGTAGCCTGCTCTGCATCTGAGTTGAATTTGGAAAATATTGTGCCTTTATATATGTTCTCGCGCACTGAGTGAAGGGGTGGATTTGGATGAGCAACATGCTAAAAAAAGAATCATGTCCATATGAAAGTTTAACATTTCCAAGTTACCCCTGTCCAATGCTGTACTACACCTTTGGTGTTACTATTGGCATAGTTATCACAAAGACAGATTAATCTTTAAGATTGACCAATGGAAACAATGCATTATTCAATAATTATTTGAGATAAACTGCAATAAGTTCCAATTGCCCATCTGTATGGCAACATGACTCTTTTACATACTTAGCCCCCCCCCCTTCCCGCTGAAAGGTCACTCTAGATGCGGCAAATCATTTTTTACATGCAGGAAACTTTTGCTTGCAGGAATTTTTTCATTATTATTTATTTACAACAAAAATGAGAACTTGATCAGTTTAGATAAGCGGAGTTCATTCAAACGGACAGCACAGGAAAGCAAGTTTATGGCAAGGGTGGGACAATCCTATTGTAGAAGTAAATTTAAACTTTAATTTGCATTGTATTAAAGACAGATTCGGGTGCATCAAGGGTTTTAATGCCATGCATATTTCAGGGAGTCCAAAAAATGGCGCGACTTTTAATCAGTCATGATTTTAAAGGGTCGCGTATCCACATGTAACTTCACACCAGACAATTTCAACATGTTTATAACTAGCTTGTAAATTATAAAAGACTATGGAAAAAACTTGAATATCGCATAATGAGCAATACTAAATAACTAAACTACAGCAATTTTCAATTTGTGCCTCAAACACATTTCTTTAGGAAATGCGAATAAATATTTTCTCTTTAGTGAGTAACCTTGAAACACCTTATTATTTAGGCAGCGATTATTGATGATTCATTCAATCATTTTTGAGGCAACTCTGTGACAATCCTGTTGCAAATGAAAACCACATTTCATAGAAGTAAAATACTACACGTAGTTACCAAAATACGCTTAAACATATTTTTCGTCGACTAGACAAGTTATATCACAAATCTAGCTAAGATGTCAATTCCATTCTTATACACAAAATGTATTTTAGTCATATTGATTGTAACATTTTCAAGGGAATGGTAAAATTAGTTCAAAACAAAGTCATAGCAGCTTACTTCATGCCCCAAAACAACAATTTATTAATTGTATTCGCAATGTTGAGTATGAAAATTAGCATCATGAAAAAACCTTTATCACAACAGTATGGCATGCATATCATATACATTCCACACTACTGGTATACACAGTATTAGATTTTTGGACACAATATTTTCAAACAGCGCCTGTCTTTTCCGAACATCCAATCCAATAGCTTTGAAAAAAACAACGTATGCATATAAATCAGTTAAAATATTGTGTGCAAGTTTAATTGAAGTTTTCGGAGCAGTTTTTAAATTATGTTCAACTAAAAGTTGTGCTATTTTTTAAGAGAACCTGACATATACGTACTTTTCCACAGAGAAGCAAAATATGAATGTACATACTCCTAAAAGCAGTGACATGGCCTGACATCAATGTTTTTAGTGTGTACGCCTATTCATTTCAAACTCAGCTTCCCACACAAACTTATGTAAATAAATAGAATCATTCCAAAAATACATGTACGTGACTTAACATGGATTGATTGGATGCAACCAGGAATATGGTTTCAGTTTGATTCTGAGTCAGGCGGCCCATACAGTTATGGGGTTAGCCTGCCCCCAAGCCCTAAGGATATCTCTGGGCTTAGCCATGGCAGAGTTTGCCATATGAAGTTTCAGTCTGTATATGGTAAAGGGTGTGTGAAGCTTTCTCAGAGATCTGTTCTTAAACAGAACCATAGGCCTATTTAATGGTCTCTAACTCTCTAATAATAAGAGAGTTGAAGCATTACAAGCTGGAGACCAGAGTTCTTATCTTTTGTTAGTATTTCGAGGACTAAATCAGCTCTTCAAAAGCTAGCTTTATATACTAATCTACTCGAATCACTGCTTCCAAGCTAATCTCCAAGCAATATATATTCATACTTTTATTGGCATCAATACATCAGTAAAGATTATCGAACCAATCACTATTTTTGGACTTGAATTGTAAAATGTGGTAAAAAATGAGGCCGTGGAACTTCTGCGTTAGCGCTCTGAATACCTCAGTATTTGCAAAAATTGCAGAGTTGGTTGCACAGATTGAATACGCCTATAATCCGAACATTACTTGCCAAGGGTGTACTGACTTTAAAACTACTTTGTTTTAAGTAGTGTAACCTTTACCACGGATAAGTTTGGTTCAGCACTGAAAGATACATTTAAGTAATATCTATCGTGTCACAGTAACTATTCCCAGACATTACATGTAAGAGTTGTCCTTCCTTATGACAAGAGTAGACAATAAATTGCCAAGGTTAAAACTATAATTTGATTAGTTAAGACAAGAATAAATTGAATTTTCAGTTTATTTATGTGTAACTCACTCTGTAATCAACTTAAGGATATCTTTTGCAGTATTGTGATTGGATCGCCGTTCTTTCCATGCATGAGAGTGACTGAGATATTTTCTGCTGTAACCTAGCAGCTAATATGTACATTCTGAACATGGACTCCTTGTGAATTCAATTACGCTGCAAGAACGATGGCCAATGATGAGACTCGAGACCACACCATAAAAACAAAAACTATAGTTGTGTTTTAAACGAATGGAGACCCAAGACATGATGCCAGAACTGCATGATATTAGCATGATTAAATCATAAAAAATATGAAGTTTGCGTAATGGATAGAGCTGGTGTCTGCTCAACATCTGATGCCTATATCAAACCACAAATAAAAAGTTCTAATAAAAGACCGACAACAATAATTTAGTTGTGCCTCTTGAGGTACATCACAAAGCTGAAATAAAGGCAAATATGGTCAGCACTTTCAAACACTCACTGACATAGGCGACCAATCCTTTAGCGGAAAACTAGTAGTGGCATATTAAATGAAACACCCAATCATGCAGCCCCTGTTTTAATCTTTAATAAAATGGAGATGGAATGAGGCAGATTGTGTCTCTTGTGATATAAAGGCAAATGATTTATGCGCAGATATGGCAATGGTCCCATCACTGTGGTACAACCTGAACTAGATATCCAGTAGTGATTACAAGAATAACAAGTATATAGTGCAATGTTAATTCAATGATGTGGAAATTTCTTTGCGGATTGATAAAAAAATGACTGAAATTTTATGTAGAAGCAATATTAATGAAATAAAATAACATTTCATAAAAAAATGACAGATTACTGATTCCATGAGTTTTGAAAATGATTTTTTCTGCCTACAGCCTTATATCATCTGAAATTGTAGTTTCATTCGTACTTTATGCTGGTAATATGAAGATACGTTAAACAAAACACTGTACTGCTGATTGAAGTGAGTACAGTAATCATGGTCAAAGATGAGGCGCCTTTGAAAAAATCAGAAAAAAAAACAAAATGTCATTTACAGGATATCCAAATTTCTTCATAAAGCTATCATTGGGTAAATTAAATTTTCCCATTGAATAAATAAATATAGTAATTTATTTTTGGAGACGCCACACCTTTGACCAATGTGTTACAATGACTACTGTCTTGTTTCCGATATTCATAACTGTTGCCACAGAAATTTCCTCTTCCCTAAATCTTCATTTGTTGTTGATGAGTTATTTTTATATCCAAGTAAATTTATTTTCTGATATGCTTCATGATTGGTGCAATATTAAATATATGTCTTTGGGAGCGTATATAGCCAGTACTATTGCTACCTATTGCAAAGTGAAAAGGAAAGTAAAACAAATGTGTAGATTATTATACTCCTATAAATATACATGTCAACAAAGGTAACTGAATATGGTAACTGAATTTGGGCCCAGGGGTCATCTTGCTGGAAGGGAGGCGTGAAAGAATTTTGAAAGTATTCTGGAAATATTTATTACACATGGAATGTAACTTAACCCTCAATCTGGGTGGTCAGTCCTGTGGAGATTAGGCTGAAAAAGTTATATAATTTGTATCAATTAGGCAAATGGATTAGTGACTTACACCAGTCATGCACTTGATATAATAATTTTTTGAAGTGCCGTGACACCAATATAAATATTCATGAAAATTATTAATATCGTCAAAAACCATCAATCTGAGCTCAACCCCCTTCAGCCATTTCCCATTTACCCAAAGTTATTTTCTAGGGGAGGATATAGATATGTGTCCCCCTCAGCCCCAATGGTAAGTCGGCACAATGCTCTATCGAGCTTTCCAAAGTATTTTTGGCATTGAATATGGATCCGCTTTCACGATAAATGTGACTTGTACATCCAAACTACTGTCAAAATAGCAGAAAACAGCTGCAAATATAAGTGTTTTCGTATGCGGGAACCGGTTGGAGCTAAGAACTTTGCAATCTGGTTTTGCAGGTGGTGCCAGTTAAGCCATTTTTGTAAAAACATTAATTTAACTCATCATGACATCCCGATAAAGATTGCTGTCTGTCTAATACACCTAGTTGATCACAATAGAAAATTTTACGTTTATGAAATTAAAATGATAAAATTCAGGATATTATTATGATCTTTTTTGGTCAGAGTTGAAATAATTGGAAACATTGAAATCAATTTTGATATTGCGCTCATATTTTAATATCTACTTTTGCAACTTTGACTTATTCTTTGCCCAGTTGGCATAATCATTTATTGATGTTTTTTATCGTAATCAAACATGTTATGATGTCATCCCAGTAATTTTAAGTGAACATTTCCTCATTTCATTGACCAGCTAGCTGCATGTTTTATTGCAGAGGAATTTTCAAGAGGCTGCAATAAGCTGCTGACATTGTTTGCCCATGGGTAGTAGGTATTTAATCCAAGCTAATGCTGTCAACCGTTGCTACCAGGTATTGTCCAATATTTCAATATATCGAATTGATACATGTATGATTGTGTCTAACACACATGCACTGAACACGGTCTGGCTTCTACCAAATGTCTACTTATAATTAAAGAACAATTGTTGGTGTAGAAAATCGTTATCAAAATCAAAATGGTATAGCCCAAATAATTGTCTTCCTGTTTGATATAGAATTGGTATTAAAACCAATTCCAAAAATTTAATGTTTTTTATGGCACAGCTGTTTTGGCTTTTTTTCTGTCACATCATGAAAAACATCCACCAGGATGATGTTGATGACAATAAAGTAATAAAAAAAAGCTTGAGGCTTCTATTAATCCATGTGATCCTTGAAAATTTGTTGACCTGTTGTAAAAAGAGAGCATGCATAATTTCAGCCATAGATTCCTGCTCTCTCTCTCGCATTGCTGATAGTATTTGGCAGCACCATCAAAGTTTGTGCGAACCTCCTGCTATCTCTTTTCAATGCCATTGCTACGAACACTTTATATCTGTGCCCACCTGTCTCATCTCAATTTGCAGAGCCATGAAGTGAAAATGCCTCATAGTAATCACTTCAAAAATTACTTCATTTTACATCTCTAAATTGTTTCTATGTAAAATGAAAGCTGTCTCATCTTAATTTGTATCTTTCGACCTCAATATTCTCCAAAAATAAAATGTGATATAGTAAAGAGGCGTGCTTCATCACACCTGCAAATAATTTTGGATACAGATCTAAACTGGAAGAATGCTCATCCGAATTTGAACAATCTTCCACCGGCTTCCACCATCATTATTATTATTATAGCAGATCTATCTATCTATCTATAAACGGAGCTATGCAATTCAACGCTAATTTCTGCCATAATTTCCTCAAGTGTCAAAACTAATTACAAAACTAGGTAATTTTGCTTCATTTTTATATTTATAAATTTGATAAAATAGAATAAGGTTATTTATACTACATGAATTGCCAACAAATTGTGAAACTTTTTTTCTGCATGCCTAAACCTTCAAATGAAATAATGAGTCTAGCCAATTATCACAAGCACAAGCATATATGAAGAGGATGGAAGAGTACACATAATATCATTTCAAATTATACCACCAGAAAAAACCCAGTGAACAAGTCAATTTGAAAAAGCTATGAGCTACAATGCATGTTGTGAATTGAATGCTGCTTTAATCAATGATTAATGAACAGAGAAGATGGCTTCTGGATGGTTGTAAAGAGATGGCGTTGTGGTGAAGGCTTGTCTTTTTCTATTATGTTTGGCAAATATCTCAAGGAAATTACAATTAAATGGACAAAAATTGGCTCACTCTGATAACACAGGGATGCGAGAGTGACAGCACTTGGATTAGAACATGAGCAATATCAAAACCAAAAATCTGCGCAGAACTAGCAGATATACCAGGTTAGGCTGTTTTTTGGCTACATCTGAAAAAAATTTTGAAAAAAATGACACTATGCCATTTAAATAAATATATATGCATGTATATATATATTGGGATGAAATTTTTTTACTTCAGCATTGTTGACATCTACCAATGCCAAAAACCATGCACTATAATTTCAAAATAATGAAGCAATGGAAATGATGCAATGACATCTGTAATCGTAAAAAAAGTCGGTACAATTCCTAAAAGTTACAACAGCGTAGCATCAATGTCTGAATACCACTAGTACCTAAAGTCATAACAATCTCCATGGCATTACAAATATTGATGAAAACATATAACATATAATTCTCAAAACTTAGTTTCCCATTCCAATACTATTTGTAATGGTTGTTATACTTCTGCTCAAATTCAACAATCCAACCAGGCACATATGGTGCCCATAAACATCATGCCGCAAGTTATAATTGAGAATCAGAGAGTTTTTACAAATGAGTTTGTGAAAGGCAGAAGAATTTGTATGATTTAACAACCTCATTGCGGCAAATGTAGAATGGATTTGAGCATGTTGTCTCATTATATAATATTGAAACATAAGGTTGCAGATCACTCTAGGGCTTAGTCTTTGTTCTTCATGCAGAACCATCAGCGTCGGAGATCACAAGCATGACCGATACCCAGACACCCCTGTAATAGAGTTTAAAATGAAGGGTTGTAATTTCAACAAACACAGTAATAGCAGTTGTAATTAGTAACTGTTCCCTAGTTAGGATTGTATCACAGTTTGCTTTAGTTGTTTCCTCTCTGACATAAGGTAAACAACTCCAAACTTGGTACATAAAGAATAGATAGTAAAAATGACAGTCAGTCAGTAACATCAAGAAGCTTCTTATGGCAGCAACATGACCAACAGGTACAATAGCTAGTGGTAGTTAAGGATTTGGTGACAATATGAATTGTTTCAAGTGTGTAGGATGACAATAGTTGACTCTTTGGATGGTATCAGTATAATAATTCTGAGAGATTCAATGTGTTGCATGCATTCACAAAACAGAACTTCAGAAACAAATTCTTTTTTACCCGGCTTTACAGCTCCCAGGTATAGTGTACATGCGCTATGTTTACTATTTAAAAGAGGCTATGGGATTATGTTTATGGTTAGGGTACAGGTCGAAGTGGGAGGGAAGTTTGTTTCTGAGTGCTGTTTCATCATCCTTGGTGTCAGAGAGACTAGTTGATAACACCTTTTACACCTAAACAACTAGCCAGATTCTTATTCAAAAATAGACCTAAAGAAATGATCAGCTGATTCTTCCTCACCAAAATGAGGGTTTTCAGAGAAAGGCTGTGCTGCTGTACTCCAGCGTCCTTCTCTCCCTAAGTCTCAATATAAGGACATGCCCTTTAGTTGTCTGACCCATCCTAAAATGAGAGAAGATAAATAGCCATTATAGTATCATGTTACTGGACACAAAAAAACAATACATATATTCTGCATTCTAGACTTGGCGTATTTAAAATCTTGTAAATTAGAATCATTTCTTTCTACTGTTTTTGTCAATCTTTGTCATTGTCTTCTGTGCATGCATTTATAAAACTCTACAATACTGAACCTCATTTGAGCTCAAAGCTTGGTAGCGTTTACAGAGAGGATTTAATTCGAATTGGGGGTTTTAAGTGCAATGATAAAGTGGAAACGAATGGTAATGAACATCTATGGTGGTGGCAGTAGCAAGGTGTGGTTACTGTACCCTGTTGTCCTTCAACAAACCCTAAACTTCTATTATGATACTATTTGACCACTTGAAGCACTGTGAAATCCCAGTCACAGGAGTTATACTCTCTCAATTAATTAGTAGGTAACTCCCAGCATGAAACAGAATCAGTATTTTGAAATTGTTTATGGCTGTGGCAAATGCAAAAAAAGCAATTTTTCAATGGTATTTGACACACTGACTTAGCAAATAGGTCTTATTTTCATCTGCATCCTTTTTCTGTAATATAAAAGAAAAAAAAAGGAAGACTGACAGGGGTCTCACTAAAATTATGATGTTGTTGTAGAGTTGACACTCCAATTGGGAAAAATTTGAATGTGCATGCTAACTAATCCTACGAACAGAGCAAAATTGCGCTAGCTGGCATGAACAGTTGTCTGGAATTCAAAGTGTGTTGGCCGAATCATAAAGAAATATTGCTTTCATTCAAGCTCAATATTATGATGTAAATAGCCTTTAATCATTGAAATCCATTTTGCCGTGTTCAAAGAAGTAGCACGGTATAGTCTAATTCATACTTGCAACCATCATTCCAGTGCGTTAAGTATAGGATCTGAAGGAAGTAAACTCATATGAGGTGTAACGCGCATGAGGTGTAACGCGCTCAATAGAATCCAGATATCTGGGCAGCCAGTAACCTTATATCCAAATTCATTGCTGGACCTGTCTATGCATGAACAGCTGGTTAACACACACAGTGAAAACACAAATGTAATAAAAATTTCCAAAATGCATAAATTCTGCAAAATAGGCTTCCCGTTCTATTGCATGGAAACTACTACCGTGTAAATTTTCCAAACACAACCATCAATTCACCTAAAATAGTATTCACCTAGCTTATGAAGTTTTACGCCAAAATTTGTACACTTATTGCTGATTGAAGATCAGCAATAAGTGATGTAATCTGATCGGTTAGGCTGGCTGAGCGCCTGTGGGCCCATCAGTAGCAGCTGGTGCAGTGGGCTTAACCTGGCCTGGGCTGGCGCGTGTGTGCCGCGGGTGGAATTTAACCAGGGGGTCAACCATCACTCTAGTTGTCGACTATCACTATCAGGCTTATCCTTGCTAAATCTTGTGTTTGGATTTTAAAGTGATAAATTTTAGGATAATAACTGCTCAGGAAAAAATATAATGAATAAAAGATGGCTAGCATATGGTAAAGCACAGTATCAGGCTTCAAACTTAGCATAGGCGTATTACACGAACAAAAACTATTTGGTGAAGTAGTTAGCTCAAACCTTATTCTAAGTAATGCAATCAGTCTGCTTTGAAAAATTTTCTCAGTCTTCATGCAATAGCGCAAGAGCCCTGAACCATTTCTCGATTTTGTACTTGGACTCAAGGCATAAATATACAATATTTGAGCATAAAATAGGTTGGGTAAAGTAAAGATGTAAGAAAGAAGCCTGACGCGGAATGTTTGGCTTGGTTACTAGTTTATGGTTGTTCTTGAAAATATATGACATTTTTGACGCAATAGGACATTCCCATAGGGCTTGTTTTCCAGAGTTTATTGACTTTGGAGCTGGTTCTTAAAGTGAATTTTTGGAGTTTGTTTACAATTATTGCTAAAAACTGATACACTTGGGTTAATGAAAGCATTGGAAAATCTGCAAACCGCTATTTCAAATTAATCAGTTTTTGGACAATCCCATAGGTAACAATTTTCTGGCAATTTTGCCATTGAGTTCTCCAACAAACTGGCTAAGGCCTAAAGGGTGACATAAAAAAATTTGGGAGCCTTGGTTGATTCTCTGCCAACTAGACCAATACATTGGCCTCTTTTTGCATTGGGGAGGAAGAGGCCAATCCATCACGTTGCTTCAGTAGAGTTGCCTCCTTCTAATGCAATGATAATGTATGGAAAATGAGGCCCCACAAGGCTGCGTGGGGTCATAGTGAAAAAATTTCTGGAGTATAACC
>ERZ1740059.1001-NODE-1001-length-14382-cov-9.407901_pt1 | contig 14382 bp, 9 predicted proteins | sample MGYA00581744_ERZ1740059 | MGnify/ENA primary metagenome ERZ1740059 (study PRJEB43018, sample SAMN04849738) | marine metagenome | isolation source: floating plastic debris | place: Pacific Ocean | collected 2008-08-28 | study: EMG produced TPA metagenomics... | reverse complement strand
GGTGCGTGACACGAAAAGCTGAATTCTTCCTTTACAATCGATCGAAGTGTCACAGGGTTCCCATTAAAAATTTTTAATGGGTTCCCGTCACAGCACCCTACGAGTAAAATATGCCAGTTGCGTAAGTCCTATTTATATTAAATTGTTACTCTAATTAGAATAAAAAATTATAATCTATATTAATATTATTTATTTTTTAGAAGCTAGATTATCCAAGAAAATAAATAGTGTAATCAATACACAAAAACCTTGAAATAATAAAAACAACTTCCTAATATCTAATTATAGAAATGATTTTTTGTTCTCAAAACTCTATTTTTGATAGTATCAATTGTTTGTTATCTTGACTTTTTTATAGTTAAGATACAAGCATTTAATATTCAAAAAGCAAGTAATACAGAAATACAAATCACTCTAGTTTTTCTCTATTATTTGAGGAGTGAATCAATGATTTAAATTCCACACCTTAGCAAGTAATTGTTAGGTTGTCTAACAAAGACAAGATATCTGCATAAAAGTTTGAGTTTTCAGGCAAGAAAAGTATAGAAGGCTTAAGTGACTAGTCGATAGAGCTTCAAAAAAACCGCTTCCCAAGTGGAGCTAGCTGTTCAATTGTCATACGAGTGAAGCGGTTTTCTAAACAAAAATCACCTTTTAGGAGCATTAAAACACATGGCTACTGAATACTACTACGGAACAGAAGGTAACGATTACTATAACCATTTAAATTCCAATGATTTATTCGCATATGGTTATGGTGGCCATGACGAAATCTGGGGAGATAGTGGCTACGATTATATCAGTGGAGGTGATGGCTATGACTCCCTATACGGTTGGACAGGTAACGACACTTTAATGGGAATGGGTGGTGACGACTACCTATCTGGAGGAGATGGTAACGACCGCCTTGATGGTTATGCAACCGAAGGCATGGAATATGACACCTTATCTGGTGGTGCTGGTTATGATACTTTTGTTCTAGGAGGCTCGTGGGGTGTTTCCTACCAAGGGTTAGGCTACGCCACGATTACAGATTGGGATTGGCAATCGGATTATATTGAAACCATTGGCGACGCAAGTCAATACTCTCTAGGTTATTCAGACTGGAGTGGTAGTTCTGCTCTAGATACCGAAATTTATTTTGGAAGTGAGTTGATTGGTATCGTTGAAGATACTACTGATGTAGACTTTGCACGAGACTTCTCTTTCGTTTAGGAAGTAATTGTGTTTGAGTAAAGCATCCAAGGACTTTTAGAGAATCAAGCCGTAGCTTCCGCTATGGCTTAATTCCCTGAAAGTCAACTAGTAAGTTGCAATTAGACCGATACCTAGAAAATAGACGACACCTGTTTTGACATGCATTATTTTACCATTATGTCAATGCGTAATATCATGTCCGGCTAATTACTTACTATATAACCCGATTAAAAAGATGGCGGTTATTATCTACTAATTCTTTTACTCATTACTCATTACTCATTACTTATTACTCAGATCAAATATGATAACTGTTTAATAATTAACTTAAGTTGACTTTTCTCTATATCCTCCAGCGTAAGTGATAACGCACATCTGTCTGTAGGTACTGTGAATCCCGAAAGCAACACCCGATACTTTAAAATCTGGATTAAACATGTTTATTCGATGGCCGCGATCGGGAACTCCATCATCGATAATGAGCTGCATGACAATATCCCTTGCCGTGTGGGAACCATAGCTGATATTTTCGCCAGCAGTAACTTGCCATTTTCCGTAGCGACTTAAACGTTTAAAAGGGTCGCTACCATCGCTACCGTTGTGACCGACGATACCTTTAGGACCTTGGTCTTTGACATGATCCCTAGCAGCAAAAGACATTCCCTTTGAAGCAGTCAAAGGAGGTACGGGAGAAACAGTTTTTAGATAACGAATAGCTTCATCAACTGCGGGAACACCTTCTTGAGTTATTAAATAAACATTTTTAGAGATTTTGACTCGTTTACCTTCAAAGCGTTTTCTATAGTCTTCCAATATAGCAGCATAAGCTTTAGGATTTGTCCGAGCCTGATTCATTTCGGCAATTACTCGTTGTTCTAAAGGCGAGAGATCGTTATCTCGCGTCAAAGATTCGGTAGTTTTTAAAGGAGTTTCCGACACTGGAGATATTGGTTCAATAATTTCCACATAAGAACATCCAGCAAGTAGGCTAAAAGGAGCAAATACCCAATACAGTATCCGACGCATCAAAAACCTCATAAACTGGGGGAGCGAAGTGTAAATATATATATAGATTCACGATGTTAACATCAGTTTCCCGATTGCGGAGGGGAAAAATTTCTCAGAATATATAATTGTTTTTTATACTACAATACATTTGTTTCAAAACCCTTATAGTAGTGAATTTAGGTCTATAAATCAAGGGTAATAAATTTTTTAAATGTAATTTAAATTACCACATTTTCATCAATCTGTAGTCAATAATATATTTAATACAATCAAGAAAATATCCTAGAATAATGTTTGTTTCTGAGAAAATAGTATTCATTCAATTGCAAAAAACTGGGTGTACCCATATCGCAAAACTGTTATCAAATCTACTTGAAGGACGACACATAGGGAAACACAATCGAGCAACACCGGAACTTTTCACGAATCAACGCTCATTTCTGGGTTCAATTCGAGATCCTTGGGAATGGTATGTATCATTGTGGGCTTACGGTTGTGACAAAAAAGGAAGGATTTATCAACGTGTGACAAAAAGAAAAGGTGATTTAAGGGGACGAGAATGGTCTAATAATCCATTAGATGCAGCTTATTCGCTCTTGAACGACTTCTCCAGAAATACCGATAGATGGAAGCGTAGTTACTCAGATGTTAATGATGCGTCTGGCTTTCGAGATTGGCTTTATATGATACACGACAAAAGCTATTGGAATGATTTCGGGGAGGGATATGGTTCGTGTCCAACAACTAAATTTGCTGGTTTGCTAACGTATCGTTATCTCAAACTTTTCTGCCGAGACAATTTCAATCATATATTATCCTTTAGCGATTTAAAAGAATTTGAAAAATCTAATTGCTATATAGATCATTTTATTCGTAATGAAAACTTGGAAGAGGATTTGGTTAGAGCCTTAAATCTGTGCGGAATCAATATTTCTGAGACTCAAAAAAATACAATATACTATTCTAGTAAAACGAATACTTCCTCTAAAAAAAATAAGATATCATACTACTACGACAATGAGATGATAAATCTAGTAAATGATAGAGAAAGATTTATAATTGATAAATTCGTTTATACTTCACCAACTGCATAATTGTAATTTATACTCAAAAGAGACTAATACAAAATAGTTATATATTATGAATTAGTATAAATATTATTTACTAATAAGCCCGGTTTTTTGACAAAATCGGGCTTATTTAATTATCATTAATCGTTTAAGAATTCTAAATTATAAATTACGAGCTACTAACTACAAATTCTTCTACCTTAGAAAGAAACTCATGTTCTAAATAAGGTTTAGTTAAATAAGCGTTTGCCCCTAATGCTTCTGCAAGCTGGCGATGTTTTTCCGCGCTACGAGAAGTAAGAACGACTACGGGCATCTTAGCTAAATTTGTACTTTGGCGTATATTGCTTAACAATTCAAAACCATTCATCCGAGGCATTTCTAAATCGGAAATTACTAAATCAACTTCAGGATGATGCTGCAATTTTTCTAAAGCTTCTACACCATTTTGGGCTTGTACTACCTGATAGCCATATTTTTGTAAAGTTAATGAAATCGTTTGTCGCAAACTAATTGCATCATCTACAACTAAGACTAATTTTGAAGATTTGGCCACTGATGATTTGGCTTGATTACCTGAAGTAACTTGAGGATTATTTGTAGATTTAGAAGCAGCAATTAGCGCTTTAGATGTGATAATTTCTCCCGACATTTGCAAAGCTTTTTTATTTAAAGAAGCTGCTGACGGTAGTGCCATATAATCAATTGATGCTTGCATTTCGCCAATGGATGGCAACAAAGTACCATCAATTACTAGAATTAAATTACCATTAGCTAAACTGCTACAACCGTAAACATATTTTGGTGGAGCAATTGCTTGACCTAAAGGCCTAACTACCAATTCTTGTTCGCCTATTATTTGGTCGATTTCTAAACCTAAAGTTTGGTCGTTGCTGCGTAGTAAAAGTATCGGATTTAAGGTTTTATCCGTATTACCGATAGCAGATTGATTATGTAAAGTATTTTCACTTTTCAATGAGCGATGATATTGCATTAAATCTGAAAGATTGAGCAGATTTACCATGCTTTCTTCTTTACCCGTATTCCAGTAAAGAACTTTTTTATTCTCAAAGTGTTTAATTTGCTCGGGAGACGGAAGCAATATTTTCGCAATGCTATCTAGTAGCAGTGCGTAAGCAGCACCCCCGGTTTGAACAATCATTAATTTTTCAGTAGTCATAGAAAAAGGAATTTTTAGTACAAATGTTGTTCCTTGCTGGGGTTGTGAGTAAACTGCAATAGAACCATTGAGTGCTTGCAATTGAGCGCGTACAATATCTAATCCAATACCCCGCCCGGAAATATCACTTACTTTACCAGCAGTCGAAAATCCTGGTGCAAATAAACAATCTAATAATTCTTCTTGCATCAAGCCCGAATCGTGGCGAGCAAATTCTCTATCTTGAGGTAAAAGTCCTAATTCAATTGCCTTGGTACGAATTTTCTCGAAATTCAACCCTCCACCATCATCTCGAACTTCGATGACAGTCTGACTTCCTCGGTTGTAAGCAAAAATTTCGATTAAACCTTGTTCTGATTTACCGCAGGAGCGACGAACTTCGGGTGATTCAATACCATGATCGTAGGAGTTACGCACTAAGTGTAATAATGGATCGTAAAGTTTCTCAGCAATTGCTTTGTCTACCAAAACTCCCCCTCCACTCAGCCGTAATTCTACATTTTTACCGTGAATGTTGGTGAGATTTTGCACCATCTGAGGGAAACGATTAAGAATATTACTCAGAGGTGACATTCTTGCTTCGACTAAATTATCAATAATGCCAAGTGCTAACCGTTGTTTTTTATCGTGAACTTGAGTAGATTGCTGAATAATTAAATCTGCTGATTCTAAAGTTTCCTGTAATTGAACTGCTTCTTCGGTAGCTTCATGTAAGCCTAAATGAAACTCCGTGTATTCATCCATTTCTAATGAATCAAAGTCTACAGAACCAACATTCAAGGTATTTCGTGATACTACCTTTTGAGACTGTAGACGTAATTCCTGTAATTGTTCTAAAGTTTGTTGATGTTTTTGAAGTTTTCCGAATAATTGCTTAATTGTTTTTTTTAGTTGTTCATCTTGAGAAGTCCGACGCTTTTGATAAATTAGCAATTCTCCTGCTAAGTAATTTAGACGTTGTAAACTTTCTACATCTACACGTACAAAAGAAGGTAGTTTAGAATTTCTAGCGTTAGTAGATGGTTTTTTGTCTATTTGGTTATCTATTTGGTTTTCTATTTGTTTATCTACTTGATTCTCTACTTGATTCTCTGCTGGTTTATCTATTTGTGTAACAGAATTAGTAGAAAATTGGAGAACTGTTTCTGAAGAATCTACTTCTAAATCATTGTTTATATGTTTTGATTCAGATATAGAAATTACATTATCTACATCATTATAGGATTGAAGTTCTGTTGTTGCGCTTTCAATAATATGATCGTCTGGAGTAGAATCTACTTCTTCTCCCCAGATTGCTTCAACCATATTTTCTACTGGACTTGGAGCAATTTCGGGAGTAGATGTTTTCTTGATTTCTAATAATTTTTCTAATTTGGGGGTATCAAGCCAATTTTTTTCGTCCGCAGTCACAGGAGAATATTGTTTATATTGTTTTGCAATGTCGGAAAGTTGAATTTGTAAATTTTCAATTACTGAGATATTACATAGTTTTTTTTGAGAACACTTAAATTTGGCTACAGCTAAAAGTACGGTTAAAATACCTCCGAGACGATAAAAACAAAGACTAGGGCTATCCGATTCATCTTGCACGAATTCGATAAATTCCTGGAGCCAATTATCTACGTATTCAACCGAATTTTCGAGATTATTCTTAGGGATAAGTAAGTGTAAGCCAAGATTATATAAGGGAATATCTAATTCATGATTAAACCAGCCCAAGATATACCGAATTAGTTTTAAATGGAATTTGACGGAATTTGGCTTGAGAGGTTCATTCTCGGCATTACCAATTGTAAGAAACTCGTATAATTTTTCTATTTCACTATTTAAAGATGTAGAAACCGATTCGATTCCTAATGATTCATTTGTTGTAGTTACTGATAAATCTTCTCTTACATTTGATTGTAATACATTCATTTCTAGATCTTCATCCAGACAATCAGTTACTACAGGCTGCGAAAAAGCAAGTAAAGCTTTTGATGGTTCTCCACCACGTTCGCGATCGCCAGCTAAAACTGCTTGGCGTGCTTGCTGTAAGTCTTGATTAGCTATTTGAGCTATTTCCAAAGCTTGAGAAGAATTAGCATTTAATGCAGCGAGGATAGCTTGAGTTATTTCACCAAATCCAGGTAAATTTAAAGACTCAGATAGTCCCGTAAATACTTCAGCTTGGGTGCGTAAAAAATCAGCAACTTCGGCAGTTTCGGGAGGATTTTTGAGTAATTCTTCAATACTATCTATACGTTGAGTTACGCCTGTTTCAAAAATCGATAATACGATATCAAAACCTAATTCCTCGGAAGTTGGAATATGAGCCTCAGCACCGAATGCATCACCAAGTTTTTCCTGTAATTGTGCAAATACCGAAGCAGCTCGCTGCATCAGTTCATCATCATCAATTTTAGTTCCAGTTATTTCCGATGTTAAGCATAATTGTAAACACTCAAAAGCTTGTATTAGTAAAGAATGTAGTTGAGAATCAATTTCTACATCAGGATTATATAAAGCCTTAAAAACATCTTCTAAGGAATGAGCTATTTTATTAATTGATTCTAATTCAACGTTAGCAGCTCCACCTTTAAGGGTATGAGTAGCTCGCATTAAATTATGCACTTTATTGGGACTTCTATCTTCAACTAATCCGAAAAGTTCCTCTTCGATAGTTTGCAGTAATTCTGGAGCTTCACTAAGAAAATAGATATATCCTTGTTCGCGGATGGAAGAATCAGTAATCATGATTTCAATTTTGGATTTTAGATTTTGGATTTTAGCGTTGCTAAATATGAATCTGTATTTATCAGCATCACTTGACAAAGATTTTTTGAACTTTAGGCTAATTCATAAATTCAATCAGCAACGCTGGATTTTAAGTTTTAGACTTTGGATGCTGGGATTTAATACGTAAAGTTTTAATTGATGCAACAGTCATCGCTAAAATCTCATTAGTTTCCGACATCAAATTTGTTAATCTTTGTTGTGGTAATAAACCTGACTCAACAATGAGTTCCATCCAGTAAAGGCTTTCATCTGCCTCTTCTTCAACCAAACTTAGTTTGGCAATAATATCGGCAGTTGATTTAGCCCGACAAGCTGAGCGATAATTAGCACCGACAGAAGTTGCCGAACGAATTAACTGTTTGCTAATAATAGTCGCAGTTATATTTCTTGGAAGTGCTTCTAGCGCTTCTATTAAAGGGATTACTCGCAACGCTAACTGCCTTTGTTCTCCCTTTAAATTCCGCCTCATTCATAATCCAAAATCCAAAATCTAAAATCTAAAATTTAGTTGACTTTAAACTGACTTACACTTGCTAATAATTCCTGTGCCATTTCAGATAACTGTTGGAAGACTGCGGCAATAGTATTAGCTTCAGTGGAAGTTTTTTGGGAAATTTGGGCTACATCTTTCATGGATGCTGTGGCTGATACTGATTGGAGCATTTGAGTTTGGGTTGCATCGCTGATTCTCTGGAGTAATTCACTGATTTCAGCGGTTGCATCAACTATATCGTTGAGATTCTGTCTGGTTTCATTCACCAGATTTGTACCTTCTACTACTTGCTGAATACCTGTTTCCATTGCTACTGCAACTTCGCCGGTTTCTTCTTGGATTTCTTGGACTAGTTTTTCAATTTCAATGGTTGCTGCTGCTGACTGACGAGATAAGGAACGTACTTCATCTGCTACTACTGCAAAGCCTTTACCGTATTCACCAGCACGGGTAGCTTCAATTGCGGCGTTTAGTGCCAGTACGTTGGTTTGAGTCGCAAAGTTGCTAATCAAATTTACCACCTTGGAAATCTTCTGGGAGGATTCACTGAGGCGCTTAATTTTTTTACTAGTTTGAGCAACAGTTTCCCGAATTGCTTGAATGGCTTCTACAGTCATATTCATTGCTGTATCGCCGGAATCTACGGTTTGATTCGCTTTTTGGACTGCAGCTTGCACTGATTCGGCGTTTGCTACCACGTCTTGGGTGGAATCAACCATTTGTTGAATCTCGGTTAGAGCGCCGCTGATTTCTCTTGACTGTTGTTGTGCTAAATTTGTCAATCCAGTCAGCGACATATTACTGTTACCGGAAGTCTCTGCTACTTGTTGGGCGGCTGCTTGTACTTGGAGAACGATTTGCCGCAATGCTTGTAAGGTGCCATTGTAAGCGTCGGCGATGGTACCTAGTTCGTCTTCGGTAATTGGCGCACGTACTGTCAAATCGCCGTTTAAAGCAGGCCTAACTGCTGATAAGAGCTTCATAGCTCCTTTTTGCAAATATTCTCTGGCTTCCTTTTCTCGTGCTGCAGCTTCTGCAACTTGTGAAGACTGTGCCTGTAATTGTTGGAGGAATTCAACTTGTTGTAGCGCTACACTTAATTGATTTGCAATTTTTGTCAATAGGTTAACTTCAACCTCTTCCCATTCGCGGGGGCCGTCATTTTGATAAGCTGCGAGCATTCCCCAGAGTTTTTTCCCTTGATAAATTGGGACAATAGCATAAGCTTTACATTGATATTGCTCTAGCACCCGCAGGTAACACTCGTTAAATCCTCTGGCGTATATATCAGAAACGACATAAGATTGGTTGTCGTCAATGTTGTTACTAGCTAAAGAACTCTGTAAATAAGGATCTGTAGTTTTTTTTGCTATTTCGCCGCTTTGGAACAAAGTTCGCATTTTACTACAGCTATTTACACTTTCTTCTAAACGTCGAATTTGATGTTGTCTTTCTACTAAAGGAAGCCAGCCAGGAGCTACAGATTCCGAGACAAACTCCCCACTATAATCAGAGTTGAGGCGATATACTGCGACGCGATCGGTATTTAGGAGTGCCCGCATCTCTTGAGTAGTAGTTAAAAAGATACTCTCCATTTCCAGAGATTGCCTGATTTTATCAATCACTTTGGCTAAAGCGGCTTCTTGTTTTGCAGCTTGTACCATTTTTAGAGACTGCTGCTGATATTTATCTAATGTTTGTACTTGTTGCATCGCTACTGCGAGCAGCACGGCAATCTGTTCCATGGCGCTGACTTCAAATTCTTCCCAGTGGCGGGTTCCAGAATGTTGATAGTTAGCTAACAATCCCCAAAGTTTGTCACCGTGAAAAATGGGAACGGTAAGATAAGCTTTGGCTTCAAATTGCTCTAATAAATCCATGTAGCAAGGAGGAAACCCTGCCTTTTCCACATCATCAATAACGAAACTAGTTTTTTGTTTGTAACGACCACCTTGACTATCTTGCATATAGGTGTCCTTCTCCTTGTAAACTGATGCAATGCTGCGAATTGAGTCGCAATGACCGTTCTCTTTCAATAAAGCTTCATCAATTTCTTTGTCTATAAAAGGTTTCCAGTTTTTACCGATGGATTCTGCAATAAAATCGCCGCTCCAATCTTCATTAAAACGATAAATAGCGGTGTGGTCACTTTGCAACAAGCGACGGACTTCGTAAACCGTTGTTTGGAGAATTGTATTGAATTGGGAGGAGTTAATAGCTTGTTGTGCAAGCCCCTGTCCAATTTTACGAGTCAGGTTGATCAAGCTTTGCTGACGTTCTGCTGTCTTTGCTAATTGTGATTTTTGCTCTTCGCTTTGCTGTAGGAATTCTGCCTGAGATACGGCTACGCCCAAGTTAATCCCTATTTGGCGCAGCAATTTAATTTGCTCTTCTTGCCATTCATAGGCACCACTATTTTGATAAGCACCTAGCAAACCCCAAAGTTTTTGTCCTGCGAATAATGGAACGATCGCATAAGCTCTAACTTGGAACTGTTCCAACATCTCTATATGACAGGGCGCGTGATTCATCCTATAGATATCATTCACTACAAAAGTTTCGTGCTGGCGATAACGCCCTCCTTGAGTTTCTTGTAAATGAGTATCTTCCCAGACAGTTGTGATACCGGGGCCAACTAGCGGTACCCAACCATTGGCAACAGATTCAGCAATATATTCGCCACTCCAATCAGTATGAAAACGGTAAATTGCTATACGATCACATTCAATTAATTCACGGACATCCTGTGTAGTAGTACGGAAAAGCTTCTCTAAACTGGAAGCTAGTTGAATCTTATCAATAACTTTGGTTATCGATTTAAATTCTTGTGCTTGCTGTTCGAGTTTTCTTTGTAATTGAAAGCTTTGCAGCTTGTGAGAAATTTCAGTGCTGACTTGAGACAACAGGCTAATTTCAGATTCTTCCCACTGACGCGCCGTTGTACAATTATGTATCCCTAGCAATCCCCAGATTTCACCTGCAATTACAATGGGAATGCTTAAACTAGCACTAACTTGAAATTTTTCTAAAATTTGGGCTTTGTAAGCCGTAAGTTCAACTTCCTTAATATCCTCGATACTGACAGATTCTAAATATTCTTCTCTTGTATCTAATCCAAAAATCATAGTCGGGAGAATTTCACCCATTGTAGGTGTCCAACCCTTAGCCATTGATTCTCCTACAACAACACCAGATGATGAATTTTTAAAGCGATAAATAAAGACTCTATCACCTTGAATTTTCTCTCTGACTGCTGCGGTTGTAACTTCTATCAATTCTTCCAACTCTTTGACTCGGCGAATTTGATTGACAATTGCCGATAATTGCATTCGCCAATTTTTAAATTGTTGCTCAATATTTTTTGACTCAGAGATTGGTTGATTTAATTGGCTGAGTTTATCGGATTTTTCAATATTAGTGAGATGATGTCCATTTCCTGTATTTTCCTGATACGCGCTAGTCATTACTGAACCTCAAAGTATTTAATATTACAGTCAATATAATTGTTATGGCTAAAACTAATAATTACTTAAATTTAGTTATGAATTGACCATAAAGGAGATTGAAGAATTGCATTGGCATCTAAATTGATAATCATTTCTTCTGAAGAATTAATAAAATATCCTTGTAAAAAAGGAGCCACTTCTTGAGAAACTAATTCTGGTGATGGTGGCTTCATTTGTGTTAAATTAAATTCTTCAATATCCATAATCTGCCGGACCAAAAATCCCAAAGACTTACCTTCTTTCTCAACTATAATTGCCATCATTTTTGAGACAAAACTACTACCATATGAATAGGGTAAGTAGCCTAGCATTTCTTCTAAATCAATTAACCAAAGCATTTCACCGCGCCAATTATAGATACCAAATACACAGCTTGGCATCTGAGGGACGCAGCAGACTTCATTTAAAGATACAGGTAAAATTTCTGTCACATTTTGCAAAGGAATAATTGCTGTATCTTTAACACCCAAGTTAAAGCTTAAAAACTTTTCTGAACTATCCAAGATGATTGTTCCTTATAGGTAATTATTCACATTATTGATATATCAAAGAAATACTAATAGCTATTTCTTCAATTTTTGTAGTACTCCTTCCAATTCTTCCTTTTGTACTGGCTTTGAAAGATAAGCATCGGCTCCTAACATATCACCCCACATCTTATCCACATCGCTATTTTTTGTAGAACAGAAAACTACTGGTATCGTGCTGGTATTAGGATTATCTTTCAGTTCTCGACAAATTTCAAATCCGCTTTTACCAGGTAAAATTACGTCAAGAAATATGAGATCGGGCTTATTTTCAGTGATTTTTTCTTGAGCTTCTTCACTACTTGTTGCTCCCATGACACTATAGCCTGCTTGCTTTAAATAACTGCTAATGACCTGCATATCAGTTTTACCGTCTTCAACAACCAAAATAGTACTCATAACAATCACCTATCAAAATTATTTAACAATGAAAAAAAAAGGGCAATCAAGCTTGAAGTTTATCTAATTTTCATGCATCTAAAGTTAATTAAGCTTCAGTAAAAACACTGATGCTTCAGCTTATTCAAGATTTAAATTGTGTATGACTTCGTTAATATATATAAACAACAGGCATCTACCCAAAATAATTGGCACAAAAACAGCTATTTTGCTTCTTATAGCAACGGGTATCAAGAATGTTCTAATGACAAAGTTTGTGCATTTGGATCGCCCTTAGCAGATGATGGAGACTGTATATACCTCCGTATTACACCTATTACCTTATCAGCAACTACAGGCTTAGTAATAAAATCCGTAGAACCCACTACCTTGGCACGAACTCGATCAAATAAACCATCACTACCTGTCAGTATAATCACTGGTGTATTAGCAAAAACTGAAATCCGACGCAATTGAGCGCAAATTTCGTAACCACTAGCAACTGGCATGACCAAATCTAAGAAAATTAGGTCTGGTTTATTCTCAATCAAAATTGGTAAAGCCTGTACGGGATCTTGAATTTTAATAAACCTCAGTCCATGAGGAATAATAATTTGTTCGAGCATTTGACAAACTTGAGGGCTATCATCCACACAAGCTATCAAAGGGCCACGCGGTGGTTCGGCTTCCGTCGGTTCTGAAGTCGATATATTCTGGCCTTCAGCTATCTTGAAAGGCAAGTCAGGGACTTTTATCAGTTCAATGATACCTTTGAGGACATAAGGTAATAAAGAACGGGCTATAGGTAAGGGATTTTGCTTCATTTTGACGGCTAAATCTCGCAGGGTATATTTGCCGTTCATCAAATTCACAAAGTTCTTGTAGACAGCCGGGCTCACCATTTGCTCTAACTGTTCCGCTCTGCGTAGAATAGGTGCCAAATCGGGAGAAAAATTCGCCAAACCTGCTTCTGACCAATTTTTCCACGTGTCTTGCATGAATTTCAAAGACATATCTGCACTTGTAAAGCTCATAGGCGCTTCCAGTATCACATCAGCACTGCGATCGCACTGAATTTGATTAAAATGCGCTTGTTGAGCTAAATCAAACAGCAGTTCTGCTATAGTCCTTTCTACAATGGAGTTAATATGTTCGCGCTTGATTTTTTGCTTTTCATGCAAAACTTCTAACAGTTTATAATCCCAGTAATCATTTGATTTTGATATTTCTTTGGAATTAAACTGCATGTTGTCAATATCAAGCTCCGGACAATGTTGAGTCATATGTCTCCGCCAACGTCGGAAGGGATGAGTTCCCCCAGTGGCCCAAACTATACGTCCTAGTCGATAATAAAATATCCACTTGTGCCCTTTGGAACTTTTGATATTTAATTTGCCACTATATTGTATTTGAGTACAAGTTCTAAATTCATCGAGTAATTCACTCGATACCATCATTTCCGGATGGCTCATACTTTATTTCCTTAATTAATAGGTCTTTCCTTAAAAGTCCAGACTAGGGATTACAGTAGTCAGGAGATATTTTTTTTTGAATGCAATTAAAGAAGCAAACAAGAATGTAATGCTACTCTAACTTTATGTATAGGTTAATAATGTTTCTTGAAGACGGAGAACATCTGCAACATATATCTATAGAAAAAGAATATTTTAATAGCAATTTTTCCTTTATACATTTGTAAAGATTCCACGAATCATTAGAATCAACCTACCCCAGTAGCAAGATACACCCACTGGTTATATATCATCTTAAAATGATTGTGACTAATACTAAATCCGTGTATATTCTGATTTTATTATTTATCTATTGTTTGTTGTTTTTACGGATTTAAGATCGTACATTAAATTATCTTATTTATCAAAAATTATTAATTTTACTGTTATTTTTTGTCATCATAATGGGTAGTAGAGAATATAAACTAAGTAAAGGTAAATAAATAAATATCGAATACTATTTTATTTAAATTTGTTCAGAAGTCGTACCGCTACTATGATGGCGTAAATGAATAGTTAATTGCTATATATTTTTAAGTAAAATGAATCTAATTTTTATTAAAACTCTTAAATAATTCGGCACAAATAAACCCAACTATATTAAAGATTGTAAACTGGCTACAAAGCCTTATTCCTACTCACTATTTACTAAGAGTGAAAAGTTGCTCGCCCTGGAAACCATGCCACTTGCTACAACGGTGGGTGTTCCGTGCCGCCTTTCTTGGCTCCCCAAG
>ERZ1740059.1000-NODE-1000-length-14405-cov-4.209408_pt1 | contig 14405 bp, 12 predicted proteins | sample MGYA00581744_ERZ1740059 | MGnify/ENA primary metagenome ERZ1740059 (study PRJEB43018, sample SAMN04849738) | marine metagenome | isolation source: floating plastic debris | place: Pacific Ocean | collected 2008-08-28 | study: EMG produced TPA metagenomics... | reverse complement strand
CAATTGTTTTCACCAAAAGCTGGTATTCGAGGACTTTTATCAGAATGTGGCCACTGGCTATACCAACTTCAGTTATATAGCAGGTCTGGCCTTGCTCATTGCTTGTATGGGGCTCTTGGGTTTATCCATTCAAAATTATACCCGCTTTCTAAAGGAGGCCAGTATCCGAAAGGTGTTAGGTGCTTCTGTTGGACAAGTGTTGTTCTTAGCCAACAAGAATTTCATTGTGCTCATTGCCATTGCCAGTATCGTCGCCACTGGTCTTTGTTGGATGGGGATGGAAGCGCTATTGCTTACTTCCAGGGAACACTTAGGAGATATCCAGTTTGGTGTCATGCACTATTTATGTGCTAATTTACTCGTCTTTCTCACAGCTTGTATGGCCGTAAGCCGGCAGTCCTACAAGCTTGCTACCGTTAACCCAGCGATCTCTTTGAAGGAGGAGTAGAGTACCATAGAAATGTATTTTTTGACTTTAAAAAAATAGCCGTACCACGTGTATATACACTGGTTTCGCGGAATTCATTCCGCTGTGAAAAACACGGCGCGATAAATCACGCGAAACCAGCAAATGAGACGAATTAAAAGTCAAAGTCAAATAATACATAAGGCATCCCGAATTGCGCTCTCGCGAAAATTCGGGATGTCTCATATTTAATCTTCCTCACCTCCATAATCTTCCCATTCATCAGGAATATCATTTCCATTGTCATCTACATCGGCATCGTTACATATACCATCCCCATCTTCGTCACCAGGGCCTTCATTAGCTACTGTATTTACATCATCCGCTGCCATGATTCCTTGATGGCAACTGCCAATTGGCAAGTAACAATTTTGGACATTAAAATGAATAGAAGGGAAACTGTGTCCACCCACTATTTCGCCATCAATAAGCACATTATAGGCCCTGGAAAACACACTACCGTATGACCGGGTAGCATAATTGAAAATGGAAACATGCTTAGAAAATCTTTCCCCTGCAGGAATCACAAGTACTTTAGCATCAATGAATTCACCGTTTTGAATGACCGCATCCTGAACCTCCCTATCCTCGTTATGAATTTCTTCGGCAGAAGCATAAATTAAATAATTAGACTTTTGTGTGCCGCAGGCATCTCCTGCCACTATGGCAACAAAAATATTTCCTAAGGATGGTGATGGAGCCAGGCTAAGCCCAGCTTTTTCAGCCGGTTTGGGCTTAATTTCTTCGTTTAAAAATTCGGCATCACAAGAACTTAAAGCCAAAAACAAGCAAAGCAATAATAAATTTTTCATAGTTCATTTTTTGTTTTCAAATCAGTTCACAATTTTTACGGTAGTAAGAGCCTGTTTAAAATTCCCTCGATGGGCTTGAATCGGCCAATATCGGCTCAACCTGCGTTAAATTTTTCGCCGAATTTGCTTCGCAGCTACTACGTGGTGCCCGCATTCGACTGCAAAATTTGCCTTGTTTGATCCAATATTAGCTCAATTACACCTCATCAGGAAAAATTTAAACAGGCTCTAGTAGACATAGCTCGAGCCCTACAAACGAGTCGTTTGACATCAGTAATTCCGGAAATGTTTTTAGGATACGCTAGCTACGCTCTCAACTCCTCTTCAATACGAAGCTTTTCTCCTATAGCTGCATAATCAACTGTTTTTCATTTAATTCAAGAATGAGAATTTTTTATAGCTCAAACATGCTTTTAATTTTATTTGCTATCTCATCAGGGTAGTGATGTATAGCTGCAATATGGGGCTTATCGGCCTCGAAGAATTGTTTTGGTTGATTACCCGCCTCGTACATAGTTTTTCCCATAGCAAAAGGAACAGTCTCATCCTCATGACTGTGAATCACAAATAAAGGCTTGTGATACTCCCTCAATTTTTCGGTAGCAGAATACCCCTTCTTCACCAGTAGTCTTCCCCAAAAAGGCGACCCATACATAGCTATTTCTTTAGGCGAGGTATAGGCTCCTTCTATCACTACTCCATCAATATCTCCTTGTCGTTCTGTACCCACCCAAGCTGCTAAATGGCCACCTAATGACTGCCCATAAACAATGATCTTAGTGCCCTTCACCTCCTGTCTTTGCTGTAGGTAGTCGAGCGCTGCGTGAACGTCGTTAATCACATTCTCTCGATTGGCCTCTCCCTCTGAGAACCCATAACCACTATAATCAAACGTGAAGACCCGAAAGCCTCGATCAACTAGTGGCGCGATATTTTGATACTGCGTAAAAAGAAATTGCCCACTACCATGAAGATGTAGAATGGTGTATTCAGGAGCTCCTTCCTTTGGACTTAGCCACCAACCGTTGAGCTGATTGCCCTGCTTATTCGGAAACACCACACTTTCCACATCAAAGGTGAAATCCACCGGTTTTTCGTTCACTTTGATCAGCAAAGGCTGAAAATTGGCCGTATCCATTTCCACATAAGTGGTTTGCTCTCCTACTGAAAAAGAGAACGTCCCACTGGGTATTCCAGAAATCTTAGCAGGGTGGAAAAACTTACTCTTAAACGCACACGAATGGAAGAGAAAGAGTACCCCTAGCAGCATTAAGTGAGATGAAGGAAATTTTAATTGCATCAGTTACGGTATGAGTTTGATAAATGGAACAATGCAAATATCAAGCTCAACAATCGCCCTTACCCGACACCTATGTGACAAAATTATTTTGAGACGAGATTTTTTCTAATGCGACTTAAAGATTGGCGCTGGATGCCTAAAAAAGAACTTAGAGAAGTCAAAGAAACTCGCTGTGCCAACCCCTCGTTTTGTTGTAAAAAATCCAAGTAGCGCTCTTCTGCCGATTGAAAGAGAAAACTCCGAATCCGTTCTTCTTTTTGAATCAAGATATTTTCGGCAATTAATCGACCGTAGGTCTCAAAATTCTTGAAGCGTGCGTACGCTTGTTGAATAGCTTCAAAAGGTAAATTCACAATTGTTGTTGGCTCAAGGCATTGGATAAAATAATTGGAAGGCTTTTGTTGGATGAAGGAGGGATAATCGGAAGCGTAACCATATTCTGGTACAAACCCAATGGTACATTCTTCTCCTTTTTTATTGAGATAAAAGCTTCTTAAAAGCCCTTGGTAAACATAGCCCATTGCACGCTGAACTTGTCCATCTTTGAGATAAAACGTTCGGTTTTCTAAGTGAGTAACGGATACGTTTTCACGGATAAATGCTAATTCATCATCGCTAATTTTTGGATATACGCTTCGGTAAGAATTCAAGTAATTTTCAATCGCACCCTCCATTAGCATACCTTTCTTGTTATTTGTTTGATATCACAATAGTACGTGGTGATTTGCGCCACCATTCTACCGAAATTGATGACTGTATCGCGCAGGGATTTAATTTTTAACATGTTGGGTTTGATTCCAAACGTGGAAATAAATCGCTCTAACAAGAGTTCATTGCACTGCACTATAATGATGCTCTAAAGTGCTTACTTCAGCACTCGGTTCCAATTGAAGGTGGACGAATCGTAGTTTGAGGTTACTGAAACGTTTTTCAATTTATCTTAAACCGTAAAACTTCATTCTTATTAACTTTCTATTGTATTTGAGCCATCTTGACATTAACGACACACTTGTCTTCTTCCGATAGCGCAAGGGCACCAAAAGCAAGAATCAATTGCGTTCTCTAGAAACGCTGTTAAAGGACTGGATGATTAGATAATTGGTTGGTTTACACCAGGACGAGCACATTACATTATTCAAAAGCGGCTTCTATGATTGAAAAAAAGTAAGTAACGAACTAAATGGCCAAATGATACAGCTAAAACAGCGGTTTAAACATATTGAAGCGGCAAAAACTATTACTGAATTACAGCATAAAACCTAACTCAACACCCCTCAACTCGCCTCAATCCACTTGCGGAACGCCGAGGTCTTCGCACTACTCGTAATCATGGGCTTTTGCGTACCTGGCACAAAAACGGCTAGCCGGTTATTAAAGTAGGATTCGATTTTTTCAATAAAGTCAACCTGTACAATCTCACTGCGATTTAAGCGAAAAAACACACCAGGATCCAATACCTCTTCCAACTCACTCATTTTGTGGTTGACAATGTGCTTCTTACCCTTGCGGTCAAAGGCAAAGACAATGTTATTATCGGCTTGAAAGTGGCTAATGTCCTCGGTTTTGAGCAGTCCTATACCTTTAGCCTTCTTGATGGTAAAGCGTCGTTTATAAGCATGCGTAGAACGGTCTAAGGCTTGCTTCAATTGCTCCAACACATTGGCCTGCATGGTAAAATTGTCTTGCTGTTGAAATAGTGTTTCGTATTTATTGAGAGCTGCGTACAAATCTTGTTCGTCAATGGGCTTCAGCAGGTAGGCAATTCCGTTGGTACGGAAAGCATCAAGCAAGTACTGATCATAGGCAGTGGTAAAAATGATCGGCGACTTTATCTCTATGTGTTCGTAAATGATAAATGCCCGGCCATCGAGTAGTTCGATATCCGAGAGAATAAGATCGGGCGATTGCTCTTGTAAGTACCGAATACCTTCCCCCACGCTTTGCACCCAAGCAATATCTACTGCTCCATCATAGAAGCTTTGGAGATGCCCCTTCATTTTATTCGCCGCCAATTCTTCATCCTCCAGAATCAGCACCTGCCGTTTTGATGTTTGGTTTCTTTCCATTTTAAAGCTGCTTTACCAGTGGAAGTTGTACTACAAACTGTCCATTTTCTTCTCCGTACACAATCTCCTGATCCGTTAATAGTCCCACCCGGGCCGCGAGGTTTTGCAGTCCTGTACCACTGCTGTCTTCAATTGGTATTTTCGGGCGAAAATCATTGCTTACTAGCAAATATTCACTAGCTACCCCAATGGTAATTTGCACTGGCTTTTGAGGTAAGGCTACATTGTGTTTGGTGATGTTTTCCAACAGCGTTTGTACCGCTGCCGGCGGCACAAAGTATTGATCGAGTTGGTCCGTAGTGAGCTCGGTTTTCACCGGGAAAAGGCCATTAAACCGCTGGCTAATCAGATAGATATAATCTTGGCAAAATGCCCATTCCGTTCCTAGCGGAACCACTTCATCATCCTTGTGTCGGGTCATATAGCGATATAGAGAAGAAAGCTTGCGCGTGAATATCCGGGCCTTGTCTGGATTTTGCTCAATAAGAATATCCAAGATGTTGAGATTATTGAACAAAAAATGGGGATCAACCTGCGCCTGTAAAACCTTGAGCGCGGTTTCTTTCTGTTCTTTTTGCAGTGCTACTACCGCCAGTTGTGATTGGTAAAACGACTTAGCCAGCAGCAAGAAACACGGAAAGCTAATGGCCTCTCCGTGCTCTAGTACGCCCCAGAATAACTTAGCCCCCAAGTCTGGCTGTAAGGGCTCTGAAGTATAGGGAAGAATGTAAGGATCAATAATTCTGGCAACAAGCAAAATGAGTACAATGAGTCCGAAGGAGAGTAGGTATTTTTTCTTGTTAAAGAAGGTGGGCACCACATAAAACACGATCAAGATCATCATCGTAAGCTGTTTCACTACTTCCACTACACTAATGTTGAAAAACAAGTAGCGCGTGTCCTTGCTCCAGAACGGCCAGTCTTCCTCCAACCACTCGCCCCAAAACAGTAGATTGATTAATAAGGCTCCATAGATGCCAATAATGATCCAGTCGGATCGCTTAATGTTGTTAAGCCATTTCATATTCATACAACTAAGCTAGTACAATCCCTTGGCAGCAAGGCTTTACCGCAAGTGAAGTCTGTTAGAATCATGGTGAATTCAGCGAAAATTCGTGTGAATTCACCACCCCCTAAAGGCGAATGGACTTTGTAAGCCCATTTAATGAATTTGGTCACTCTCCCGAGTTCACCACTATTTTACCCCAACTCACAATTATGTATTTCCCCTCCGTCCCAGCCCCCCCTAATTTTATAGCATCATTCGACAATTAGTAACAATTAATCCACCATATCATGAATACCTTAATAAAGAATTTCACCCTTCTGTTTTTCCTACTAACGATCACTGCTCTATCCGCGCAAGTGGATCAGCGGGTATACACCGTGGCCGAGCTGCACGAAGACTGGGATATCTTCCGCCCCGAATTTGAAACCATGCACCCCGGCTTGAATATCTACACCCCAGCAGCAGAAATGAATGCCGCCTTTGACCGCGTGAAAGCATCCATTGATCACCCCATGACCGCAGCCGAATTTTACCCTTACCTAGCTCAAATGAATCCTTATATCAAAAACGGGCATACCGTCATCCGCCCCAGCGCCGCTTTTGATGAGTACGTAGCCACTAAAGCTCCTATCTTTCCGCTCGACGTACACTGGCACGGAGACAGCCTCTTCGTACTGCGGAATATGACGGACGAGGCAGCCCTTGAGCCCGGCGCTTATATTGCCACCATCAATGGTAAAGACGCTTGGAGTGAGTTTATGGATATCGCCAACCACTGGAACCGGGACGGTGAGAACACTTCTTTCCCCAAAGGTATCGTAGCCCGAGCCTTCGCTGAAATCTACGCCAATTTCCGGGGCTTTCCTGAGCAGTTCGACTTGGAAGTAGTAGACCTCCAAGGCCAAACACAACAACTCAGCACTGCTCCCGTACCTGCTGATGTACGCGGCGAAATTAGAACGGAACGCTACGGTGAAGTTTACCACTATTGGGATAAATCGCAGGGAGATGCGCTTACGCTAGATTTTGAAGACGATCTGGCCATCATCACCTTGCGCCACTGTGGCAATACGGATGTGCGCGAGTTCATGAACACAATCAAAGGGCAATACCGCCGCATTTTTAAGGAAATTGCTGCCTCTGGTGTACAGAACCTCGTCATTGATATCCGTAATAATCCTGGCGGCAATCAATGGCCGACCATCTACCTCATGCGCCATCTGGCTGATCAGCCTTTTTATTTATACCAACAAGACTACCTCATTGGCAGAAACTTGAGCGAATACTACGATGCCCCGAGATTTTGGTATAACACCCTGGGGAGCATTATCTTGAACAAAAACGAAGATGGTACCTACTACGCCAATTGGTTGGCTGGTGTGTTATACGGTAAGCACAGGCCTAAGCTACGCCAGCCTTCTAACTTGCAGTTTGATGGCCAGGTCTATACCCTCACCAACTACGCCACTTTTTCGGCAGGCGGCTACCTTTCCGGCATGCTAGAACAGCATACGAACAGCATTTTTATTGGCGAAGAGCCCGGTGGTAACGCTAATGAATGTGTGGCTGGTGAATCATTTGATCTAGTACTTCCTAATACTAAGAACAGGGTGTTAATGCAGATTGTCCACAGCAAGATTGTGGTAGATCGCGCAAACAACGGACACGGTGTCGAGCCAGATTATCCAGTTCGCCCTACGGTGGCCCAAATACACAATGGCGTAGACCCTGAGATGGATTTGGTAAGAGCACTCATCCAAACTCCCCAACAAAATCAGCACCTAGAAAATACGGTTGCCGGTAAGAAGTAAGTCGGATTACTTGTTATACAGGTTACGGTATAAAACGGGCTGCAAGGTAAATCTCGATCTAACGATACAAAGTCTGCTGAATTGTCGGGTGAAAAACCAGCAGTTTTAAGTGGTGGATTCGGGTTTCCTTGTGGCCCTCTGGGTAGCTAGCACATGTTTATCTGAATCTGCCCACCTATTGGTTGCGTAGAATTCGTAAGACCCTTATTTTCCTAGCGGAATGAATTCTACGAAACCGATGTACATACGCCCAAGATGAAGAAAAATCTAGTCCTATTCCCCCTCCTGGTAAGCGTACTCTATTCCTGTGGACAAAGCACCCCAAGCACCCCAGAACAGCTCACAACTGATAACACCAGCTTGGATTCACTGGAAGCAACGCGCGATTCGCTACGTTCACAAAAGTATGATCCCCAAACCTATATTTATTCCGATTCCACTTATACCGATGTTTCCGGTAGGAATATTAGGATACAAAACAGTTTTCCCAAAGGTGGTGGCTATCTTGACCTGAGCAGTTCAAGCATTGGCTTTAGCCCTTTCAATAATATCAGCTACGGGCATGCCGTATTTTGGACACGGGTCATCAACGAATCAGATGCACCACTGGAGCTGAGTATCAACTTTCCTGCTGACTCCCTGGCGATTTTCCCCGCTACACCTGAGGCCCACTTGAAATTGTTTATCCCACCAGCTACCATGACCCTAGATAAGGTAGCACAGTACAGCTACGGTATCACGGGACTAGAATCATATTTAACAGCCAACTTTTATAAACCAAGCATTCTTCAACGCACCATAGCACCCAAGGAAGAGTGGATCTTCTACGTTGCATTACTTAGCCATATTCCTGAAGTGAGTCCCGGCCCCCGACGAACGGGGCTGATTTTAGATGGGAAAACACTCTATTACCAGATTAGCACTACTTTACCAGAGACTTACTTAATGCCATGTGGGGAGTTGGTTTTTAAGGAATAGCTTATAGTAAAGAAAATAGGTAGTGGAGATTTCTCTACATCTACTTATACAATAGGAGACATCCCCAATTTCCGAGAAAACGAAAATTCAGGATGCCCTATGGTAGATTGCACTATATGCGTTTAGTCTACTACATGTTGTTTCCTAAATATCTGGTTTCTGCTTTCGTACTGCGATATAGCCAGGCCTACAATTTCTCCCTTGCCATCTCTCTGGAAATCGACTAAGGGAGCGTAAATCGCTTCGCTAAGAAAACCATCCTGCCAAGCTTGCTCTAGTGGCGTTTCTCCATTTCTTAGATTGGAAAAGTAGAGTTGTCCTTCCTTAAGTACAACCTCGTAGCTGGTGTTCAATTCCTGGCTGTAGTAATGACCTTCGAAGGTAGAAAAGTCTTGTGCGCCTGTTGTTGGGATTGGAGCCCTTCGTTCACAAAGTGATTGATGGTACGTGATACTTTCTACCTTGCCGGAGTCATCTGTATTGAAATAGATAGATGAATCATAAGCATCTACCCAAAATCGAGTAGCAGAAACGGCTTCCATAGGTTGTGTGTCTTCACCTGTTGCTTGTACGTATAACTTCCCTTTTTTCTCTGTGATGTCGAGATAAATCAGGTATTTTTCTAGATAAAATAAACCGGTATAGCGCGAATAATCCAGATCAAGTTTTTTTACTATTTCGGGTTGCTCTTCGTCGAAAAAACCAACTTCTTCTTCCTCTTCTTGAAACTCACCTTCGAGATAGAGATCAAATATGCCATGAGCAAAACCTTCCGCCCAATTTGCGTGATTCAAAAATACGGCTACCGAAAAGTTCTGATCAGGAAAGTAAGCCATATAACTGTTGAAGTTCGCCCAGTTCCCATCATGGTGTATCCGCTTGAGGCCGCTATACGAGCTTACTTCTAATCCGTAGGCATAGTTAGCGGGTTCCTCTACGGTAAGCCTACCTGGGACCTGCATCCTGCGAACAATATCTTCAGCATCGTCACTACCTAGGTGCTGTAGCCATAAGGCAAAATCATCTATGGTTGTTTGTAAGGAGCTGGATCCTAGGGCAGTCAGATTATTCGTACTCAGCTTAGGTTTGTCCTCCTCTTCGTAGTAGCTCTTGACGGCATTGGGAATCGATTCATTTAATTGATCTCTAAAAAAAGTATTTTTCATTCCCAAAGGCTGGAAAATATGTTCGCTAGTCCATGCTCTAAATGACTGCTTCGTAATACGTTGTATCACTTCAACAAGTACATTATAGCCTGTGTTAGAGTACAAATACCTAGAACCAGGAACAAAATTGAGCGCCTCTTGTCGATATACCATGGAGAGAATCTGCTCGAAGGTAAGTGCATCATCGAATCCAACTCCGGCAAGTAGCATCACAGATGGCCAATCTCTCAGTCCGCTTTGATGGAAAAGAAGGTGGCCAAGTGTAATGGTATGCCCAAAGTCTGGAAACTCTGGAATGTAATTCCTTACATCGTCTTGCAGGGATAGCTTGCCCTCTTGCTCCAACAGGGCTACAGCGTACCCCAAAAACTGTTTTGAAACGGATGCCACATCGAATACCGAGCTGGTAGACAAGGGCACTTGGTTTTCATAATCAGCGACACCATAAGTGTTTTTGTGTACTACGACACCGTCTTTGACAACAACAACCGCAGCTCCCGGTTGATCATCATCAATATACTTGCGAAATAATTGATCGGTCTTTTTTGACAATTGAGCTAAATTTTGGGCTTGGGCTACCCCAACTAAAAGAAGAAACCAAAAGAGGAAAATAGATTTTTGATACATGCTGCTTGTTTAAATTAGTTTAGTGTAAATGGGTCGGATGTAGTGTTTTGTATTTGCCTTGCGACTGCGCATTGGAAGACAGTAAGAGGTAAGCTCAGGTGAGTATTACATCTTGGGCAAAACATTGATAATCCTTTCGCGCTCAATTTGGGGAGAGGGGAAGTAGAAAAGAACTAAACCAAGGTCTAGCAGGTCCCAATGCATCGGATGGGACTACCTTCTTTCTCTTTTTATATAGTTGAGTGGTGTGACACCTGTTTCGTTCTTGAAAACGCGGTAGAAACTACTCTTTGAGCTGAACCCACACATCTTTCCAATGCCCGTGATGGTGTATTTTTCGAGATCACTAGATAGCAACTTCGTTTTGGCTGCTTCTACTCGATAGGCATTCACCAAATCATAAAAGGTCACTTTCAATTCATTGTTGATGATCATGGATAGGTTCTTATCTGATATACCCATCTTTTCGGCCAAGTCCCTAAGCGATAGATTAGGCGTGAGGTAAGGTTTCTCATCAGCCATTAACTGCTTCAATTGAGTGGCCAGGACTGCAAAATTTTGCGAAGCTTTCTTCTTCTGTGGTTCAAAGAGAAACTCCGGAATAAAATGGCTCACTTGCTGGATGCCATAGTAAGCCAGATAGAACATAGATGTAATGAGCACCAGTACTACGATGTAGCCATCCCAGTTGACATCATAGCCCCACAAAAATTCAGTTAGTGTAAAGAGGAAGTCTATGGTGATCACCCCAAAGAAAGTGAGGACAAACTTGAAAAGCCACGTAAACTGTTCCTCTGATAATTCCGAAAAAACATGCACTAGCTTCCCCTTAACTTGGCGCAGCAACCTCAGTGAGAAAGCGAAATAGATAATACCATAAATATCCTTGTAGAGCGTCATTTCAACAGTATCAATCTCTTCCACATAGGGAAAAATGATCGATCCTGATACATAGTTAATGAGAATCGGGGTTGTGTAGAGTAAGGCATAGAGCGCAATTGGAATCAAATGCATTAAGTTCGTCCGGAAGAATTGATCCTGTTTGAAAAAGATCGACTTAAAGTAGAGGAATACTAGCACCGGAAGAAATATCTGGGCGGTATTCAGGAATGGAAAGCTTATGACATAAAGCCAGACGATGTAATGTAAATCTGCATAGTAGGTTAAGATAATAAAGACGATGTAAACCCAGAAAACAATCAAAAGCTGCTGAGGTAGCCCTGATCTCTTGTTTTTATAAAGCCCAAAAATGATAAATGCGCATAAAGCAAAACCAACGATAAAAACTATGCTGATTAGGTGATCCATAGAGCGAAAATGATGTTCTGAGTAGCCAACTAAAGACCTAGAAAATCAGTTGAGGTTGCATACTTAAAGGAAAGACTAAAGGTGAGAAAGTATCCAAATAGATCAAACTTAACAGTCCGGATTTACATTATATCGTAATGAAAACCTGTGGCCTGGTAGAGCTTATAAATACCTAAAGTTTAAGCGGACATTAAAAAAATGGAAGAACTAACCCAACACATCAAAAGCCTGGTGGCTATTTCGGATAGCAACTTAGCTCACATATTAGGAAAAATTGAAGAAAAGCACTTCCATAAAAAACAGCATTTGTTACAGCTAGATGAGTATGCCAAAGAGGTGTACTTTATCCTATCAGGCTGCACCAGAACCTACATCCTGGATTACAATGGTATCGAGCACAACATTGCCTTCGCCATGGAGAATTGGTGGTTTGGGGATTTACAAAGCTTTATCAACAAAAAGCCGGCCATCCAGAATATCCAAGCCCTGGAAGACACCACAGTTTTAGCGATGAATCAGGAGGATTGGAATGCCCTCGTCGAGGAAGTGCCCGAATTTGTGAGCTACACAAGAGCCTTGTTCAGGAATACCATGTTTTCGCACGAGAATAGGATACTGCAAAACCTCTCCTTCACCGCCGAAGAACGTTACCAGTCTTTCCTTCAGAATTATCCCAATTTATCGCAGCGCATCTCCCAAAAGAACATCGCTAGTTATCTGGGTATTACGCCCGAGTTTTTGAGCATGCTGCGTAGCAGAAAGAAAGGATAGTTTCTTAAACTACTTTATTTTTCCTCTCGTGCAAGCTCTTGACCTTTGTGTCAACACAACGAAGGAAACATGAGTAATCAAAGTAGGAGTCAGTTCTTTTTTCTCATTTTGTTTTTTGTCATCCTTTCCTCCGTGGGTTCATTCAATTGCATCAAAAACAGGAACATGGATACGCAAATAACCTTAGCCAACCTACCAACCAGAGCAGGTGATCGTCCCCGGACGACCAATACCAATCCACATACTCAATTAACGCAACAACCGGAAGATCTTGCCCATATTGAGCACCTGATGAGCTGGGCTTTTACCCTGGGGCATATCGAACGTAAGCCAAGCGCCATATCCGTACCCGGAGCCATTGCTATGTGCATGGAAGAAGAACATACCTGCGATAGCTGTAACGCCTTTATGATAGGAACAGAATTTGCCCACTTTCACCCCCATCCCGACTACAGTATGCACCTTGGGCTACCAAAAGAAAGTGCAGAAGTCATTATTGAGAAGGGCTGGGGAGAATGGCATCCACTCATTAAAAGAGGCTTTCTTCCACCTAACATTATTATGATGTATGCTCCACGAACAGCGGAGGAGTTGAACGTGACGAAGTTTATCCTGGGCTTATCCTACACTTATGCAAAAGGAGAGTAGGACGATTACATAACATAAATGAGGAGTGTATGATCTACGGCGCTCTAAAAAAGTCTTTATTCATCCATTCCTCTTATCTCCTTTAGCTCTATCGTCATCTGGGTACTGTCAATGTTAATATATTGAAGTTTAATAAAACCCAATTCATCATTAAAATAGGCCGTGAGCCGGGTCTCACCTAATTGGGTATCACCTGTGGCTTCGATCACATAGCACGGAATTTCGGCTTTGTAAGGTGTTGAAATATTCTCCTTCGCAACTATTTCATAATGATGTTGTAAATCTATATTTCCTTCCCAGGTTCTCCATTCTTTGTATCCCCACTGGCTACCCAGTTTAAATCCCCAATCCCAGGAATGTCCAATTTCATAGGGGTGCTTAATAAAGGGGTAGGGATTTAATTGTAAATAGTAAAAATACTTAGCTCTGCGCCAGGGGTGCATCCAAACATTCTTGGCATTTTCAATTACCCCGGTGTGTTCCAATGGCCAAGAAATACTATCGTTATAGAGATAGTACTTGTACGCCAGTAATGTTTGGTTATAATCCGGATCGGTGTCAAAGAAATCATTGTTTTCTTGTACCTCAATGGAGAGTGCCGTTATCATTTTGGTGGTAAGACTATCCTTAGACTTGACACCATATCCTTCTCTAGAAAACCAGCACTCCCGCCCCTCCTTATCTATGAAGCTGTAAGTAAAAACAAACTCCCTTTCCGGTAGGTAGATGGTATTATCCCTATTGTACGCATTTGGTTTTCCGTCACCAAGGGAGTCAACTACTTCAATGAAGAGTCCATCTTCGTCAATAAATTCCTGATCTTCTGTTTTCTGATGATCACAGCACGAGAAGATTGATGATAAAATGATTGGTAACAAAAAGAGGCGCATGTATTCTATTTTAGTGGTGAACAGGTAAATTTCCGGCCTTTAGCATTTGAGTTACATCAAGTACCTCTAAAAACCAGCAGTTGATTAAGCCTGTTTACAGTAGTATTAGACGTTTTCAGAACTACCTTGTTAAGCACGAGTTTTGACCTTAGGCAAAGTCTGGCATAACAAACGTATTATTTACAGAATTAAAACAAACAATGCTAAGCGTAATAGAAAAAAAGCAAGTGTCACTAAATATGCTGCGTATCACATTGCACGGTACACAGCTCAAAGGTATACCTTGGAAACCAGGGTGTTACGTAAAACTTAGGATTCCTGATGGAACAAAGACAAAAATGCGAACCTATACAGCTCGTAGTTATGATGCTCAACGACAAGCGTTAACTATTGACTTTGCCATCCATCAACCCGCAGGCCCGGCCACTAGATGGGCACTTGAGGCTAAGATTGGAGATGAGGTTGCACTCAGGGGCCCCGGTCATTTAAGAACAGACCCAACACTAGGTGATTGGTATCTCTTTGCGGCAGATATGTCTGCTTTACCCGCTGC
>ERZ1740059.999-NODE-999-length-14416-cov-6.813105_pt1 | contig 14416 bp, 12 predicted proteins | sample MGYA00581744_ERZ1740059 | MGnify/ENA primary metagenome ERZ1740059 (study PRJEB43018, sample SAMN04849738) | marine metagenome | isolation source: floating plastic debris | place: Pacific Ocean | collected 2008-08-28 | study: EMG produced TPA metagenomics assembly... | reverse complement strand
CGCCCGGGTCGGTGGCTCGCGCGGCGCCGAGCGGCAGGTCCTCCGGCGTTGCGATAGGCTCGGGGCCTTACTTTGCTTGAAAGGAGCGTGCACGTGGGCACGTCGGTTCGGATCGGTTGGGTCGCGGCGTGGCTGGCGGCGGCCTCTCTCCCCCTCGGCGGCTGCTTCAGCAGCGTGGTCATCGGTTCCGGATCGGAGTCTTCGGATCCCCCGCCTTCGGAACCGGATCTCGGGCCCGCCGATTTGGCTCTGCCCCGCGACGACGGGCCCGACGAGGTGGCCGACGCGGGCGTCGTGGAGAACTCGGACCGTCCCTTTCTTTTGGACCTCGACGGGGCCCCGTCGCCCGGGCCGGGCGACGTCGCTGACGGCCGGCGTTCAGTGATCTTCCTCGTCTTCAACGAGTGCATGCGCGCTGACGTCGGGACCGTGCGGCTCCAGCCGGGCGACATCGAGCTTCGCGTGGACGCGCCGGACACGACCACCTTCGACGCCACCGACTTCGGCGAGCCCTACATCGACGAGGTCGTGGGCCGCGACGCCTTCGACGCGGACCCGGGGCGCTATCGCGAGATCGGCTTCCGCCTGGTGCCGCCCGTGCTGCTGACGGCTGGGACGGAGTACACGCTCTCGGTCGAAGACGACTGGCGCGACTGCGACGAGGACAACCCGTCCACGGACGACGTGCCCGGGTCCGTGCCGCTCACCTATTCCTTCCGCCTCGTGCCGCCGTCATAGCGGACTACTTGGGTGGGCTCGCCCTGTCCGGGCAGTTCCATTCGTCGGGAGACGAGAGGCTCACGGATCGATGGTGACTGCGATCCGCACGGACCGTGGCTGGTGCAGCGTATGCGCTGCTCGTCGCCGGCCTCGCGACTGACCATTGCGTCGGGCTGCGTCGCCTCATGTCGCGGGGCTCTGTTACCTTGGAGACCACCATGGGGGCTTCGATCTGGACCGACCTGCCGACCGTCGAGGGAGACCGCGTTCGGCGGCTCCGTCGCACGGAGTACGACGCTTTGGTCGCCGCCGGAGCCTTCGAGGGGGAGCCGCTCGAGCTCATTCGAGGAGTCATCGTCCGCATGTCGCCGCAGGGCGCCCCCCACGCCGCACCCATCGTGCTTCTCAACGACCTGCTGGTCCGCGCCCTCGGCGACCGGGCCTACGTCCGGGTCCAGCTACCGTTGGCGGGACCGGACGAGTCTGAGCCGGAGCCGGACCTCGCCGTGGTGGCGCGTGAGCTCGGCTTCGAGGACCACCCGAGCGAAGCGTCGCTCGTCATCGAGGTCGCGCGAACGTCGCAGGACTACGACCGTGACGTGAAGGCTCCACTCTATGCGGAGATGGGCGTCCCGGAGTATTGGCTCGTCGACGTCGTCGCCAAGACCGTCGAGGTGCGTCGCGATCCCATCGACGGCGTCTACCGCGACGTGGTCGTGGTGACGGCGGGCGAGGTCCAGCTGGCTGCGTTCCCCGACGTGTGCGTGGACGTCGCGACGCTCTTTCGCTGAGTCGGCCCAGGACCTCCAGCTTCCAACCCTCGACGATTGCGCGCACGGCGCGAGAGTGGGCTGCGCAGCGCGAGCCCTCCTCGGAACGAAGCGCACCGTCGACGCTGCAGACCGAGGCACTGCGTTGACCATGAGCGTGGCCCTAGGTGCGGTCCATGCTCGCGACGGTTCGCGGCGTTCTCCGCCAGGCTGGACGGTGCGATGCCTTAGCCGCGACGTGCGTCCAGCGATGTCCATGCGGCCTGGAGAAAGGCGTCGTAGCCGATGCGCTGCCGAACCCTTAGCCACCTTCAGGGCGAGGGCTCGAGCCGGCGTACGTAGACGGCGCCGGCCGCCGCGACGGGGGCGGCGACGTCCGGGGACTCGGTCTGGTCTCCGGGGGCTCCGATGAAGAGCACCTCGCCATCCGTCGCGAGGCTGGCGCCGTAGCGGGCGTTGCCGGGGAGCAGGCTCGCGTGCAGGTAGAGCGGCGCATCGAGGGGAATCCCGCCGTCGGCTTCGATTCCGGGGTAGAGAAAGACAGCTCCGGTGGCGAGCGCTGGACCCGGACGAAGGCGCGTGTCCGCGCCCACCAGGTCGGGTGTGCTCGTCAGCCTGGACGAGGGGAACCCGGCGACGAGCCAGTTGCCGATGGTGGCCAGTGCGCGGGGGTCGCCATGCTCCGAGCGCAGCTCCAGGACCGGGCTCCACCCGTCGTCGCCCTCGGCGATCACCCGGAGCCCGACGCCGTCAGGAGGCTCGAAGGGGCCTCCGACGAAGAGTCGAGAGCCGGCAAAGAGGAGCGGAGGCCTGCGGCTCGGCGTGACCGCGACCTCCGTCCCGATCGGCAGCGCGCGCAAGTCTGCCGGCGTGCCCACCCGAAGCCGCCCGCCGGCGTCCAGCACCACCAGCCGGCGACCGTCCGGCGCGAGGTTCCACCCGTCCGTGATTCCGATGCGGATGCGCGGCTGCCCCGCGCCGGCCTCCACCTCGAGGGACTCCGCCCGCAGGGTGACGAGACGCCCGTCGCCGAGGAACGTGATCCCGCGAACCGGGCCCTCTCCGTCGGCCAGGATCTCCGGGCCGCTCCAGGCGCTTCCGTCGAAGGCGTAGACGTGCACTTCGTTCGTTGCGCGCCCCGCAACGGCCACCCGGTCGCCGTGCGCCGCGAGATGGGTGCCATAGCGAGCGCTCCTCTCGAGCGCATCGAGCGGTCCCGGGTGGCGAAGCGTGGCCTCGAAGCGCCAGCCCTCGGTGGGCTCGCGCCGGAGCAGGTACACGGCCCCGTACTCCTCGCGGGGCGCGCGCTCGCTGGCCGATTCGGGCGCGGGAGCGATCCCCGTGGCCAGCCAGTCGTCGCGAGGCGCCGCAACGGCGAGGAGGTCCCCCGTGAGCGCCAGCACCGCACCGAAGTCCATGCCCCCGTGCGTGCGCGGTGCAGTGATGCGCCCCAGCTCCACGTCGGCGCAGGGCAGGCCGAGGTAGCGCTCGCAGGGCATGCCCACGGTGCAGCGCGGTCCGCCGCAGACCTCGTCGGCCGCGCAGCGAAAGCCGCAAGCCCCGCAGTCCATCGTCGTGTTGGGAACGAGGTCGTCCACGACGCCGTTGCAGTCGTTGTCGAAGCCGTCGCAGACCTCCGCGCTTGGCGTGCTGGGCGCCAAGGGCCGCGGCGCGCAGGCGCCGCTCACGCACGTTTCGCAGCTGGAGCACGGGCGGTCGCAGCAGGTTCCATCGACACACGCGCCGCTCGCGCAGGACGCATCCCCGGCGCATTCCGTCCCGTCGGGCTGGCCGGCGCCGGAGGGGACGCAGCCGCGACCGAGCTCGCAGAGCAAGCCTTCGCCGCATGACGTGTGGTCGACGGGAAGGAAGCACGTACCGTCCACACACCGGCCGTCGATGATGCACTCGTCGTCGGTGCCGGTGCATTGGGCGTCGTCCATGCAGGCGGCCGGAGGGCAGCTCACCTCGTCGCCGTGAAGGCAGTCCTCGGGTACGCAGCGACCTCCGAGGCATTGGCCCAGGTCACAGCGGACCCCACGGCAGCTCCGATAGAGACGGATCTCCACGCGCTCGGTCGACGGCGTGATCACGCGTCGCCAGCGCAGCGCTTCGCGGCCGTTTCGGTCGCGGGCCCGCAGCACGAGGTCCGTCGGTACGTCCGGGTCGAGGTCGAGCTCGCCCCGGGGAAGGCGGGTCAGCTCCCGCGGGGCACTCGCCCAGTCGTCTCCGGCGGTCACGTCGAGGCGAGCGCGGATCCGGAGCGGGGCATCGGCCGGGTCGGTAAACACCTCGATGCCCGCGAGCTCGAGGCCGGGGGTGAGGTCCGTCTGAAGGAGCAGCACGACGTCGCGCTCCGGCTCCGCGGCCCCGTCCCCACAGGACACTCCGAACAAGAAGCAAAGCAGTGCCGCCCGACGCACCATGGACTCATCGTGCCATGGCCAACGCGCTCGCACCCGGACGGCGAGCTGAGCCACCCGATGATCGCCTGCGCTCCGGCGATTCGCGTCGGGATCTAGCCGGGATGTCTCAGTTGCGACGTCGCGAAATCGGCGATCCCGATCCGCTCACTCGGGTGCGACGCACATGCCGTCGACGCACTCCACGCCTTCGTCGTCGCAGGTGCCCGTGCCGCCTCCGAAGCCCGGCCGGCAGATGCAGCCGACTGCGCCGGCTTGGCAGAAGTCGCCACCGTCCATGGCCGTTCCGCTCGTCGTGCCGTCATCGTCGCCACAACCGAGGACCATGAGCGCACTCATCACGAGAGCGAGACCGAAACCGAGGGAGAACGAACGCCGCATCGCCGACCTTTCGTGGACCGCAGTCATGCTCACGGTCCTTCTTTTGGTGTGCTCACACTGTAGCTCGAACAACGCGACTAAACGTCTCGGGGACGGAGCCTGTCAAGGACGTCACCTCGCGGACTCTCTCCGCGGCGCACGCGAGAGCACCGGTGGCGGGCGGACGCGACCCCCGCTACGGGCAGCCCCGGGCCCGCCCGTCGAGCTCGCTGACGTCGTCGGTGCAGTTGAAGTCCACCACGAAGACCGGCATCGGCTCGCCCGAGCCCTCGCCGGTTGCGGGGTCGAAGTTCTCGGGCTGGTAGCGGGTGAGCTCGTAGCGGATCGGGTCGGAATCCAGCACCGGACCGCGAATGTTGTAGAACCCCGCGCGCTCCTCGACGCTCATGAAGAGAGTCAGATCGTCGTCCATCAGCGTGCCCATGGCCCAGCTGCACGCATAGGACTCCTGCACCGACAGGGGGCAGTTGTGGTAGCCTTCGCCGTCGACGATCCAGGAGTGCTTGACCCACCAGGACCCGCCGCCGACGTCGGTGACGTACTCCCGGCTGGTGCCGTTGAGGTAGACGGCGTTGGGGTGGTAGCAGGCCGGGTCGCCGTTCCGCGCGGTGGTGCACTCGCCAGAACCGACCTGTACCGGGGCGACGATCTCGCCCATCAAGCGGTTCTGGGCGTAGACGGTCACGCGCCGGGTCTCCGCATCGACGTGGGTGTCGTTGATGGCGATGACGGGCACCGGCACTCCCTCGACCTCCATCTCGGCGACCCAATAGCCGTCGTGCAAGGGCAGGCTGGCGTACCGGCCTTCATCGCCGTCGGACGTGCCGCAACCGGCGCAGGCGGCAATGACGAGAGGGAGGGTGAGGGGGGTCAGGCGCATGGGTTCTTCCTCGGAGTGCTGTCCGACAGCTCTAGCCATGGAAGGTTGAGCGGTTGTTGAGCCGCGCGAGCCGGCTCGCGAGGGCGTGCCCCCTTCGGTCGCCGGCGCGTGCGACTACGGCGTCCACTTCCGGGGGGACGTCAGCTCTCGCTTGTCCCCGTCGAAGGCGTCGAAGAGGGCGCGGTGACCTGCGAGCGACGTCGGGCCGTCGCGCGCGTCGTAGTCGCGGACCCACGCGAGCAGCATCGCGAGGTTCGCGTCCTGCGCTTCCGGAGTGGCGTACTTGTGGGGCTCGAAGGGGCGAGCGCGGCAATGGCGGATGCACGCCTCGACGCCGGGGTTGAGGAAGATGAGGAGATCCGCGTCGGCGGTTAGGCCCCGAAGAAGATCCGCGTAGCACCCCTCCACGACCCAGCCATCCTCGGGCAGCGCCGCCCGCAGTTCCGCGAGGGACTCGTCGACGGGTCGCCGCACGGGTGGGTCGGTCGGCTGCCATGCGTAGGGATCGAGGTCGACGTGCACGAGCCCGTCACGCCTCGAGACGGACTTCGCGTACGTGGACTTGCCCGAACCGGAGTTCCCCACGATCAGGATGCGTCGTGACAAGGCGCGCCAGCCTAGGGCGGGCCAACCGCCGCCGCCATGGAGACGTCCTCGGTCTCCCGCGTCGACGACGCGGGAGTGCTTCGAGGTGGGCCGCCATGTAGGGTCCCGCGGTGATCGGCTACACCACGCTCGGGACCGTGGACTTGCAGCGAGCGCGCACGTTCTACGACGCGGTGTTGGCTCCGCTCGGTGCGACGCTGCTCTTGGCGAACGAGCGCGAGGCCTACTGGGGCCATGGCCCCGACGCCGTGAAGTTCGCGATCGTCGTCCCCTTCGACGGCCAGCCCTCCTCGGTCGGCAACGGCACCATGATCGCACTCAGAGCCGAGAGCCCGGAGCAGGTCGACTCGACGCACCGTGCGGCGCTCGGTCACGGCGGGACGGACGACGGCGCGCCCGGTTCACGCGGGCAGGGCGGGTTCTACGGGGCGTACTTCCGGGACCCGGACGGCCACAAGATCTGCGTGTTCACGAAGGCCCGCGGTGACTGACGTGCTGCGGGTTGCTCATTGGGAGAGCACGGCGCCACGACCACCAGGAAGAACGCGAGAAAGAGCCACTCGGTGAGGCTAAAGCAACTTCCGTCCAGCCACGCCCGTGATCCGAGGTGTACGCTCGCCCGCAGGCGCTGCCGCGCCTGACGCTAGGGTCGAAGCAAGACCGCTTCATATGCAGTCCTCCCATCATCAGTTCGAGGCGAGAGAGTTCAGAGATCGCGTTCGGATCTTCCTTCAAGTGCTGCTCGTCATCGACGTATTCGCCTACGTGAGTGACGTGATTGCTCCTCTGATGATGGACGCGGGCACGTTTCCGGTTCCACCGCCCGAGCTCACCTTCGTTCGTCGGTCGGAGACGGTGGTCGTCGTCGCGGCGTGGCTCGCGATGAAATACGCGAAGCTCTCCCTTCGGCAGGCACGTTGGGCGGAGCTCGTGACGACTCTCTTCATCGTCTTCTCCTACGCTTTCGTCGGCAACCTCTATCAGCCCAGTGGGGCCACTTGGTACGGCACGGTTTTCTCTTTCTTCGGCGTGCTCTTGCTGCTGACCTTGCGCTCGGCCCTCATCCCGAGCTCCGTCCTGCGCACCTTGGTGGTCGGCGGCCTCTCTCTGCTCACCTACACCTCCGTGGCCCGGGAGCAGCTCGGGGCGTTGGAGCCGGCCGCGCTCGAGGGACTGTCATTCCTCGGCTTGGCCTACGTGCTGGTCATCGCCGTCGCCTCCCACGTCATCTACGGCCTGCGTCGTGAGGTCCGGGACGCGAAGGAGCTCGGGCAGTACGTACTGGAGAAGAGGCTCGGGAAGGGCGGAATGGGTGAGGTGTACCTGGCTCGCCACCGCCTCCTGCGGCGCACGACGGCCGTCAAGCTCCTGCCCGCTACGACCACCAGCGAATCGGCGGTGGCGCGCTTCGAAACCGAGGTGCAGCTCACGGCCGAACTGACGCACCCTCACACGATTCGGATCTTCGACTACGGCCGTACGGATGACGGCGTGTTCTATTACGCGATGGAGCACCTCAAGGGGGCCACTCTATTGGATGTGGTGAAGGTGGACGGTGCCCAGCCCGTATCGAGGATCATCAAGATTCTCATCGAGGCTTGTGGGGCGCTGGAGGAAGCGCATGAGGCCGGGCTCATCCATCGGGACATCAAGCCTGCCAATCTGATGCTGACCAAGCAGGGCATGGATCGGGATGCCCTGAAGGTCTTGGACTTTGGTCTGGTCCATCGAATCGACCGAGAGGGTGACCCCGGCGTGACCCAGGACGGCGCTCTCGTGGGTACGCCCCTCTACATGGCTCCCGAAGTCATCAAGCAGGCGGAAGCGTCGAGCGCAGCGAGTGACCTCTATGCCCTGGGGGCCGTGGCCTACTTTCTGGCCACCGGGACCGATGTGTTCACCGGGGAGAGCGTCATCGAGATCTGTTCGCAGCATCTGCACGCCGCGCCGGAGCCGCCCTCGGCGCGGCTGGGCCGGGCTTTGCCGGCGGACTTCGCGTCCATCGTCCTTCAGTGCCTGGAGAAGGAGCCGGGTGACCGCTTCGCTTCCGTGAAGGAGCTCGAGGCCGCGCTGGTCGACTGCGGCGACCACGGACGCTGGAGCGACGAAGATGCGGCACGGTGGTGGGAGACTCGCGGCGATTCCGTGCGTGCGCTGGAGGAACGCGAGGAGATCTCCCCGCGAGCGCTCACCGTGGTGGGGGCTGCGGCGCTCTCGGGATAGGCCGGGGCTCCAGCTCGCGGGCGGGCATGGCTTGCTTCGTAGCGCGTCGTCGCGGCCACCTCGTTCTGGCTCCCCTCGTCGGTCAGGGCGTCGGTGCTTGTGCTCGAGGGGCGACGCACCCTACGAGCGCCGGGAGCCATCGGACGACGTATCTCATGCGGTGACGCTAGCCATCGTGGCCCGTGTGTGCGGGTGAGGTCCGCGACGGCTGAGCCTGTCGCCCGGTGCTCTCCTGTACGCTCGCGGCATGGAGAGCACCATGGGCGACGAAGCGAAGAACATGGCGATCATGCGACGGTGGTTCGACGGCGGGGTCTACGGGGCCGCCTCCCTCGAGGACGCCCTCGCGTTCGTCGACGCGCACTACGCGCCGCAGGGGAAGGCCCACGGGATCGGCGACGCCTACCTGGAGGGCCCGGCGCCCTTCAAGGGGTTCGTCGAGCTCTTCCTCGCGGCCTTCGAGCACCGCTTCGAGGTCCAGCACATGATGGCGCAGGGCGACCTCGTCTTTACCCAATGGACCGCCAAGCTCACGTCGCGGAAGGATGGCCGGAAGGCCGAGCTGCTCGGCGGCGGTCTCGTCCGAATGGAGAACGGGCAGATCGTCGAGGCATGGAACCTCATCAACTTCCTCGAGCTCCTCGAGCAGCTCGACGAAGTCCCGGCGGCGGCCGTAGCGCGGCTGTTTCAGAACCACGCCGTCGCCTGAGGCGGCCACGCGTCGGGTCGGGGCGAGAGGAGCCGACGACGTCGGCGCGGGCGTTCTCGCGCGACGGGGTGGCGCCCGAGCTCGTCGACGACGTCGCAACCGGGCACATCGCTCCGTCGCGTCGCGATGCGCCCGGGCTCTCGGAGACCTGATGCACCCGCCCCCCAGACCCTGATGGCCGGGCGCTGACCGGCGGACCTTAGCCGCCTCCGATCGGTACGCTCCCTCCTGGCGCCCGACAGCTAGCGCCGACCGACTGTCTCTCGCGTGGGGACCACGGGAACGCCCCTGGCCGAGGCTCAGAGAGAGCTCGATCTTCACTCCGGCTCGTTGAGCGGGACTGCGAACACGTCGAGGACGTAGGGTACCGGCGGCGGGAGCTCCTCCCGCTCGCCGACTTCGACGAGATCGGACCACGGGATCCCGTCCATCGTTCTGCTCTTCAAGTACCGTCGAGCAACGATCGCGGGGTCGGAGGTGAGCCGCAATGTGGCGCCGAAGGGAAGCTCGGGCGCGGATGAGACGCACAAGCTCAGCTGGCCTGCCTGCTCGTCGCACCACGCGTAGAAGCGGAGTCGCCCAGGGGAGTCGCTGGCGCTCCTGGCGAGCCTCTGGCGAGCCTCCTCCAAGAAGTCGGTGAGCTGGCCGACGGTCATCGTTTGGGATTCGGCCGAGCTCATCGCCAACCGGTAGAGGTTGTGGCGCGCCTCGATGCTGGGGTCGTCGTCGACGATGAACCCATGCTCTCGAATCTGCTCGAACATCGTCTCGAACGCCTCCACGCGGCACCCCTTCTCGGCGATTCCGAGGAACACGAGCCTCTCAGGGCTCACGGGAACTAGCCAGCCAATGCACCGGTTCCCGCGATTGCTCGCAGGGCCAGCGGGTGCCTCGCGCGCCGTGAGCGCAGAAAGCCCCGGCCGAACGGCTCGTCGTCTGGGGATCCGTCGAAAGCGACGCCGCGAGCCCGCCTCCGGCCGTGCGCTGGCCGTACCCGGGACCGATCTCCCAAGGGTTCGGTGCTAAACGGAGGCCGTGCCCGTGCTGCTGCCGACAAACTGGAAGCGGCGATCCGCCGAGGGGCTGGTGGATCTGGTGTTGGAGTCCCACCTGCTCTTCAAGTTCGTGGGCGCCGAGCTCGACCAGCGCCCGCCCAGCGAAGCCGCGGCGCAGAAGCTGGTCGATGCTTACCAATCCGGTAACGCTGAGCCCTGGTTCACCGCGCACTTGCTGGGCTGTGTAGGTCACGAAGTCGGCTACGACACGGTCCGCGCCATCCTGCTCGCGGCGCCGCGATTGCTAGCCGAGAGTTATGCTGGGCCGGCTCTCGCGAAGATTCGCGGACTCGAAGCTCACGACGAGCTGGTCCGTTTCACGATGCAGAGCCCAGCTCGGAGGAGTCGTGAAGGCGCGGCCTATGGACTCGCCCACCTGGGTACGGGCGAGGCGGCAGCAGCGATCATCGATGCGGCGGTGTCCGGAGCGATCGGCTACCAGATGGGCGGCGTCCTCGTGGACCTTCCCGTGGATGCTGCGCAAATTCGAGAACTGCTGACGGGCGAAGAGCGAAGCCGTCGAGTCGCTGTCGAGTACGTCACCCTCCTGATTCAAGGCGCCGTGACCGACGGACTCGGTAGTCGGGAGGCCGCCGAATGCCTTGCGGCCAACCGGCCGCACTGGCGGTCTGCGGTCCAGCGGCTCCTCGGCGACGAGGACTTCCGCATGTCTCCCCGACAGCGAAGTGCGCTGACCGATTGGGCTAGCTGAACACGTCGAACGATCTCAGCCAGCTACGTGGCCGCGAAGGCTCGCCGAGTCCTACGCCACGGCCTGGCTCGGGGCGCCGACGCAGAATCGACGTGGGTGAGCCACTCCGCGCTGCACCGAGTCTCCAGCAGCGGCCCAACCCAATCGCTCGCAGCGTGGAGCACAGCTCCGCGGCGAAGCGTTGGCTCCGGTCCATCGGGACGCGAGCGCCATGTCGCGCGTCGGCTCCTGGGTCTCACGCCTCGGCATCTTTCAGCTGTGCGCGTGCTTGCTCGACGAGCTCTGCGTAGTTCGGGGCGAACGTCTCATCGAGCTCGAGCTTGGTCGTCTCTTCGGACACTCGGACCTCCCCGCGGCACCTGCGGCTGCTTCAGCCCACGACCCCCAACGCTTCTAGCTCCACCACCACCACCCCGGCCTCCCCACTCGCCCCCAGCGGCACCCTAACCCCGAGCTGCCACTCCCGATGGTCCTCCGGGTCCGCGAGCACCTGCTTCACCTCCCAGGCCTCGTCGCCGCGCGTGATCATCGCGAAGCGCGGGCTCCGCGCCATCGGGTCCACGTAGAGCTTGTCGTAGGTCTCACAATACGGCGCCATCGCCGAGGCCACCGCGTCTTCCTCGGCCCCGAGCAGCTCCGCCGCGCGCACGTAGTCCCGCCGCGAGAGCGCCTGGACCACGCGCCACACGGCGTTGCGCACCAGCACCGTGAAGGCCTGCGGGTCGCTCGTGATGGTCTGCTCTTCGGGCTCCTTCTCTTCCTCGACCACCGAGAGCACCGCCAGCGGGTCCTGCATGCGCTTCCATTCGTCGCGCAGGCTCGCGTCCGTGCTGCGGACCAGGCCGCCGAGCCACTCGGCCAGGTCGTGCACCTCGTCGGTCTTCGCGTCTTCGGGGACGCTCTGCACCAGCGCCTTGTAGGCGTTCGACAGATGCCGCAGCAGCACGCCTTCGCTGCGCTGGAGGCCGTACTCCTTCACGTACTCCTTGAAGCTCAGGCCCATCTCGAAGAGGTCCCGGGCGATGCTCTTTGGGCGAAGCTCCGCGCCCTTCACCCAGGGGTGGTGGTTGGCGAAGGCCTGAAACGTTCCCTCGAGGAAGTCCTTCATCGGCTGCGGGTGGGTGATCTTCTCGAGCTCCGCCATGCGCTCGTCGTACTCGATGCCCTCGGCCTTCATGCGCTGCACCGCGCGGCCCTTGAGCGTGTCCACCTGCTTTCGAATCACCACGTTTGGGTCCTCGAGCGTCGCCTCCACCAGCGTGAGCACCTCGAGCGCGTAGTCCTTCGACTCGCGGTCGAGCACCTCCACCGCCTCCACCACCCACAGCCCGAGCGCGTGGTTGAGCGAGAAGTCCTCCTGCAGGCCGCCCGCGATGCGCGCGCCGAAGCTGCCGAGCTCGACCACGTTGGCTTCCTTCAGCGAGCGCAGGATCTGCAGCGCCGTGCGGCCGTGGCGGTACTTGTACTTTCGCGCCTCGTGGCTCGCGCCGATCACCTGCCTCAGCGCCGTGCAGGCCTCCTTCGGCTTCGCGTCCTCCGCGTCCTGCCGCCCCAGCACCTGGAGCACCGTCGCCGGCGTCACGCGGAAGCGGCTCACCAGGCGCTCAGGCTCCGACTCGATGAGCCTTCGAAACGTCTGCTCGTCCCAATGCGCGTAGCCGCGATCCGGCGGCTTCTTCGCCTTCAGCTTCCGTAGCTTCTTCGCGTCGCCTCCGGTCTTGTCCCGCGCGCGCTGGTTCTCGATGACGTGCGCCGGCGCCTGGGCCACCACCACGCCTTCGTCGTCGTAGCCCTTCCGCCCCGCGCGCCCGGCGATCTGCTGAAAGTCGCGCACCGTCAGGATGCCCGTCTTCTCCCCGTCGTACTTGCAGAGCTGCGTGAAGAGCACCGCGCGAATCGGGATGTTCACGCCCACGCCGAGCGTGTCCGTGCCGCAGATGACCTTGAGCAGCCCCCGCTGCGCGAGCTTCTCCACGAAGAGCCGGTACTTCGGGAGCATGCCGGCGTGGTGCACGCCGATGCCCATGCTGACCCAGCGCTTGAGGTCCTTGCCGAAGGGCGAGTCGAAGCGCTGGGTCTTCATCGCCTCCTTCACGGCGTGCTTCTCGTCTTTGCTGAGCACGTCCATGCTCGTCAGCGACTGGGCCTGCTCGCTCGCCTGCCGCTGCGTGAAGTGCACCATGTAGATGGGCGCCTCGCCCTTCTCGAGCAGGTCCGAGACGCTCTCGTGAATGGGCGTCATGGCGTAGCGGTACTCGAGCGGCACGGGCCGCTCGCGCGTCTTCACGAGCGCCGTCTCCGCGCCCGTGCGCCGCGTGAGCTCCTCCTCGAAAAAGGCCGTCTCGCCGAGCGTCGCGCTCATCAAGAGGAAGCGCGCGCCGCCGAGCGTCAAGAGCGGGACCTGCCAGGCCATGCCGCGGTCGCGGTCCGAGTAGTAGTGGAACTCGTCCATCACCACGTAGTCCACGTCGGCGCGCGGGCCCTCCCGGAGCGCCAGGCTCGCGAGGATCTCCGCCGTCGCGCAGACCACGGGTGCCGAAGGGTTCACCGAGGCGTCGCCCGTGAGCAGGCCGACGTGGTCGGCGCCGAGGCTCTTGCAGAGCGAGAAGAACTTCTCGTTCACCAGCGCCTTGATGGGCGCGGTGTAGAAGCTGACCCGGTTCTCGGCGAGCCCCTTGTAGTGGAGCGCCAGCGCCACGAGCGACTTCCCCGAGCCCGTGGGCGTGTTGAGGATGACGTTCTTGCCGCTGAAGAGCTCGAGAATGGCCTCCTCCTGCGCGGGGTAGGGCTCGATGCCGAGCTCCTCCACGTAGGCGAGGAAGCCCTCGAGGAGCGCGTCCGGGTCTACGTCGCGCGCCGCGCCGGGCGCCCCCGCCCCCAGCGGGGGAAGGTGCGCTTCGAGAGGTGCCTTCGCCGCGCCGTTGGTCATCGCACGGTCCTAGCAGAGCGAGGGCCGCAAATTGTCGCCTCTGAACGAGATCTGACACGATTCCCTCGGGCTGGCGCTGGCACCACGCTGGCCATTGGGGAAGCCGGGAGCGATGAGCGAGCACGACGACGAGAGCGGGAGCACCGAGCTCGACCTCGACGACCTGCATTCGGTGGAGCCGCCGCCGAAGCAGGAGCGCGCGCGGACCATGATGGGGCTCGGCATCGCCGCCGCGCCGCCGCCTCCGCCGCCGCCCCCCGACCCCGAGGCCAAGACCCCGAGCCGCCGTCCGCCGCCGCCCGTGCCGGCCAAGCCCGCGGCCAAGTCGAAGAGCGCGCAGCGCACCATGATGGGCCTGGGCGTGGTGGCGCCGCCGCCGCCCGCCGGCGTGCTGCCGACGCCCAAGAAGAGCCGGCCGCGCACCATGATGGGGCTCGGCATCGCGCCGCCCACGCCCGAGCCGCCGCGGCCCGAGGAGTCGCTGCACCCGACCCCGGCGGTCCCGCCGCCGGCTCCGCTCCCCGATACCGGGCGCGCCACGACGCCCGATGGTTCGGTGCCGGGCCCGAGCCCCTCCCGGGCCACCTCGCCACCACTCGCGAGCACGCCCACGCGCCGCGAAGATCCCTTCGCCGAGCTGGGCCTGCCCGATCCCACGCTCTCTTCGCAGGCGGCCGGCGTGTCCGCCCACGTGCCGCCCGCCGCGCCAGCCGCCACGCCGACGAGCGACACGCTCGCCGACCCCAGCCCGAGCGAGCAGGCCGAAGAGGCCCTCGCCGACCTCGCGGCCGAAGCGACCACCATCGAAAGCGCGCCCGGCGTGAGCCCGGAGGACGCGGGCGGGGAGATCGTGCCGGACCTCGGCGTGGCCGCGGACTTCGACGACGACGCGGTGGGCGCCTCCACCGCCGTGGGCGATTCGCTCGCGCTCAGCGAAGCGCTCGAGGACCACGCCGCCGAGGCCGAAGCGCCTGCCGGCGATGCGGCGGTCGACGACGCGGGCGCGCT
>ERZ1740059.998-NODE-998-length-14416-cov-11.323585_pt1 | contig 14416 bp, 8 predicted proteins | sample MGYA00581744_ERZ1740059 | MGnify/ENA primary metagenome ERZ1740059 (study PRJEB43018, sample SAMN04849738) | marine metagenome | isolation source: floating plastic debris | place: Pacific Ocean | collected 2008-08-28 | study: EMG produced TPA metagenomics assembly... | reverse complement strand
CTTCAAAATGAGAGAGTTGATAATGCAATAGTTAATAATTTGGTTTAATAATCATGAAATAAAAATTTCTTTTATGAAAACCCACTAATTGTATTTACAATTAGGATGGCCCTACCATATGCATTGCATTAATGGAGGCATACACCTACCTGAGGTTTGGTATAGTTTGTCCAGCTCGCACTTCGGCCCACCCAGAAGCCATTTTCTCCGATCGTAGTGCATGTGTCCCCTGTTCCTTTGATGACAGACCTGCTATGTTGCCGCCGGGCACACGAGTAGGGCTCGCTACAGACTGACAGAAAATTAGAAAGTAGAAATACAACTCTCTGACAGATGCATTACGACATGCTATGTCATAGCACGCTATATTATCACTGGAATTCTCAAATACGGCAGTTTGCTTCTCTTTTTTCAAACAATTGTTGGCACTGTATGAGAAGGTACTTCATCTTAGTAAAACAAGTTAAAGTCCAAGTACTTGTAATTGGATAAATCGTTATTGGCAGCATACCTTGCGTTGTGGTTGTGGAGATGATCCATAGTCTCCATTTCTGTACGGAAGTTTGGCTGTTCTTCGTGTGGTAGTTGGTTTGTTTTCCTGCAGGTTTTGACTAAGGAATGGCAGCTGACTAGTTGTTTTACCTGCAGGTTGAGGGGCAGATACATTTGATGCTCGGGCAGCTCTGTGGTTGACATCTTGAACTGTAAAAAATTCACCCTCAATGAATCATTGTGAAAATTCTAATTTGATTGAGTAGTAAGCTTTTGGTGCTGTCTCTCAATCCATTCCAAATATTTAGCAGAACAGATAATCTTTTACACGGCTTGTAGCCTGTTCGTTCGTCCAAAAACATCCAAGTCAAAAGTTGACCCGAAATTGAAAACCTTTACAGAACTAGGTTCACATACATGGCTTGTTTATATTATAACATCCCCTTATCCATGCAAGCACATTGGTAAGTAAAATACATTACACATGTATTTATCACCACATCACAAAATAGTTTCAAGTATAAACAAAAATACCATAGCTGCGAAACAGTTACAGCATCCAAATAATAATAGATATGATGACATTTGTGCCAATCTCCAGAGTTAATATTTGAGAAGGAACGGGGTATCTCTTACGTAGAGCTCGCATTTTGACTCACTTTGCTTGAGAGGCTCAGAAAGGCGTCCGGTTGTGTTCTTTGCTTGCTGAAAACCTTTTGTTGTTCGATTGCCATTCTCTAACGCTGGAAATCTTTCATCACGCCTTGCAAAAACCCTCGATCTGTGTGATTGGATGGAACTGTAAAATCGATGTGAAGGTGCAAATTCAGGTAATCTATGATAATCGTAGAAAAGCTTAGAAGTGTGCGTGGTAAAATCAGAAAAACAGCTCATTATCACTACCACTGCTAGTAAGCAGCATGTTACACGCGGTTTTGATTTTTTCCAACGTTTAACATTTTGAGTAGAGGTCACAGCGGAATTGAAAACTTCCAACTTTATTCGCCCATTGTGTTCATTGTTATTTCTCCAAATTACTGACGTTAAATCAACCTATCAGAGAAATTGTAGATTTAAATTTTGATTGTAGTTTCAACTGTACCATTGAAGCACCTAATCTGCTTACAAATTACAGTATTCAAGCACATTTAACAATTACAATTGGGAGTTGCATTCTGATGTGAAATTTGGCGTAGAGGCAACTGTCAATTAAAATTATTTTCATAAAGAAACCTTGTAGTGCTATTGACGTGAGTGCAGTTGTTTTTATTTTTTTATAAAAAGAGGCAGATTACAGCTTGGCGTAGTGCTTGTGTCCAAGTGTTAAACACAATGTTTTTTGATTCATATCTGTTTTATGAATTATTTTTCATCATGGTTGTCAGGAGCACCGCTTATGTTTGTCAAGCCTGTACTCATATTTGACATACATCCGATCAAGCAGCTAATCAGCAGTACAAAATTAGTTAATGTTTGGTCAGGTTGATGCCAGACGAGATGACCTAAGACAACATAATTAATAATGCCAAACTGTTTACTTTATGTTGCGTGCACTTTCTCAAACTCTGTATCTGCCTTACTAAGACTCCCGAACCTGTGCCAAAAAGCACTAAAAAATGTACTATAATATGCAACTATGTATATGTGTAATGTAGTATCCCCATAGTCCAACTTCCCTATCCTCATATAACCATAACCAGGTCATCGATTCAGAATTTGACTTGCAAAGCTCAACTAAAAATAGGTAATAGTTATGCCTGGTCTAACACTTGTATTTTAAAATTTGGAATTATTTGATACTAATGAAATGATATAAAGCATGTGACAACTCGCCAGAGAGGGATCAAACCATCCTATTATAGGTAATTCAGGGAATAGATGTCATCCCATACACAAAGAGCAGACAATCTCCGGTTTTAGCAGTTGTAGTTGCCTGTCGGTTTCGCAATGTCACACGATTGGCCTCAACCAGCTGTCTGACTGAATTTGACCCTAAAATGTCTGCTAAGTTCAAATCGAATATATGAGCTGTGTATGTGATTAAAATTACGTCACTCATGAAAATGTTAAGCCTCCTTGAACTTTAATCATAATGAACTTGGTAATGAGGTTACATTTTCAAAGAAATGCAGCTCATTTGATTTATAAAATCCTTCTATACAAAAATTCATGTTGAATTTACCTGTTGAATATGGAGCTTATGTGATTAGCGTGCACTGTCGACGGAGAATCCCCTATTCCGCTGTAGCTATGGTGTTTGTTGTTACTTAATTGTGGTAAAAATGATGTCACCATGCCTGATTTCCATATCACTGACATATTAATCCACAAAGCAATAAGCCCATGTCAGTCAAAGGTTATTTAAAGAGTAGAATAAAGCTCTCTTAATTTACTAAACCCTCTCTCTACTGAACTTGAACCTAAACTGCTAGCTGGCCAGCCATTTACGGTACATGTATATTTTCCTGGGAAATCGAGTTAGATTTTTTGAATGCAGATGGCTACTACAAATATTTATCTGAGAGACAGGAGGTACAATTGGAATTCGTTGACAGCATTCATTGTGTTATTCAGCTCATTGAGCGCTGTAAAGTGTCATTCACTTGCAATAATATTCTCTATTTTGATTATTGTTGACAATGCTCACTGGCTCAGCTAAAACTGAACTAAAAAGCTGCCATTTACTCTGGTTGTTTTTGTTATGCACTCTTGGTTAGCATGGTACCATAGTGTTTAATAAGGGTATCATTTGTGAAACCTTGTATCAAGATGAAATTCCACGCTATAATGTATATTGTAACAGCTATGATGCAAGTTACTAATGTATGAATAGGTCATTGTGACTACCTTTCAACATGCTGCCTGGTAGTTTGTGAAATTCTCGGCAGCATAGAAAATACAATGTGGTGAATTAACACTTCTGTGAGTAAAGTAAATATAATGCTTGGGTAAGTGCGTTGTTAAGCAGCAAACGACAATACAAACAAAAGCACTTTTTAAAAATATTCCAGGCGCAAAATTTGAAAATAATCTTGAAAGTAGATTTTCATGAACGGCACGCTGATAAAACTATCAATACAATCCGTCATTGACCTTATCAAAAAAGCATCAAAGCCTACAATCACTACCTCTGCGCCTTCATCATTCCGCCCTCCTCAAGTTGTGCGCTCATGACACAGCACAACTTATTCTTTGGGATTAGAAGAGCAAACCTAGCGAAAGTTAGAGGTCACAATAACAAGCACAATGTATTTTAATAAGCTTTGCAATGACAATCGAGATCTTGATACTTTCAATGAGAATGTTTAAAATATAATTTACAATGTCTAAAAACACAGAGGTGGGGGAGGGTTTAGATTTTGTAAATCAACCACGTTCACATCCATATCCAACAGGAATATAGTTCAGTCTACGCTCTGACAAAGTGCACAGAGTAAAGGGGGAAGTAAGACATTGCTTCTCTTTTTTTAAGACCATAAACGGTCAGGTAATTTGATCCTGTTTACCACATTCAGGTCATTACACAAAGCAAAAGCGTTTCTCAAGAATGCATTTATTTAGTATTAATAACCATGTAAATATTTGCACAAGTATTTTTATAAAAGCTGAGGTTAAATTTAGCTGCATTAGCTTGGATTTTGATACCAATCCTGGTTACTATTTTAATAGCCCGTCATTTTAGCAAGCCATCGTTTCTTTGGTATGAAAAAAAAGGTACATGTAGCATAACGATGTACCTCCACCACCCAGACAATATCTAGAATTGTACAAACAATATGCTTAGCGGTTAGGTTTAAGTGACAGTGTCATCAATAAATAAATCTTATTCGTGATATTTTTCCAATTTCTCATACAAACCATTTGGTACTTACATGTACATGTAGGTGCAGCTCATATTTTTTAATTGTTTGCTTGGTTGTGTGCAGTAGCCACCCTTCGGCCATCATTAATACCAATATTTCTGACACTATTGACACTATATTTTAGTCCCAGCGCAAAGTCCTTAGCACCCAAAGCTTCAATAATATTGAGCATTACAATTTAGAGTAATGATTTCATAGAAATAATTTGGTTAAAATTGTAATTTGAATTTTGTGTTTAGTTCGGATGAGAAGTCGTTACGTTCATTATAAATATAATAATAGAGCTCTTTATAATGATCGCGATGACATCACAATGAGCCTGCTGATGTATATAGAGCATGGACTTATGGTAGTGTGGTTGGTATTGGGACGTAACAACAAAAGGTTTATTTCAAAAGTTCTGACCAGTACTGGTAGATAAATAAAATCTTATTTTAAACCAGTATTTATCGGTACTGGCTGTTCGAGGAAGCAAAAGCTGTGAACTTTTCCAAGCCAGAACTTTCAGGTGTGCCAGTTGTTCTCGGGTTTATAGAAAAGAAGAAAATCGATCCTAAAACAATTGTTCAGAACTTCATTGCAGGTGTCGTTTGGGTCTGGAGACCTCACTGTAGTCTGACTACAGAACAAGCAAACAAGCAAACAAGCAAGAAATCAAATCTGAGTAATGCCGCCAACACATCGACACATGCCTTCACACAGATAGCCACTATCTAACATACACAGCACCCACACTAAAATGATGTTCCTGTGCTAGGCTGCGAAAGGCAGCCGTACGAAAAGTCACAATATAACTGACTTCTGATGCATGTAGTTCTAGAAGTAGGAAGCCGTTAACCTGGATGGCCACAAATCAGGTTGATGTGATGTGGTGAAACATGATTCGAATACTTCAGTATCAGTTATGATTACTATACACAGAGATATCTTAGGATTTGTGACAAACAATGCCAACACACACCTAAATATCATACTACCCAACACACAAAAAGTACATGTATCCATCAGCACTAATTTTCACCATTTTCGCTACTTGAGGTAGTTAATTTCAAAGAAGCAGAATTCTTTCTATTTAGATATATGTTATAATGGAGGGAAACCCAAACATTTTTAATGAAAATAGCTAATTTACCCAATGAACTTAAAAGAGTCATACTTTTTACTAGCTAAAACTTCTGTATATAATACCGACAATAGGAGTCTGTCATGACAGACTAGCTCACAGAAGAGGTGAAGATGGATAAGGCTAAAAACATGCAGCCAAGAATTCTCTAAACTTAAGGAGGGAAAACCTGCCAGAAACATGACGCCAAAAACAGCTTTTGTTCACACATTGAGAAGATGACAACACTCTTTTTTATTGAAACATGGTATATTGCACACTCTTTTTCTATTGGAACATGGTATACTGCAAATGAGATGAAACTTACAAGCATGAATGAATCTAAACTTTTGCTTCATTTTGATGCAACGAGAGAGCTAAGAGCTTGCTTTTACCTGGCTTTTCTGGCCTGAACACGTGGGCTGAGTTTTCTCAGTCGCTCCCGCCGTGGCGGTGTTTTCAGTGCCGGATTTATGAAGTTGTTTTCATATGCGGTATAGTTGAACGTAGGTCTGCCATGTAGTGGTGCTAGTTTTATAGTACTCAGCTTAGGATGAGGCGGTATGATTTGTCTCACAGGTGGATGCAGCATCTTTTAGATGTCTTCCTTGGTTGCACTTTGAAGACAGCTATATCCATGAAATATGTGTAAGAGTTGAAATATTTCACGTTTTCGCTCGACCAGGTTATCAACTTATATGTCAGCGCTTGTTCTTCAACTTTGTGTGTTTTCAGTTAAGACATTCCAACAAGCTGTTGTCACTTGTTGATTTTGATCCCAGTTGTAGTAGTAATAATCAGCGTTTACAAACAGTAATCTCCTCTTTATTATATTGAGTAAATACTACCGCCAATAGTCATAATAATTGCCAATGTAATAAGGTAACAACTGAAACCAAGGTATAATACAGAACTCGCTTTGCTGGGTTCGCCTGACAACACTCTCATAGATACAGAATGCATTCATTGAAGCCGACCTCAAGCAATAATATAGCTTTTTATTGGAACGCAACAAATGTTATTTCCATTCAATAGGTGTAATCTCGTGGAATTAATTTCCCTTGGTAAACATACCAATAACGAAAATCGGCAGACGAAAAGCACTCTCAATAATAATTCCAGCGATTTATGAAATAGTTCAGTACAGTAAACATGAAAGTTCTCATTTAATGGGCTCAATTACAAAATACATGGCGCTTTTTTTAACTCAATGCTGGTTTGAATTATTGTCAAAGAACTTGTGTTGATTTAACATGCCTAAAACAACATTAGGTATTTCAAGCCAATTCTCTTTTGCGCACTGAAATGAAACGCTACACTATGTGACAGAATCAGCTAAAAGCCACAATAATTCATTTTTGTTAAAATATTGAATTTAAATAGGGCTGTGAATATTGCTTAGAAATGGAACATGTTCTGACTTCAGTTGTCTCGTCTCTGAAATCCAATAAATATGTGATGATAAACGGTAATGCCTGGCCACAATTAAGACTTCTTGTCCATGAATTCTGAATATTGTGTTATCAGTGGCTACTGCTGGCGTTAATAAGATGGAGCCATGTTAGAGCTACGGCAGTGCTGCTGCCGTTCACACTTTAATTCCACTTTGTTATTTAGCTATACTACTCATTAGTAATAAGTGAGGGGGCTTTACTGTATGCAACTATTGTTCTACCCCTGTTGCCAATAAAACATTGAAAGAAACTGTTTAAAATCAAAGATGTGGCCCTCTGAATGACAAAAGGCTCGTGTATCTTTCTGTTACTGCGTTGATCACAAAACCGTCTTTTCCAACTGACTAATCTTTCAATAATGCTACATTATTGGCATAAAATCGCTAAATACCGCTATAAATATCTTGGCAACACCAGAAAAAGCAAGAAATTGTTTGTTATTTTGCACCTATTTATATTTTGTCCCACAGCTCAAAAATCAATTTTTGAAGATGAGGGGATACTTGCATCCTTGTATCTGTTTATTGAGTTACATATTACTTTTACTCAGAATTGCATTTCATGTAGGGAATATTGAACACCTCACCTCCCTCTATGAAAAGCTCACTTCTGCAGGTTATTTGTGTAAGTTTGAATTTTTTTACACAAATGGATGTAATTTAGACAAAATCAAGCTTGTTTTAGTAACCACTTTACTTAACAAGGCGCCCAACATCAATGAGATAAATTATTTTTACATGTACTTTCATTACCAACATTCTTTGTTAGTGTTGGGAGTTGTTTTCTTTTAATTCATGGGAACACAACTTTTTAAAACTATTGAGCTCCTGCCTGTTTCTACGCTCCCTGTTTCGTCCAATTCTGTTTTGCTCAATAAGTAACAGTAATAAGACATTAGTCCGTACATATTTCTGCTTCAACATAGTTGTGTGAGATAACTGTTACACATTAATGACAGATTCAGGAAGCGAAAATGCTTTTAAAACATAATTCATGCCCATAGCTCATGAAAATTACTGAACGAAGCTCATTCAACGTTTAACAGATGTAAATATTTCATTTATAAATAATCTAATCTTCACTTTGTTAAGGGCCCTACTCAGACTGACTGACCTAAAACTATACCTTTCAAAGCATCCCACTTCTTGATAGAGAGTAAAAAGACATTATAGAGTTGAAACCAACTAACGAACATTGTGAAAACCAATCCACCGACAGGTATCGTTACATGAAAGTATGAGGCAATTTTTCTATTTTTTAAAGTTATATTTTAATTTTAGCACAACTCACCGCATATTGGTTGCACTCTGTGCATAGTCTTTGACCTGGTATGCAGGGATACCTTCAGGCAATCTATTTCGAAATCCCTCAGTTGTTGCAGCTTTTCTCTCACCATTAGCCATTGTTGGGGGTCTGACGGCAGTAGGTGGACGTGTTCTGTTGGCAGGTGCTTGTATGAGCGAGTCTACCATCAGGTTGATAGCCTGGATAATGAGACAGCAACAATGACATCTTTGAATATACCACTAACATGTTGCAGCAGAAATTTAATTAAAATGAAATTCAATTATTGATTTTGACTCACATTGAAAACTGTGTCATGAAACCTTTAGTTCCACAAACAAATCTTTACTCCTTGGACCAAAGATAGTGTTAGGTTGTGTATGGAAATCATGTAATGATTTAAACCAATACTCTTATGATTATGAAGGTAATGCAAGCCATGGCCCCATTTAACTGCCTCCCTCATGATCTTCAGATGTTAACCTATTATAGCAGCTGATCGATGGTTTCCAGTTTGAGTCCCGCTAAAAATCTTTGCCCAACCGTAAGGTTGATACATGTAGTATGAGGGTATAATCATCTCCTCTTTATCTTTACCGTCTTACTTGCTTGTCAAATAAGGGGGCATCTACTCAAAATTAAAATATACCATAATGCTTTTGAGCCTTTGGAGAGCTGCCGGAGTCTGCCTTGCATCAATATGAGATATGAGGGGGGCCTCGTACAAAAACAACCCCAGAGATACATAACACCCTAAAAACCTCAAGTTCAGTTATCGTCTCATTACTCTGTTATAGCTTGTGAGAAACCTTGATTTTATTGGGTTTTCTTTACGATCATATACTTTTTGGCATTAAAATTGAAGACACCACTTCTGCAATGTCTAGGAAATAGTAAAAAATCTAGCTTCAAACAATGTAGACTGGCAATAGAGAAGTAATAAAAATGTCATTCTTAAGTGTGACATTCTTAAGTGTGAAACCATAAAACCGCTGCCAAATCTGAGTGCTAAGACTAATGAACATCAAGATCTACCACACGAGTACGTATAACTCTGTTCTAAAGGAAACAAATGAACATGCAATGTCTGCAGCTATGTGCAAGCGATGAAAGCCATTCGTACATGTTTTTGAGTACCCGTGACCAATATGACCCCGTCACCATTACAATCTGACCTGTTCCAGACAGCTAGTTTTAATCATTCTAAACTACTTACACATTCTTATAAAGAAAAAATGTCAAAACAACTAATGTCATTTACATGTAATGGACAACAGGCGATTATTATGGAGAGCATGAAAACAAAACCACGAAACTCACTGATCTGGCTTCTAAACTGAGATGTCAATGTTAACCAGCTTGCTGAGAACTCTATTGTTGGCCAGTTGTTGATTGTTCAACGCTCTAACTCTAGTGTCCCAGTTGTTAACAATTTTTTGAGCAAAAAATATGTCCGACCAAACAGACATACTAGTAAATCATACTGTAAAATGACATAACCTACCGGTAGTTGGAAGCGTTTTGTCTGTGTCATATTAGCTCCTTGTTGTTGATACGTTTTAGCAGCAAGCAATAACTACCCAGGCTCTATGCTAATTCTACATGTCTTGCTTGTTGTGTCTATTTGCACGATCTCGCTGCCTATGGCTTCTGATTTTTTCAAATGGCCAGGTGTGATCTAATGCTACAACACACCTTAAGGGAGTTTGCACTCTACGTCTAATTTGTTTGGAATAAATCAGTATAACTACGGAGTGATGGCTGAAGAATTGAATCGAAGCGTATATACTTTCATTTACTATGCTAATCCTCGAAAATCTTCAATCGACACAGTCATATAATACAAAATATTATACAATGTTATAACGGTGTTTACCTGACATTTATAGCATGTTTCTATTTGGTGCTGACAGTGACGTATGACTGTTGGAGCGCTCAGTGTTATTTTCGATCTGCCTAAGGCAGTAGTTGTTTGAGCTCTTCGAGCCTTTTTCCTCTGAGTGTAAACAACAGCGGTTGCCATGGTGTTCGACTGTGGATGGCCCTTATACGGTGTTACTGTAACTGTTAATTAGATCACTTGACGCAGCGTTTGAATGCTGGTTTATGTTGTCGCTGCCGAGATATTTATGTTTAGTCTGGCAATTTTCATCTCTGCTCACATGAAAGCGTATTTGCTACGTGGAGTCCATAGAAAAAACATAATCCCTGCCACAGCTTAGAGCGCTGTTGAATAGTTCAAAACCTTTTAGAGCACCTAGGTACATACATAGATGTATAAGCTTATAAATTTGAATACTTATCAACAATTGATGAGAGTTTTAACATGTAGTGATTTTCTAAGCTCACAGTGTTGAATTAATTAGACTGATAGCAGGTTTTTTATGCAAGCAAAAGAAATGAAGTCAACAAATCTGTGATTCTGTCTAACAGGATGTTGACTAGCAGCAACACTAGTGCATGTAACTATTAGCATGTGCATTCTCCCATTCTAAATACGATTTCACAAATTACCCCCTGGATTATTGTCTTTTCACTTCAATAATTTTAACACTATGAATTGGATTATCGGGGATGTAAAAAATTCATTGAATCATTAGTCAATATATAATTAACACGGTAATTAACTCTAGCTTTTTTTCCACTTAAACATTGTTTCAATTTCTCTTTGTCTCCCCATATTCTGTAGTACTGAACAGAAGTGCCTGTGTGTCAATCGGAAAATCACTGACTTTCAATTCAGCACATAGGCCACACAGGCTTTTCATCTTTTGTATGTCTACAAAATGTTTTCAACATTTTGACTTTGGCGGCAGAACAGCAAAGAAATGTCCTTGGAAAACAAGCACAATAAAATAATAAAGTCTAATAATAACAGTTCCAGAATATTTTAACAATTCGCACTCATAGCAGAGTTGTAGAAACCTAAGGATTTTATGTTATTTATCTGAAAAACGCTGAGGAAAGAGCAATGTCATGGGAAATGAGGAAAACCCATGTTAGATACACTTTGTGTACATTTAGGGTGGATTTCCAATCATGTCACTGCACAAATGGTAGATTTGAATAGTGGAACCGTAGTACTATTTTTTGTTGGTCCCATGGCATGAGATTGCACGGCACATCAATAAGTTTGCAAATCCAAATACAATAAGATACACTGAAAAGATATGTTCGATGAAAAATGCACAACTACTCTTAAATAATTCACTAGCAAAACCACAACTCACAATAGTTTTCTGCCTGATTTTTGAGGATTTCTCCAACACCATTGTTAAATATTCTGCACCCAGAAATTTAAACAAATTTTTGAGCCCACGATAAATGTCCTTGTGTTCCCTAGCATCATTAAACCCTCATTTCATGATGGAGTTAACAATATATACCAGATGATCCGTTGAGTGGGTCAATTTGACTGCAGATTTGACGTGGTGTTCTTTGATGTGGTCAACAGAATAAGAGTTCTCATCACCAACGCCTGCCATTGCTTGGCTACCGACTTGATTATTGAGAGTTTTTAGTCTCCAATTTTCAAAAGCACGATGAGCAGAATGAGGTACATAATATTCATCACATTGAGACGCTGCTTTCTGTCACTGGTTCAGCATTCAAATCATAAGATACATTCAACGCTGAAGGCGCTTTAGATGCATTATGGAAACTGTTATTAGTCTTCCATCGCCATATCTCAGCAAATTTTGAAGTCTTGCTGCATGTTTTTAGGCTTTTTGTCTTAGTGCGGCTCACATCCTCTTGGTCAGCCAGTAGCATACATGAGAGACTGTATGTTACCATCTAAATGAAGCGAAATTAAGTATCCATATCTATTTTAGCATCAGTAAATGAAAGGATTAGATAAACTTCTCATGCTATAATGCTGCAAGTGCCCTTTTTAAGGCACATGAATGAAAGTAATTGAGATATTAAGGGAGTTTACTCCCTATGATAAGGCTTTAAACAAACTTGAGTTACCTATCCCTGCTCATTAGAGGGATAACTCCTGCTCTGTATACAGATCTCCACAACCACATTGTGTCTGGCCTGGCAACACGAAGCGTGCTCGTTTGTTTTATACTCTGTCATTAGAGCAAGGGTTGGGGATAAATCCTATGCCATCATCTTGGCATTAGAAGTCATTTTTTTGTAATTTCAGGCTGTGATATCAACCATCGCTGAGACGGGATTTGGATGGAGGACGGAGGATGGAGGATTATTATTAGAACGAGGAATAAATCTTGAAACTATTAATATCTCGAAATTCATCCATATTCCATTCATGAATATAAATCTGTGTTTTGTATGGCAATATAGCTTTGTGTTGTCTTTATCGGCTGACTCGCGAGTGTAGCTTGGCGATACTAGCAAAATTTGATTATTTGTCAACTACATCTCTCAGCTCCTACTCAGTACTTGGGTAACCAGACAAGCTTATATCACTGCTTTCATAACCGCGTAATAGTACATAAATAAATATTATAATTCCCATCATTCCTTATCATTTTGAGACAAAGATTGAAAATGCGCCAAGTCATATCAATTTTCATACCTGGATGAAATTACGGCGGTGTTGACCATTTTTGGTGTGAATGATTGCAGGTTTGAGCCATAATTTCTCCTTAAAACCCCTGTTGTTTTAAACGAATAAGTGCAGTGAGCTGAAAAATTGGAAGTTCTATAGTACAAACAATACACATCTCTTTATATCACACGTGCAATTTCTCCTTATATTGGTCATCAGACAGACGCTTCCTCAATACATTGCACAACATGCCAACTACAGACCAGAAGTAGCGGAGGTGAAAAATGAAGACTACGATTCAGATTTATACAACAACGCTTTTTAACGATGCGCTGTTGAGAGAATGAGGCTTCCGTCTTGATTGCCTGTTGATTTAAAAAATGCTGGAATCATAAAACTTTGTTGCGCCAAACCAAGGAGTTGGCCAAAACCAAACAAAACTGATTTCTTTGGTTGAACCCTGGTCGGAAGATGTGGCCGGTAGGTACAGGTAGTACGAAGCAGGGTAACTGTCATTATACAACTTTGCAGGTGATATCGAGTGTACCGGTTGCACAGCACAAAGGCTCTGTAGTCAGAATACGGCAGAGGGATAACTGCATTTACATCAATATTGTATCTGAAAAAACTGGTAGAATATATCCAGAGATACCAGATCATGTTTATCATTAGGAGTAATAGTAATTTGTGCCTGCATCCTGATCACAGAATTCAGGTATTACACTGATGGCATGATATGGTGTGGCTAAATAAAGTATCCGTCGGATGACCGAGATATCTCCAAAACTTAGTAATTCAGGACAATGAACCCTAGAATAAAAGTTCACAGATCATGTTCACAAACCAAAGAGTCAAATTGAAACTCTAGTGTCTTGCCCCGCAAATCTATCACAAAATCAATGACCATTACCATGTAAGACTCAGCCATCAATGTCAAGGAATATACCCTTGAACAAAAGATATTGCTCAGTAAAAAGTTTCACAGTTTGACTGAGGTAGCTGGTCTCAAATTTCTCCCTTAGTTACAATAATAAAAATATAAAACACTGAATCATTTCCGAAAGGATTATCCTTAAATAAATTTAATATTTCGCAATTCACATATCCCTGTGGCCAGCATACCTGATTATGACCAAACCAAGATACCTCAGATATAATAAATTTTGCTAACCACTTGGTAAAACAAAAGTAAAAGAATAGAAAAGCATTTGGTTTAGATTTTTGTTCTGTAAACGTATCATTCAATTCATTGTAAATAAAAATACAGACGGGCACCCAAAATATTAAAAGATGAGAAAATAAGTTTAGAAAATATCACTACACTACACAAAGGCAGCTATATTTTGTAGTTTTGAATTTTCTTTCGCACATGGTTTTCAATAAGGCGGCAAGTCTATGGATGAGAGAGGAATATAAATCACACAACCAACTCACTAATGTTTACCAATATCTTCAATTTCATAACTTAATTTTAGTAGAAATGAACAATCATAAATCTTTTTTGGTTCACGTGGGAAGCTGAGCACGTTGAAGGCTTGATAAGCTGTCTTGTATCGATAGTATGACGTGCATGATCATTGCTCTTATCATGCCTTTAGAGTGTGCATGGATATTAGAAACCATCGGCCCTGGTCTTGATCTACAGTACCTTTAATTTGGGCAAGACACCGGAGCTTCAATCGGACACCAAATATTACTACAG